>OFFU01000871.1_pt1 | contig 25505 bp, 20 predicted proteins | sample 1521451 | NCBI WGS metagenome assembly OFFU01 (sample SAMEA3504106, study PRJEB24116) | mouse gut metagenome | biome: mouse gut; feature: mouse-associated habitat; material: faeces | place: Denmark | collected 2011 | reverse complement strand
TGCTGTTCAAGAAGTTGGACTCACCCTTTTATGGTTTAGCGGACAGTAAAAATAAGCAATAATCAACTCTCAAGCCAAGATGCTACCACTGTAGCAAAAACGCTTAGCCGCTCCAAATCCATAATGTCGAAAAAACTCGGACAGACTATACCTGTCATCGAGCGTTATCGCAAGCTTCCAAACGGAAATTACGAGGTATTTGTACAGACATTCTACAGTATGGATCAGGCTCGCGCGATAACCAAAAATGTACTTCGCGTTGAGTTGGAAAAAGAGAGTGAAGACCTTGCCGGGAAGTTGGATGAGATGTTAGGCTGGTGATCATGCGTCTGTTGCTTGCCATATTGCTAATGTTTTGTGGAGTCCTATCACTGTCAGCTCAAAAAGTCAAGACTGTGACAGGTGACTACACCTATCATGTCCCAGAAAGTCAGACCATCGAACAGGCTAAGGCTACGGCCCTTGAACGAGCACGCATTCAGGCTTTAGCCTCGGCATTCGGTACAATTGTGTCACAGACCAATATAACAAACATTTCCACGACAGGCACTGTTGAGGTTGATTTTCAGACCATAGGAATGAGTGAGGTGAAAGGAGAATGGCTCGAAGATACCGATGCTCCGGTCTACGATATTTCTTTTGTTGACGGAATGTTCACAATTTATGTGTCAGTAAAAGGTAAGGCAAGGGAACTTGTGTCGTCGACTTCCGAATGTGTAGCCCATGTGTTATGTAACGGCAAGTCGCATAAACATGAGTCGGACCGTTTTATAGCAGGTGATCAGATCTATCTTATGTTCCAATCCACTACCAACGGCTTTCTCGCAGTGTATCTTTCTGACGGCACCGGGACCGTGTCATGTCTGCTTCCATATCCCTCACAGACCGATGCGAGTTTTCCTATAAAGGGCAATAGATCATATCTGTTGTTTGACAGTACTGTTGGCGATGAATATATTGAAGAATATTGTCTGACAGCATCTCGCGAAACCGAAAACAATATCATATACATAATATTCTCTCCACGAAAGTTTACAAAAGCTCTTGACAGTCAAACCGAGGGGGAACTGCTCCCGCGAGAACTTCCTGAAAATGAATTTCATAAATGGTTGACCAAATGTCGCAGACGCGACCCGGAAATGCAGATAATACGCAAATTCGTTACAATAACCAATCGATAGCCAATCTAATATTTTATGAAACGAATCATCACGTTCATCACTTTCATCGTCGTCACATTCCATATCATTGCACAAGGATTCAGTTATGTATATAACGGAGTGGAGTTCAAAGGAAAGATTACTGACGGCGTAGCATGTATAAAAAGTTTCAATCACAAGACACAGGAGGTAACGATACCTGCCTCTATTGTACACAAAGGCATATCCTATCCAGTGAAATCCGTGAACACATTTCTCAATGGAGTCAATTATTCCACAGTCTATCTCACCATAGAGGAGGGTATTGAAGAGATTGATAAATTTTGTTTCAACGAATTTCGCAAACTGGTGTCTGTCAAGCTGCCTAATTCTATCAGACATATCGGCAAGAATGCATTTCGCGATAATCGTGGTATGGAATTCGATATGGCTGGGAGCATTGATGAGACAGCTATCCGCAACGGACAGGAATTGTTCATTAAAAATGCTAATACATTTGACTTAGCAGCAACCAATAAGTCCTCATATGATATATCTTCACGCAGGAAGGAAACTCAGGACGAAATAGAGAATAAAAAGCAGCAGGATAAAGAGAATGAGGCTCTCAAAGCCCAGCTTCTTGAGCAGGCGAAGTTGCTTAGAGAAACTGAAGAGCTCCTTGCTGAAGCCGCAAAGCAAAAGGAGAAGGAGGAAAAGCAGCGTGAAAAGGATAAAGAAAAAGAGAGGAAAAGCAAGAAAAGATCTGGAGGTATGAAAGGTGCTTTCAAGGGACTTTTCGGTATTAACGAGAGTGACGACTCTCCGGAGATAGTTACTCAACAGCCTCAGCCCCAGCTTATAGCCGCTGCTCCAGCCCCGGTGATACCAGAGTTGCCTCCGGTGGATGTCGATATTGATATACCTGTAGTGAGTACCGATAAAAATAATAATACCTATTGTGTGATTATTGCAAATGAAAAATATGAAGATGTGCCGGAGGTGGAATATGCTGAACGTGACGGCGAAGTGTTCAGGGAATATTGTATAAAGACTCTCGGAATCCCGGAAAAACAGGTCAAATCATTCATAAACGCATCATATACCGATGTAAAGAGGGCCCTTAACTGGATCGAGACAATGGCAGATATTTCAGGAGCCGAATCGAAGGTGATATTCTACTATGCAGGTCATGGCATTCCAAATGAGAAGGATAAAACGGCATATCTTATTCCTACAGACGGCTTTCCTAAAGATATCACCACATGTTTTAAGCTCAGCGATATGTATGCTCGTCTTGGTAATCTAAAAAGTAAAAGTGTCACAGTGTTACTCGATGCTTGTTTCAGCGGTGTAAAACGTGGCTCTGGTCAGGCTCTTGTGGCAGCACGCGGTGTAGCAATAAAGCCCAAGACAGAAGCGATTCCTGGTAATATGGTGGTATTCACAGCCACATCAGATGACGAGACAGCCTTGGCGTATAAGGACAAGCGTCACGGTATGTTCACATACTTTCTGCTTGACCATCTGAAGAAGACTCGCGGCAATGCTTCGTTTGGTGAGATGTTTCAGGTTTTGTCAACTCACGTCAAGAAAAATTCTATGCTTGAGAACGATAAGCTTCAGACCCCATCGGTTAACGTGTCGGCAAGCATGAAGCCCAAATGGAAAAAACTTCAATTCTAATTATTTATATATCCATTTTTCAACCAATTATTAATTACATCATGAAAAGAGTATTGTTTTTATTAGTAGTGGCTTTTGTTGCAATGAGCGCATCGGCACAAATCACATGGAACACAAAAGGTGGTATTGGTCTGGCACATTGTTGGGGTGATGCTGAAGGGCTTTCAGGTCACTTTGTAGGTAAAATAGGTGCAGGTATTGAGAAACCTCTGACATCTAATTGGTCACTCATGCCCTCCCTTGAAGTTGCATGGAAAGGTGCTGAAGAAAAATTTTCAGATAAAGGTTTTGAATATAAGAGCACTCTTGATCTCTTTTATATCCAGGTTCCTGTAGTTGCAGCCTATCGTGTGAACATAAACGATGACTGGAACTGTGCGCTCAAAGCAGGTCCCTATCTTGCTTATGCAATCAGCGGTAAGATTAAGGGGGGATATGAAGGTGAATCATTTGATGAGGATTTCTTCTCAAGCAATGATGAAGGACCTTCAGGCAGACGTTTTGACGCAGGTCTTGATTTCGGTGTGGATTTTGAATACCATCGATTCGTGTTTGGTGTGGAATATGAGTTAGGCTTCATATCCATACAGAAGAAATTTGAAGATATAGGCAGTATACGTAATGCCGCTTTCTACGCCACAGTAGGTTTCAAATTCTGATATTGTAGTGCGTCAAAATAGCTATAAAAAGAGATAACACATACAGAGCCCGCAAAAAAACACTGTTTTTTGCGGGCTCTGTATGTGTTTATTAGTTTGCTATACTAAGTTGCTGATAGGGATTTGTTTGGGTCAGATGGATATATGGGGCGTAAAACGAAATGTGCATAATTGAATATTGAAAGTTTGATAGTGATTTAGGTGTGAATCAATGAGTTGTGTTCTATTTCGCGTACATCTCGTTTCAAAACGAAACGTGCAATTTTTTACATGGCTTTTACATTCCTTTTACAAAGGATGGGTTTTAGAGGGGAGATCGGAATAAAATTTTTACATCGCGATAAAATATTGCCTGTTTTAATGATCTCGGTGCTGATTCTAATGTGATATTGGCTGTCATCGGCGGGAGGATGAGGGGATGGGATGAGTGGGAGTTTTATGGGGGTGTGTGATTTTCAATGATATATTGAATGGAAATTGTGTTTAAGGTATTAGGGATCCTTTTTAACTTTTTTAAAATTGGCGGTTACGAAATTTATGCCTACCTTTGCACCGTCTTTTTCGGGACGAGAGGAAAAATTTGGCTGCTTGCAACCTCTTCAAAAATGCTAAAACTGCAAAAAGTTTTTTAGAGATAAACATCTGTCCGTCCGGTAGGATAATTCCTATGGAGACACGATGAAAAATGTTGAAGCAGTCACCCCACCACCATTTCTCGGTTCCGTGCACTGTTTCGATATTTTTTTACACCATTATGAAAACATATCTTTTTACATCCGAGTCAGTATCGGAAGGGCATCCCGACAAGGTTGCCGACCAGATCAGTGATGCCGTGCTTGATGAGTTTCTCGCACGTGATCCCAAATCGAAAGTAGCTTGCGAGACACTTGTCACCACAGGTCAGGTTGTCGTTGCAGGCGAGGTCAAGAGCAACGCTTATGTCGACCTTATGGATGTGACACGTCAGGTGATCCGCAGCATAGGTTATGACCGGAGCGAGCTGAAGTTTGACGGAGAGGCATGCGGCGTGTTCTCAGCCCTGCATGAACAGAGTGCCGATATCAACCGTGGTGTCGAGCGTGAGGATGCAGAGGCTCAGGGTGCCGGCGACCAGGGCATGATGTTCGGCTATGCCTGCGACGAGACTCCCGATTATATGCCTCTCACCCTTGATCTTTCCCATCGTCTGCTTCGCGAGCTCGCCGACATACGCCGCGAGGCAGAGCATATGACATGGGAGAAGCGCGGACGAGTGTTCACTTATCTGCGTCCCGACTCCAAGAGCCAGGTCACAGTGGAATATGACGAGAACAATCGTCCTCTGCGTGTCGACACCATAGTGATCTCCACTCAGCACGATGAGTTCATAAAGCCGGCCGATGATACTTCCGAGGCACAGGCTGAAGCTGACCGCGCTATGCAGGCTCGTATAGAGAAGGATGTACGTGAGATACTTATACCTCGCGTCAAGGCTCAGCTTCCTGCCGAGGTGGCTGATCTCATCACTGATTTCAAGCTTCTTGTCAACCCTACAGGCAAGTTTGTGATAGGCGGTCCTCATGGTGATACCGGACTGACAGGACGAAAAATTATTGTCGACACTTACGGAGGCCGTGGTGCCCATGGCGGAGGTGCCTTCTCAGGCAAGGACCCCAGTAAGGTGGATCGGTCGGCCGCATATGCGGCGCGTCATATCGCCAAGAATCTTGTGGCTGCCGGGATTGCCCGCGAGGTGCTCGTGCAGGTGGCATACGCTATCGGATGTGCACAGCCTGTGAGCCTGTGTGTCAACACTTACGGCACCTCCCGTATAGACATGACCGATTCCGAGATCGCTGACATTGTGAAGGCTATGCCCTGTTTCGACATGACACCTTATGCCATAGAGAAGCGTTTTGACCTGCGTCAGCCCATATATCGTGAGACTGCGAGCTACGGTCATCTTGGGCGTCAGCCACGCAAGGTCATCAAGCATTTCCACTCCCGCTATGAGCCTGATTTCACAAAGGAGGTTGAGCTGTTCACCTGGGAGAAGCTCGATGCTGTTGATGCTGTGAAGAAGGCGTTCGGTCTTTAAGTATTCAGCCTATATAGACTAAATGCTCCCTGAAAGTTTTATCGGACTTTCAGGGAGCATTTTATTTGTGCCATATGTCTTAAGGGATGAGGCTAAGGACGGCGGATGTGAAGTCGGCTGACGAGAGGGTGGATGGCAGCCAATGGATGGGAGAGGTGGGCACGCGGCGTTCCATGCCTCTGAACCATGTCATCTGCCGTTTGGCAAACTGGTGTATTGCTATCTCAAGCTGTGTGAACATCTCGTCGTAGCTGATCTGTCCGATGAGGTGTAGCGTGAGGTATTTGTATTCCAGTCCGTAGTATATTAGATCGTCAGCAGGGATTCCGGTGTCGAGCAGATGGCGCACTTCGTTGAGCATTCCGGCATTGAGGCGCGAATAGAGCCGCTCTGTGATGCGCTGTCGGCGTGTCTCGCGGTCGACCTCCACGCCAATGGTTAGAGCGTCAGTGAGCGGATGCGGCTCGGCTTGTTCTGACATGTCGGGATGTTCGGTGTAATAGGTCTGTATCTCGATTGCCCTTACAGCACGCTTTACAGTATCGACATCGGTGACGTTGTGGAGCGATTTCATCGATGCAAGTATTTCGGTTAGTTCGGCGAGAGATTTACTCTCCAGCGAACGTCGCAGCTGAGTGTTTTCCGGAACTTCGGGCAGTGACAGCCCTTTGAGCACACTTTCGACGTATAGCCCTGTGCCGCCGCATAAGATGGGCATTTTTCCGCGAGCCACTATGCCGTCATATGCCTTTCTGTAGTCGCGCAGATATTCATATAGGTTGTATTTGTATCCTGCCGGGCATATGTCGATGAGGTGGACCGGTATTCCATCATATTCTTCAAGGTCCTTACCGGTTCCGAGATCCATTCCGCGGTATACCTGTCGCGAGTCGGCACTGATGATTTCACCGTCAACTGCACGAGCCAGCTCGACCGCCCTGCGGGTTTTGCCTGAGGCGGTCGGTCCGGTGATAACGATTAATGATAGAGTGTCGGTAACAGTCATCGGTCATCGAAAATTCGACGCAGCATCCTTCGGAAGCGGAATAGCGGCTTGTCCTCGTTGAAGCGCGACACTTCAAGCCAGAGCGGTGAATTGAAGTCTACGTCCCAGTCACAGATCCCGTTGAGGCGGAATAACGGATGATAGTTCTTGACCTTATAGAGACGGTTGCCGTCGGCATCATACGTTTTCCATGCCATTGTCACAGTGTAAAGCCTATGTATTTCGGCTGCAAGCATCGGTGTCAGCTCACGGTTGTGTAGCATGCGTTCTATCTGTGACAGGTTGTACCATTTGCCTTTGAACCCCGACTCTTCAAGCACATCGGATGAATTGGGGCAGCATATGTAGTGGAATGTGTTGCGCTCCCCTGACGCTTCGGATGAGGCGTACATGAAACGCAGCTCGAAGTCTGATTCATTCAGTTTGCTTATGTCGCACAGCAACCGTGCTGCTTTCTGTTTTGACAGCTTTTCGGTGAAGTGCATTGCAAGTGAGGCAGGGGTATCATAGTAGTTGTCATCATCGTCGGAATCGGATATGTCGTCCTGGCGGGATAGAAACATGGTGTCGCCTGAGATTATCAGTATACGTAGACTCGATGAGCCGTCCAGACGGTTGTATGAACCCTCGGTGTCCTGGAAGTTGTACGCCCATATGGTGAAGCATCGTGCCCCGATGTAAAATATGGATACGAGGAAGAGTATCACCGGAACCCATCCGAAGAAGAAACGGTCAGGAATGTTGATGTTGACGTTTATATAGAAGAATGTATAATAGCCCCATGTGACAATGGTAAGCACTGTGGCTATGGCTAAAAGGAAGAGGCGTTGGTAACGGCTCTCCTGTACGAACAGTTTGCCGAGAAATCCACGTTCGGTGCTGGACCCGAGGGTGATAAAACATGTGTGGCATGCGCTGTACTTCTTTCCCCGCAGACTCGCCCAAAGGGTGTTGACAAAAACCACAGGTGATATGATAAGCGATGTCACAAACGGCTTTGCCGAGTTTATGGTGTTCTGGTCGTAGAAATACGTTATGAGCCCCCTGCGGTATATGATGCTTATTATCACCATTATCGTGGCGGACATGAACAGGGTGCGCATAGCTATTGTTGGTAGCAGCGGGCACACTGCTTTGCGCGAACGCAGCGAGGATTTATTGTATATGAACAGGGCTCCGGCGAGCGCGTATGTGATTATGGGGATGAGCTGTGGCGGTGCGTAGACACTTACCAGATTGGGGATGAAGAGAACACCTCCGGCTATGACCCAATTGAGCCATAGTCCGAAGAGTGCTGATTCGTATGATGTGTTTTTTGTTAAGGACATTACAGATTCTTATCGAAATAGTCAAGCATCTTGGAATAGACATTAAGGCGAGAGTCGCATCCCAAGATTGAGTGATTCATGTTAGGATATAGAAACATGTCGCAGAAGCGACCGTGTGACTGCAAAACAGAGACATACTGCATAGTGTTCATGAGGTGAACATTGTCGTCGGCGGTGCCATGCATTATGAGCAGAGGTATGTTCATGTCTTTCACCTTGTTGATTGGTGATGATTCGCGGTATCCGTCGGGATTTTCCTGAGGTGTGAGCATGAACCTTTCGGAATATACGGTGTCATAGTAACGCCAGTCGGTTACAGGTGCTACTGCCACTGCGCAGGCAAATGGTGATGCCGGGGATGATATGGTCATGAGTGTCTGGTAGCCTCCGTAGCTCCATCCGGTGAGGCCTATGCGTGCCGGATCGACATATGGAAGGGTCGCTGCCCAGCGGGCTGCTCCGCAAAGGTCGATGGCCTCGTAGTGTCCGAGATTCTTGTATACTATGGTCTCCCAGGCTCTTCCTTTACCGCCTGTGCCGCGCGCGTCTACACAAAGCACCACATAGCCGTGCATCGCTGCATACTGGGTCCAGTCGATCCGCCATCGGTTGAGCACTTCCTGCGATCCGGGACCGCTGTACTGGGTGATGATGAGAGGGTAGCGGCGTGACTGATCGAAATTGGATGGCTTGATGATGTAAGCATCCATTGTGATCCCTTCGGAGGTGGTCACGGTAGTGAATTCTGGCTTGGGTGCCGATGCGTATTTTTCGGCGAGTCCGGCATTGTCCTCAAGCACTCTTATCTTCTTGTCGGCTGGTGCTGTGTAGAGGGTGCATGCAGGTGGTGTGGTGGAGTTGCTGTAGGTGACTGCATAGTAATCCATTGTCGGGGAGAACCATGCTGAAGCGTTGCCCGAGTCGGGGGTGAGACGCTTTGTGATGCCTTTGGGGTCGACACGCATCACTACTCGGTTGATGGGTCCTGACACTGTGGACTGGAAGTAGCAGTTGCCTTTGGTGTCAGTTCCGTAGAAGTCTTTTATATCGAAATCGCCTGAAGTGATGGTGCGCATGAGCTGTCCCTCGTAGCTGTAGAGATAGGCGTGGGTGAATCCGCTGCGCCCCGACAGCAGGATGAATCCTGAGGGGAGATATGTTATGTTCTCGTATGTGTCATCGTTGAGCCATGCCTCGCTCTTCTCTGTGATGAGAGATTTGGATACGCCTGAACGCGGATTGACTGCAAGGAGCTCCATGCGTGTCTGCGAGCGGTCGAGTGTGGTCACCATAAGGCGTCCGGCAGGGTCGTGGGCATAGCTGATACGCGGGATGTATTCTATGTCGGAACCGGGAAGAGTGATGTCCTTGGTCTTGCGGTTGTCGATATCGTAACTGTGAAGAGTGACAACTGAGTTGGGTTGTCCGGCTACAGGATATTTGTAGGTGAACTGTCCCGGATAGAGTGCATACTGCTTCATGGGGTCGCATGAGCCTTCGTAGAGTGGGAAAGAATAGGCGGGCACTTCGGTCTCGTTGTATTTGAGATAGCACAGTGTGAGACAGTCAGGCGACCATGCCATTGAGCATGTGGCTGAGAACTCCTCTTCGTACACCCAGTCGGGGACTCCGTTGATGATACGGTCGACGGCCCCGTCGGTTGTGACTGCCACTTCTGTGCCGTAGTCGAGTTTCTTTAGGTAGATGTTGTTGTCGGGAGCGACAAATGCCACCATTCTTCCGTCAGGAGAAAATACCGGACAACGCTGCACAGGATGACTCTCTGATAATGGCGTGAGTATTCGCGTGCGTATCTCGTATATGTAGTGTGATGCACGGGAGGAGCGGCGGTAGATGGGCTCTATGCCGGTTGCGAGAAGTAGTTTGGAGCCATCGGGGCTTAATTGGAAGCTCTCGATAGCTGGGATTTTTGCTTCGCGGGTATTGGTCACATCCATCACGGTCTCAGCTTCCGCTCCGTTGCGTATGTCATGCCTGACGATGCGTTTTGAGTCAGCTGAAAGTTGCAGGTAGGACTGTCCGTCGGGCATGAAATAAGGCTTAGCTACCGATTTGCTTCCGTTGTTGGGATGTACATATGGAGCCATGTCGGCGAAGTTGCTGACATTTATAGCCTTTGGAGCAGCTGCGGCTGATATTGTCATGAGGCTCGCCGCTGCAAGAGTTATGAGGTGACGGGTCATTGGTATTATTGAAAAAAGTGGATTGAGTCTTTGTTGTTCGATATGTTGGCATTTCCCATCTCAGAAAAGCGAGAGCTGTGCGGCGTTGTCGTTGGATGGGCGTCGCGGGGGTTCGTGGTAACCGAAATCAGGGTCCTCCTTGTGTCCTGTCTGTGAGAACCATTCTGTGTTGTCGAGTTCCTCGTCAAGTTTAGCTTTTTTGGGACGTCCGCGCCGGCGTGGGGGTTGCTTCTGTTTGGACTGTGCTTCCGCGTCGGTTGAAACAGCCGAAGACTGGAATGATGCAGGCGATGGCTCGGGGGTATTGCTGGAGGATGGGTCCTGGTGTGGAGCTGCTGCCGCTGTTGCTTTTTCGAGTTCCTGCTTGAGCCGTTTGATCTCGTTGCGCAGGCGCATCTCGTTGCTTGCCTGATTGTACAGATTGTTTTCTATAGTGTGACGCAGAGAGGCGTTCTCTTCGTTGAGTCGAGATATCTGTTCGTCAAGGTTGCGTGCTTTCTCCTGCTTTATGGCATCCTTGAGCTCGGCAATGCGTGCTTCGTATCGGACTTTTATCTGCTCGAACGCTTCTACCTGCAACTGTATCTGCTCAAGGGCAATCTGCTGCTGGTTGCACGTGTCCTCGTATTCGTTTCGGGCAGCGTCCGACTGGTTGCGCAGATCTGTGATCATCTGGTCGCCGATCTTGATTTTCATCATCATCTGGTCCATGTCTCCTGTGCGGGCTGCGATCTCTTCGTCGCGTTGGGCAAGGGTGGCTTCGAGTTCTTTTACTCGGGCATTGGTGGAGTCAATGAGAGCGGCATCAGCCGGATTGCGTTTGTCCGAGAAGAATTTTTCCCGCTCGGCATAGTTCTTGGCTACCTGGGCTTCAAGGTCGTTGATGCGGTCAAGGAGAGCTCGTTTCTGACGTTTGATGCTTAGCTGTAGCTTGTGGTTTTCCTGACGGATGTTATCAGTGTCTTTTGCCTCAGCTTCAAGAACGGATATTCGTCGTTTCAGACGTTCTATTTCAGTCTGGTTGCTGCTGTCGTCAGTTTGTTGAGTCGTGGCTGTCGCTTTCTGGATTCGTAAGCGCAGGTTCTCTGAAATAGAGTTGTATATGTATGTGCGCTGTGCTTCGGTAGAGAGGCATTCTTTTACGAATTCGGGCTGGAACGAGTTGAATTGTTCTATCAGGGCATCGAATATGTCGCCCGGAAGAGAGTCGTCGGCATGAGTTTCGGTTGGCTCGTTGCCGGCAGTATCGACAGGCTTGATGGTTATGTCGGGGTCAGGTGTGGATTGTTCATGCGAAGGTGTGTCGGGTTGGTTGCCGACCGTTTCCTGATCGGCAGGGGTTGGCTGTGCAGCATATGTAGGGAGAGATGAGTCGTACTCTTCGACGTCCTCTTCGCTTTCGCTACCGCTGAATCCGAACGCGCTCTTCACACCTTTCCAGAATGACATGTGGTTGAGATTTTAAATGAGTAGTTACTTGTTTTGGCAAAGTTAACTTAATTTATCGGATATTTGAAGGATTTAGGTGGAAAATGTGACCTGGAATATGTTGATTGAGCTTATTTTTCTGAAAAAACACAATATAAAAGAGGATATGCCACAATTAAGTGGAATATCCTCTTTGGTATTGTTGGTTATGCGGAATAGGTGTTACAGAGTGTGTTCCTTGCCGCTTTTACTTACGATTTGGATGCGGCTGCGCGTGCGCGGATTGCCGCCATTACTTTTGCTTTGCCCACACGTATGTAGTCGACGAGCGGGCGCGATGCCGGGCATATGTAGCTGCATGAGCCGCACTCTATGCAGTTGGCTATCTTTTCCTGCTCTGCTTCGTCCCATTGCTTCAGGCGCGACAGGGTGCTCACAAGGTATGGCTCAAGACCCATGGGGCATGCATTGACGCAGGCTCCGCACTTGATGCATGGTTCTGTGGGGCGGCGGTGTGCGTAGCGCGAGTCAAGAAGTATGCCTGATGTGCCCTTTATCATAGGGGTGTCGAGGGTGGATGCTGTACGCCCCATCATCGGGCCGCCTATGATTATCTTTTCGTAGTCATTGCCTTCTACGAGGGTTGACAGGATTGTTCCGAGAGGTACGCGTAGGTTTTTGCCTTCGGTGCCGTTGTGGATTGTGAGCACACGGTCAAGGATGGGTTCGTTGTGATATACCGCCCGGTATACGGCATAGGCTGTTGCTACGTTCTGAACTATTGCGCCTGTGGCTATAGGGAGAGCTCCTGATGGTACTTCTTTCCCGATCACAGCCTCGATCAACTGTTTTTCACCACCTTGGGGATATTTGACTTTCATGGGCATCACCTCTATTCCTGGGGCGGATGAAGAGGCGGCCGTTAGGGCGGCTATAGCTTCCGGCTTGTTGTTCTCGATGGCTATTATGCCACGGTTGACACCTGCTGCCTTTACAAGCAGTTGCACTCCTTTGACTATCTCTCTGGAGTTCTCGCGCATTAGCATATCGTCGCAAGAGAGGCAAGGTTCGCACTCCGCGGCATTGATTATTACCACTTCAGCCTTGGAGCCTGGAGGTGGCATCAGTTTTACGTGGGCGGGGAATGTGGCTCCTCCGAGTCCGACTATGCCGGCATCCTTGATGAGGTCGATTATAGCTTTGGAGTCGAGAATGGCTATTTCGGCATCGGTGCGTTTAGGTGCAGAGTCTGCCATTGAGGCTGCATCCGCTTCGCGGTCGGCGTCGTCGCTTTTGATATATATAGCTTCGACAGGCATGCCCTGCGGAGTGCGGGCTGTGTCGATCTTGACCACTGTTCCTGAGATCGGGGTGTGTATATGGGCTGAGACGAATCCTCCAGCCTCCGCAACACGGTCGCCACGCTTCACGTGGTCACCTTTCTGCACTATAGGTTTGGCAGGGGCACCGATGTGCTGTGACACCGGGAGCACAACCTCGGCAGGGAGTGGCAGATTGATTATCGGTTTGCCTGCCGCAATTTTATTCTCGGCGGGATGTACGCCGCCGGTCTTGAATGTATGAAGTTTCATATTGGATTTCGTGGATGGGAGATGAGATTGTTATGCCTTGGATTCAGTAGCTGCCGGTTCGGCTTTCTTTACCGGGAAATTCACGGCATGGATTGAGTGAGTGGGGCACACCTCAACACATTTCTTGCAGAGTTTACACTTCTCATAGTCAATGTAGGCAAGATTGGAGTTGACTGCTATGGCTTCGTGAGGACAGTTCTTGGCACACTTTCCGCATCCTATGCATGCTACCTTGCATGCTTTCATCGCAAGCGCGCCTTTCTCCTTGTTGGAGCATGCCACGAACACGCGCATACCTCGCGGACCCTTGTTGCGCAATTCGATTATCGAGCGCGGACAAGCCTTTACGCATGCACCGCAGCCCACGCACTTGTCCTCGATTACTTCCGGCAGTCCGGTCTCAAGATTCATTCTCATGGCACCCCACGGACATGCTTCTACGCAGTCGCCGCACCCGAGACAGCCGTTGGGGCAGGCTGACTGACCTGTGCCGAGCGATGAGAGAACGGCACATGACGGTGCCCCCTCGAAGCGGGCATGGGCGGGACGCAGCTCGCAGGTGCCGTTACATTTGATCACAGCGATTTTGGGCTTGGCGGCTACCGGAGCGAGTCCTACGATCTCACCGATTTTCTTCATTGTCTCTGTGCTTGAAGATGGGCATGTCAGACCGTCAAGAGTGTCAGCCCCTACACATGCGGCTGCAAAGTCGCGGCATCCGCTACGTCCGCATCCTCCGCAGTTGGCTCCTGGAAGAAGTGCCTCTACCTGATCGATGCGTGGGTCTTCCTGCACGTAAAATTTACGGGCTACGGCGTAAAGCACTGCCGCACCCACAATCCCGATTATGCCGAGGACGATGATGGATAGTATGATTACATTCATGGTATGTGTTGAAAATAGATTGATTCGGAATATTGTTTATGATACTGACAAGGTGGGGCTCACAACCGCCTGACCTTCCAGGATATGTTCTGCGCAAGCCGCTTGCGGAAGCGGTAGAGGAAGAGATCGTATATGGCGAGCACCACAAATCCGGTCACAAGCGACCATGCCCCGCTGTTGTGCCATATGAGCCTTACTGCGAGCACAATCCCTATGAACAGTAATGTAGGCAGCATCAGTGCCCACCAGGTGGCACGGAGCGTGGATCCTGACGATGCTATTACCTCGACACGTTCTCCCACATTGTAGAGCGAGGATTCAGGGGTGTTTATTGTGATGCTTTCCTGTTCGGAGGATGAATCCTTGTTGCATAGTGATGCTACGGCACACCCTTCACATCGGCAGGCTTCTTCTGTTCGCAGAGTAAGCGAGCCGTCATCAATACGAGTAATTATTCCTGAATGTGTGACGTAGTCTTTATTCATGGTGAAAATATCTGCAAAGTTAGAGATTTTCTGGTTATAATGCAACTTTTAGAGCTTGTTTGCTGACAAATGATTAGCTGAAGAGTTGAGGCCCTTCAGCTAATCGCTTGTTATGTCAACATATGTCTTCCCTCTAATTTCGGAAATGGGCGGGCCGGAGTATGAACGGAAGAGGAGATTTGATCACAAGCCCTTTGTCGGATTTGACTTTGCGCCATGCCTCAAGTGCTTCGGCGGGGGTTGATGATGTCTCGGTGATCACGTAATATAGCGGTTCGCGAGTGTGCACCACCATCGCGCTGTCATAGCCTGCATCAAGCAGTCTCTGACGCATCTGTTTGGCATTGAATATCTGCCGGAATTGTCCGACCACAATGTTGTAAAGTTTCACCTTGTCGCGTGACGAGCCTCCATCGGCATCGTATCCGATGTATTCGGAGCGCATGGGCAGCTCTACTCCCCCTACAAGCAGAGTGGAGGTGTTGGCACTGTTGCGTATCTTTCCGTAGATGGTGGAGTCAATGCCTGTTGCTTCCTGACGCTGTATCACCGCAGTCTCGTAGGCTTTGCGGTAATTTTCTTCAGTGGTCTTGCAGGATGTTATCCCCACCGCCGAGAGTATGGCGGAGAGGAGTATGAGTATCGGGAATCTTTTCATTGTTTCAGTTAACCACATGGTGACCTGCATCAGCGAGAGCTTTTTTGAGCAATGAGATATGGTCGTGATTGCGGGTCTCGACTTCGATGCGCAGAATGCAACCGTTGATGGATGTAGTGTTGGAGTTGCGTTCGTGTGTCACGGAGATTATGTTTGCCCCGTTTGAGCCGAGTATGCTGCATATCTCGGATAGCTGTCCCGGCTTGTCGCCCACATCGAGCTTCAGGGTGAAGTTACGGCCGCTCTTCACAAGCCCTCGGGTGATCACTCGGTTGAGGATTGTGACATCGATGTTGCCTCCGGATACTACGCAGACAGTCTTTTTCCCCTTGATAGGGACCTTGTTGAACATTGCAGCCGCAACGGCTACAGCTCCCGCTCCTTCGGCTACAAGTTTCTGCTGTTCGATGAGAGCGAGGATTGAGGCGGCGATCTCGTCCTCTGTTACGGTGACTATTTCGTCGACATATCTGGAACAGAATTCGAACGTGTTCACACCAGGCTCTTTGACTGCTATGCCGTCGGCTATGGTCGATACTGAGTTGAGGTGCTCGCGTTTGCCGTCCTTGATTGATTCATACATGGATGGTGCGCCCTCAGCCTGTACGCCATACACTTTCACGTCGGGTTTGAGTTGCTTGAGGGTGAATGCCATGCCTGCGATGAGACCGCCTCCGCCTATGGGGACTATGACTGCCTCTACATCGGGCATCTCTTCAAGTATCTCAAGCGCAATGGTGCCCTGTCCGGCTATCACTTTGAGATCATCGAAAGGATGAATGAATGTGTATCCGTGCTCCTTCTGAAGCTCGATTGCTTTCTGGTAGGCATCGTCATACACTCCGGGCACGAGACACACTTCTGCTCCTAGACGTTTTGTTGCTTCGATCTTGGATATTGGTGCTCCTGCGGGGAGGCAGATGAGCGATTTTATGCCGTTGTGTGTGGCGGCAAGGGCTACTCCCTGGGCGTGGTTGCCGGCGGAGCAGGCTATCACGCCTTTGGCTCGCTCTTCGGGGGTGAGCTGTGATATCTTGTAGTAGGCACCACGGAGTTTGAAAGCCCCTGTGTGTTGAAGATTCTCAGGCTTTAAGTAGACCTGTGACTCGGGGTTGAGGTGGGTTACTCCTATAAGACGGGGATGACGTGCCACATCACGAAGCACCTGGGCTGCGTGGTACACCTCGGAAATTTCAAGCTGTTCAGACATGATATTTAGGATTTAATCATGCAAAAATAGAAATTCCGATGGAGTTATGCAAAAAAATCTGTTTCAGCGTAAGTAAGCCGTAAAAAGCACTCCGTACAGTTTATGAGATGACCGGCAAAAAGGGTTATGGTATATTGTGTAGCTGCCTATCCTTTTTGCCGGTCATGTAAAGATGCCGGATCACATGTATGACCGGAGTTTCTCTTCGAGCACTTCGAGCTGCTGTAGCCCCGATACGCGCCATTGGGGTGTGCCGTCCTTGAATATGATGAGGGTCGGGACGCTGCGTATCTGATATTCCGCCGCAAGGTCAGGGGTGCGGTCGACATCGATTTTTATGATGTTGGCGTCGTCACCTATTTTCTGTTTCAGCTGCTCAAGGATCGGACCTTGCATCTTGCAGGGGCCGCACCATGTGGCGAAGAAGTCCGCAAGTGTGGGCTTGCCGTTGTTGATGATATCTTTGAATTCGCTCATGATTGTTAATCGTTTATAGGGTTTCACATGCCAATGTATAACGCGGATGCAGCCTGTAATGTTTAACAGCTAATGAGCGTAGTCGTTCTATAAGAGTATGCCTGATGCTACTGTCTTTGCGGTGTCAGCTCCGCATAAGGCTTCGACAAGGGCAAGACCGAACTGTATGGCAGAGGAAGGACCGTTTGACGTGATGATGTTGCCGTCCCTTACAACACGCTCGGCAGTATGGATGGCTCCAGCTTCGGATAGAGCCTTCTCAAAGCCTGGATAGCATGTGGCATTTTTGCCTGAGAGTATCCCGAGAGGGGATAGGGTGACAGCCGGGGCGGCACATATGGCAGATATGTATCGTCCGGAGGTGTGCTGAGCTCTTATCATTCTGTTCAGCTCTTCGCATGCAGCGAGATTGGCTGCTCCTGGCATTCCACCGGGACACACAATGAGGTCAACGTCGGATGCATCTGCGTCAGCGATTACAGTGTCGGCTGCTACGGTGACCCCATGGGCTCCGGTCACCTCCTTTTGCTGGGTGATGGACACGGTTGAGACATTGACTCCGGCACGGCGCAGAAGGTCAACCGGGGCGAGGGCTTCGATCTCTTCAAAGCCGTCAGCGAGAAATATGTATGCCTTTGACATATTTTGTGTTGTTAAGAAGTGGGTTAAGTTATATGAAGAGTGAGTTGTAAACAATAAACGTGATCCGAGGGTTTCTGCAAATATACGATTCTTTTGGAAAATTTTGCGTAATTTTGCCGTAATAAAGCTGGTTTTTATGAGGATTATACATTATATATATATATTCACTCTTGTTGTGATGGGTGTCATGGTGTCAGGCTGCTCTGGGATGGAGAGCTATCGGTCAGTCGAAGGTGGTGTGTGGAACACTACCTATCATGTTACCTACAGGGCAGGTCGTGACATGCAGGATTCTATTCTTCTGGTCATGAGAGAGGTTGAGAGATCGCTGAGTCCGTTTGATGGGCAATCACTTGTTTCGGCTGTCAATCGCGGAGACTCGGTCAAGGCGGATTCTCTCCTTCGCAGGATCTTTACTGCATCGCAGGAAGTCAACCTGAGGAGCGGTGGGGCGTTTGATCCGACAGTGGCCCCATTGGTAAATCTTTGGGGGTACGGATATCGGTCAGCCGGAGTGGAGCCTACGCAAGTTGCCATCGACTCTCTTCTGGCATTTGTCGGGATTGATGAATGCAGCATGACTTCCGATGGGTATATCCGCAAGAAGCACGCCGGTACGGAGTTCAATTTCTCCGCCATCACCAAAGGATATGGGTGTGACCTTGTGGGCGATATGCTCAGGCGTAACGGCTGTGAGGATTATATGGTGGAGATAGGTGGAGAGATAGCTCTTTCGGGTAGATCTCCGCGGGGAGGTGACTGGAGGGTGATGATAGACGCGCCGGTCGATTGTGACACTGCTGTTGTGCACGAGCGCATGGCTGTGGTGGCTGTTACAGGTTGTGGCGTGGCTACTTCCGGCAACTATAGGAATTACCATGAGACAAAGAACGGACGCACATGGCACACTATCAGTACCGTTGACGGCAGACCTGCTGTGACAGATCTTTTGTCGGCTACTGTGATAGCTCCGTCATGTATGATTGCCGACGCCTACGCCACGGCGTGCATGGCGTTGACTGCCCGGCAGGCGTGTCGGATGATAGAGTCATTGCCCGATGTTGAGGGGCTTCTCGTGACAGCGGATTCTGTTATCACTACGTCGGGATTTCCTGAAATCCTCAGGTGAATATGAATGATATTTAGTCTAAAACTCGGAATATTAAGGGTGGAATATGTTTTATAACATAATTATTTAGCATTATTGTAGAACTTTTATGTACTTTTGTGCGTTCTAATGATGAATCACATAAGTATTAACCCATTAAAAATTCTGCTTATGACTGTATCATTTAAATCTTTCCGTGCCGATGTGAAGAAAGTTCTTCACCACATTGCGGAGTCAGAAAGTTTCCGCACCACCGGCGATTGCAGCATCCATCACGTCAACAAAGAAAACTGTCGTCAGGCCTAAGAAAGCTGCTCTATTTCAACTAACTTTTTGAAGGGATGTCAGGTTCATCCTAAAAACCAGAGGTCGCTCATTGCGAGCGTCCTCACAAAATTAAGAACAATGAAACTTATTAATGTATATCGCCGTGTGCGCGATGCGTATCGTGAAGCGGCTGTCCTTATGTACGGACATAACAATGTAATGTGGTAAATCCGTATATGACAGGGATATATCAACAGTAAACTCCATAATTTGAATAAACATAACAACGGATAATCCGTGGATAAGAATGTCGGCAATGACATTTCTTATCCGCGGATTATGCATGTAATGACTGCTGATAATCTCACCTTTTGGTTAAAAAGATTTAATTGCTTGCCAGCAGGTGAAAATAATTAGTACATTTGGCAGGACGAATAGTTGGCAAAATGAGTGTCAACACTACAATCTTATCAATCATAAATCTAATTTCGGGACATGAGAAAATCTTTGTTATCAGCTCTTTCAATGCTGTTGTTGCCTATGGTGATGATAGGGCAGAATTCTGTGACAGTGCATGGAAAAGTAGGGAACTTCAAATCAGGTGATAAAATATCATTGACCAGACCTGGTGACTTTTCGTCAGAAAAGGTCGGAGAGGCTCCCATCAATGCCGACGGTTCATACTCATTGACTCTGCCGGTGGAGAAGGCAGGCATACACACACTTGCCTGCGGACGTTATCAGCGCGCGGCTGTGTGGATTGAGGACGAAGATATAAATGTGGATTTTGAGGGCTTGAGTACAGAAAAAGGTGGAGCCCGCTCTTCAAAACCTGTACATATAAATGGCGGTCCGAAGAATGATATCATGAACTGGGCTAACTTTATGAGTGCCCAGTCCCATAAGAGATCAATGGATATCTACAGCCTTGTGCACAGCGAACGGCTTCCTCAAGCCAGAAAGGTGGCAGTATGCAAATCTATTATCGATGCTGCAGGTAATGTGGACGGCGAGTATGCCCGCAAGATTATAAGCGACAACGGACCTCTCACAAGTGTTATAGCTCTTTTCCCATATCTTTCCGCCGACAAGGATTCTGCATTTATGGAAGAGACTCTCGATGCCATAATCAAGGCTAATCCGGGCTCGCAGGTGGCTCAGACCTATCGCAAGGAGCGCGACGAGCGCAAGGCACGTGAAAATCTTGTGGCGATCGGAGCCCCGGCTCCTGATCTTACTTTCCATACTGCAAATGGAAAACCGATGAGCCTCAGTGCATTCAAGGGCAAAGTCCTGATAGTTGACTTTTGGGCAAGCTGGTGTGGACCGTGCCGTGCGGAGATTCCGAAGCTCAAAAAGATATATGAGGATTTCAAGGATAATGATAAGGTTGCATTCCTGAGCGTGTCCATTGATAGTGAAAAGGAGGATTGGCTAAAAGCCCTCCAGTCAGAGAACATGCCCTGGGAGCAGCTTCTTGCGCCTGATTCCGGTAAGGAGACCATGAAGACATATCGCTTCAACGGCATTCCTTTCATCATATGTATTGCATCTGACGGAACTATATTCCGCAAGCACCTGCGTGGCGATGCCGTGCGCGAGGCTATCAATGACGCTCTTGCACGATAGTCCACTCAGTTATTTCACCTAAAGTATAGTCCCGCTATCGGAATTCGGTAGCGGGACTTTATATTATATATTAGTTAATGAATGTTAAATAATTGGGGGGGGGTGATTTTTTCACTACATTTGGCAAAAAGCTATAATTATTAATTTAAAGAGTGGGATTTTAGATGATTGTTAATAATTATAGATATCCTTTCTAAATTATCACATTTCATTAATTGTTTACCATGATTAAAAGATTATTTGCAAGCTTGCTGCTTGTGCTTGTGACTGTTTCGGCAGTCATAGCGCAGAATCCTGTGGTCATAACAGGATCGGTACTGGCCGATGACGGAGAACCGTTGCCGGGAGCGACAGTCGCGGTATCCGGCACATCCAACGCTACGGCAACGGATATTGATGGTAGATTCACCCTTAAAGTTCCAGCTGCAAAGAAGGATGGGAAAATTCATGTCTCCTACATAGGAATGCGCCCTGTGGAGATGGCGATCTCAATGATAAATGGACCTGTGGAGATAAGGCTCCAGGATGACGATAACCGTCTTGAGGAAGTGATTGTGACAGGTTATGCCACTCTGAGCAAGGAGAGGGCAACCGGATCATTCGGCACAATCTCCTCCAAGAAACTTGAGTCCAAACTTGCAACCAATCTTGCTGACCGTCTTGAAGGGCAGATGGCAGGTGTGGTTCTCAATAAGGACGGAAGCATGAGCATACGTGGCAGAGCAACGCTCAATGCCGAGACTGATCCGCTTGTTGTCGTGGACGGTTATCCCACCGAACTTAAGCTCTCTGACCTTAACCCCGACAATATATCCAACATCACAGTACTTAAGGATGCTGTGGCGGCTTCAATCTATGGCTCACGTTCAGCCAACGGTGTGATCATCGTCTCTACCAGGCAGGGTGAGGAAGGCAAGATGAAAGTGAGCTATCGAGGCTCACTTAAGGTGCTCCCGAAGCCTGATCTTGATTATCTGCATATGGCTGGTGCAAGCGACTATATCGACGCTGAGATAGAGCTTTACAACCAGAACCCCGGAGGCACTACCATAGCCAATCGCGGCACTATGAGCGAGGTGAGCACCCTTATAGCAAAAAATAAGGCAGGAATGATTAGCGACGCTGAGTACAATGCCGGTATCGAGGCTCTGCGTCAGAATGACTTTCTTGCCGATATGAAAAAGTATATGTTCCGTACCGAGCTTACTCAGACCCACAATCTTGGCATAAGCGGAGGCTCGTCGGTCAACCGTTACAACCTTGCAGTCAATTACACCAATACAAAGGGGGCATTCATCAACACCCATTCCAACCGCGTTATCATTGACCTTAACAACGAGTGGAAGCCGTTCCGGTTCCTGACCGTGGGGGTAGGAGCCAGTATCTCTTACTCGCGCTCGCATGCACCCAACACCGGATGGCAGACCTATACCAACTATGGTCAGTACATCAAGCCATATTCACGGCTTATGGATGCAAACGGCAATCTTACCAATCTCACGCCCTTGTCCTACGCGTCTCAACAGCTTTATGACGGGATTGCAGGTTCAAAGGATATGTACTACAATCCCATACAGGATTCGTATGATTCATATAATAAGACTGCGACATTCGGGGCGCGAGTCAACGGCTTTGTGCGGTTCAATATAATGGAAGGACTGTATGCTGAGGTCGGAGGTAACTGGAATCGTTCCAATTCCACCTATCGCGCCATCTTCGGCTCAGGCAGTTATGTGATGCGTAATGCCTACAACAGTTCGACCTCGATGAGCAATCCCACCAATCATTACATCCCCGACGGCGATGCTGTCAATGAGACTCGTTATACAAGCGAGGACTGGACACTGCGCACACAGATCTCTTATTCCAAGAGCTTTGGGTTGCACCGTGTGAGTGCGCTCGCCGGAAATGAGGTGCGCCGCATATCCTATGACAATAATCAATATGCCACACGTTTCGGATATAACAGCACGGCAGGGTCATTCTCTCCGGTGAATATAAAGGACCTTGCAAGCGGCACATATAATAGCGATATGATAGGTGGTTCGGCAGGTTTCTATCCTGAATATGGTGAATACTCTTTGCGTGACAATCGTTTCGTGTCATGGTATTTCAATGGTTCCTACGAGTTCAACAACCGTTACCTTGTGAGCGGGAGTGTGCGTGAGGACCTCACCAACTTCTTCGGTACCGATCCAAAGTACCGTCACAAACCTTTGTGGTCTGTGGGTGGCACATGGAAGATTGCCAATGAGGATTTCTTTAATGCCGGATGGGTCGACAGGCTTAATCTCAGGGCATCGTATGGTGTCAACGGAAACATTTCTCTTTCCGAGGGGCCTTATCTGATCCTTTCAGCAGGAAGTTTTAATCCCACTACAGGAGGTGTGTCAAATGGCATATCATCATTCCCTAACAACTCTTTGCGATGGGAGAAGACCAGGACCACTAATGTGGGTGTGGACTTTGATGTGTTCGGCAACCGTCTCGGCATCAGTCTTGACTACTATTACAAGAAGTCGACCGATATACTTGCTGCGGATGCGACCGATCCCACCACAGGTACATCCCGCATGACCAGGAATCTTGGCGCGATTGATAACCGTGGCGTGGAAATCTCGCTTCACGGCACCCCTGTGCGCAGTTCTGATTTCAGCTGGGACATAATGTTCAATATGAGTTTCAACAAAAATAAAGTGGTGGAATATAATGTAGCACGCAATTATCCGACATCATGGGCATGGAGTCAGGCTATACATGCGGCAGGACATCCTATGTTCGGACTCTTCGGTTATAATTTTGCAGGCATAGATGATCGTGGAATGGTCACGGTCTATGGTAAGGATGGTGATGTAAAGTATGCACAGAATGCCAATGTCGATGATATTATATATCTCGGGACAGCGGTTCCAACGACCGAGCTATCAGTTATAAATGCGTTAAAGTACAGAAACTGGGATCTTTCGTTTATGTTCATTGCCAAGCTTGGTCACAAGTATCGTAAGGATGTATTCCAGGGTTCTAACATAAACAGCCGCTTTGTGGCACAGCGTTGGCAGAAACCTGGCGACGAGAATCATACCATATATCCGGCTCTGAGTTCTTGGAACAGTGACCTGTTCTATTTTCCGTATTGCGATGTAAATATTGGTAATGCAAGTTATGCCAAGCTCCGAGACCTTACTATAGCCTATACATTTGACCGATCGCTGATCAACAGTATCGGTATGAGCGAGGCACGTATATACCTACAGGGACGTAATCTGTTCCGTATCACAGCTAAAGGTGTCGATATCGATCCCGAGACAATGGAGATGGACTACAGCAATGGGGTAGGAGCTTCGTCTAATGCCGGTTTTTCGGTGCTGCCTCGTTCTGCGGAATATTATGTGGGACTGAGTTTCAGCTTTTAATCACATATCTACGATACAATTATGAAAACTATCAAGCATATAATCTTCTTGCTATTTATAGTATTGGCAACATCGTGTGATGACTATCTGGATGTTAAGCCGGTTGGAAAGATGATCCCCACTGAGGTATCACAGTTTGAGAACCTTTTAAATAATGACAAGACTATAGGATACTTTATGATGGACAACAACAGCGGTTGCTGTTATGCGTTATTGGGCGATAATCTGTGCCTGTCTTATAATCATGCTCATTATCAGTACATACCGAGCCATCCTAACCTGGAGGTCCTTTCAGCCTATGTATTCTATGACAGACTGGTGCAGCCTAATGTCACGCCGTTTTTTTGGTCGTCAGGGATATATGGTGCAGTTGCATATTTCAACAATGTCATTGACGGAATCAATGATTTAGGGGTCAATGATGAATATTCCAGAGGAGTGATAGCCCAGGCTATGGCAGGAAGGGCATGGATATATATGAATGCCGCTCTTACTTACGGTCCTATGTATGATCCTTACGGTCCGAATGATACCCCATGCATTCCGCTTCGCACCAGTGGTGACCCTATTGTGTCAAACGGTCCTCTCGCTACAACAGCCCAATTGTTTGAACAGGTGAAGTCCGACCTTGATTTCGCTTGTGCGAATGCACCTGATTTCACCCCGAACGCAGCCCGGGCAAACAAGACTGCCGCTTATGCGCTGCGTGCAGAGTATCATATGTATATGCGTAATTGGAATGATATGCTTTCGGACATTTCGGAAGCGTGGAGGCTGGCTCTTGCAGCCAAAGGATCGGTCGATAATCTCATATATGACTTCAATGACTTCTACTATGAGCAGATATCAGAGATAGATCCGGCTCCTGGGGTTGATCCGCGCGTATACATGGAGTTCAGAGGTCCGGACCTTAGCTTTGATATGGTTGAAAACAGAGAGAATCTTCTTTATCGTCCGTCAGCCTATGGGGGATCACCTTTGCGTTTTTATCCCTCTGATGACTGGAAGTCGATATTTGATAAATCGACTGATAAACGTTGGGACCTTTTTGCTCTTGCTGACGAAGGTTTTAAGAAAAAGGTCGGTGACGAGACCTACGACGACGGAATACAGATAAGCTATTACAGACGAGAGAATATGTCGACTACTACAGGTCTGACATATCCTATAATTCTTCTTGAAAAGGCGGAGGCGGAGGCTAGAACCGGGAATATCACGGATGCATTGGCTAGTCTTAACACTTTACGTAAGTACCGTTATTCAGGATCTGTCACCGATCTTCCTGGAGGTAGTTCGTTTGATCAGGATCAGCTTCTCAATGAGATTCTGAATGAACGTCGACGCGAACAGCACATAGCATCTTTCCAGCGTACGGTTGACCTCAAACGCTATGCCTTTGATAACGGCAAACCTTGGAGCAAACAGACCATTGTACATAGGATTGGCGACAAGGAGTACAGCGCGCCTATATCATCACCGGTATTTAATCATATCAATATCGACAATGCTATCCTCAAATACAATCCTCAGTGGGGTATAGCACTCGATTATGACACTTATGCTCCATATGATAAACTTTAGTCTCACAGCTCGGGTAGGTCTATAGTGAACCAAT
>OFFU01000855.1_pt1 | contig 26005 bp, 16 predicted proteins | sample 1521451 | NCBI WGS metagenome assembly OFFU01 (sample SAMEA3504106, study PRJEB24116) | mouse gut metagenome | biome: mouse gut; feature: mouse-associated habitat; material: faeces | place: Denmark | collected 2011 | reverse complement strand
GATGGTCCCGCCCATGAGCTCCACAATGCTCTTGGTGATGGCCATGCCCAGGCCGGTGCCCTGGACCTTGTTGGTGGTGCTGTTCTCCGCCCGGGTGAAGGCGTCAAAGATGGTCTTCAGATACTCCTGGGTCATGCCGTAGCCGTTGTCCTCCACCTCGATGCGGATGTGCTCGTACTGGCTGGAGCGCTGCTTGAGCCCGATGATACGGAACCAGATGTGGCCCTCCTCGGGCGTGTACTTGACGGCGTTGGACAGGAGGTTAATCAGGATCTGATTGATCCGCGTCTCGTCCCCCAGCAGGTACTCGTGCCGGACGCCGTTCACCTCCAGGTGGAAGCTCTGTCTCTTGGCCTTGGCCATGGGCTGGATGATGGCGTCCACGGAGGCGACTACGTCGTTGAGGGAAAATTTCTCCAGGTTCAGAACAACCTTTCCGCTCTCGATCTTCGACACGTCCAGAATATCGTTGATGAGGCTGAGCAGATGCTGGCCGGAGGAAGTGATTTTTTTGGTATATTCCCGGACCTTGGCCGGATTGTCCGCATCCCTGGCCAGGAGTGTGGTGAACCCCAGCACCGCGTTCATGGGCGTGCGGATATCGTGGGACATGTTGGAGAGGAAGGTGGTCTTGGACTCGCTGGCGATCTGGGCGGCCCGCAGGGCCTCCGAGAGCTGCTGGCTATGGATTTTCCGCTCCAGCTCCTGCTCCTCCCGAAGCTTATCCTGCTGCCGCCAATTACGATAGTAGAGATAGATGCACAGAAGGAACGCCACCAGCATGGAGGCCACCACGGCGATGATATTATAGGTGACAATCCGCCCCTCCCGCTGAATGGCCTCCAGAGGCACGTAGCCCGCCAGAAAGATCGTCCCGTCGTTGACCGCCCACATGTAGTTGAGGGCCTTTACGCCTCGGATGTCGTGATAGAAAAGGATGTCCTGCCCGTTTTCCAGGCACTCCTCCACCTCCGCATGGATATTCGGGTCCTGGATGCTGTTCGCCCGGTAGAAATCGGTCAGGTTGAGGTGGCCCGCGCTCCGCATCCCCATGCCCTCGGGCTTGAGGACGAACCGCTCGCTCTCCGTGTCCATAATATACAGCGTCGCCTGCTGGTTGTAGAAGCCCTCCGGAAGGGACTTGTCAATAGCGTCGTAGATATACTCGGCATAGAGGGTTCCGATCTCCTGCCCGTTGCGCATAATAGGGCACTTGACCGTATAGGACCAGGTGCCCATATGGTTGATATAGGACTGGGAAACCGGCAGCCCCATGATTGTGCCGCCGGCAGAAAAGTCCAGATCCTCCGCAGTAAACTGCTCGCCGGTATTGGAGACGCCGGACGTCTTTCCAGACAGGATCAGCGATATCCTGGACATGGTCTGGTTTTTCTCATAGGCCTGGATGTAGGCCTCCGGGTCCTCCGTCTGGGCAATCTTCTGGGCGATCAGCGTCTGGAACTCTACCTCGCTGCGCAGTATCGCCTCAATGGTACATTCGATCAGATCCAGACTCTCGCTCAGGCTCTGGATCGCGGCGTCCGACATCTCCTGGGATATCTTCCGCGATATCGTGTAGACAAATGTGCCCAAGATGCAAAAGACCAGTACAATGGAGAGGAGCAGGCCCTTTCGATTGTCCTTCTTGTACGGCTTCTCGTTCATTGGCAATCTCCATTCCGATGCTCTGAGAGGGCTGCGCCCTATTCATCTTATGGAGGAAGCTCTCCGCTGTTGCCGGGAGAGGGTCCTGTCTAATGTTACGCTCCCATTATACTATTTTTTGTCAGAGTGTCAATAGTTACCAGGGGGGATCACGCTCGTCTCATAAAAATGGAGGAGATTGAGGAGGAGATTGGAGTCGAGAAGAGTGGAAAGCATACTGGCTTTAATAGAGGATTTCTTGTGGTGAGCAGCAAGAAAGATTTTATGGACAGCAAGAGCAAATTTGCGTAGAGCATTCATAGATTTATGGGCATTTTCACTGAGGAAACGGCAGTCATTCTCAGAAAAAGTGACATCCAGAATCCAGTGCATAGATTCAATTTTCCAATGCTCGCGAGCAAGTTCCATGAGCTGTTCGGCACAGGCATCCCGGCTGGAAATGTAATAGCTGGTTTCCCGGCTGCAATGTCCGTGAACCTCTACAATCCGCTCAATAGAAAAAATGAATTGTAATCCAGGCCATTTGTGCTCTTTCAGCCAGGAAATATCCTTGATTTTGCGGCAAATTCGTTTTTCAATCCGCCCTGCGTTCTTCTCCACTGTTTGGCAGATTTCCCATTCATTTTTGTTGCTTTGATCCTCGAAAAACAGGTGTACATCCTCCAGTAACGAAGGCTGGTTTTCTTTGAGCCCAAATAGATAATCTCCCTTGCCTTGTATGACCCTGCGGCAGGTTTCCCGCTGACAATGCATCGCGTCTGCTGTAACGGTCTTGCCTTCAATATCCAGGTATATAAGCATTTCCTGGAAAACAGGAATTTCATTCGCCTTTTCGTGAATAGACTCTTGTCCCAGAATAATGCCGCTGCTGGTTACGTAGGCGCTCAATATTTGCAGGGCGCTGTGAGGATTTCCGGGTTTTGCTGTACTGCATATTGCTTTTCCGTCCATGGCGACTACCTCTCCAGTTGTTCCCAATCGGTTTTGCAGCACATGTATGATGGCTTCCCCGATTTGTTTTCCATCTATCATGCTCAGGATTCTTCCAAATGTCGCTTTGCATGGAACCTTCTTTATCCCTAACTCTTTTCCAACAAACTCTCCCCTATTCTTAGCATAAGTTGCCAAATCTCCTAACGTATCCAGCCCGCTTAACACTGCGCACATAATGATAATCAGTATGTCTGCCAACGGATATTTTACGTAGCTCTGGTGTCTTGGATCTTCTATTGCTGACATCTGCTCCCTTATTTCTTCCATCTTTTTCACCCTGCCTCTTTATATCACATTTTTATGAGACGGGCGTGGAAGTCTATACAGGGCAACAGCATTTGAAATTATGCGGAAAAGAGATATAATCAGGAATATGGAACTATAAAAATAAAAAGCGGGCTTGGAGCAGAAGGAGGAGCCCCGTCGAACAAACGGCGGGCATATCCTGCACAAGCTGGAAGACATCATCATAGGACTGTGTACGGTAGTGTGCGGCGGAGAAGACTTCCCGGATATGGAGGAATTCGGGAAGGAAAGAGAGGAATGGCTGAGAAAATTCCTTGAGCTGCCACACGGAATACCGGACAGTGACACATTTCGGAGAGTATTTGAGAGAATCAAACCCGAAGCGCTGTCAGAATGTCTGTATGACTGGCTGGGATACCACCGCAAGGAAGACAGCGTAATCGCTGTAGATGGGAAGACCATTCGCGGCAGTAAAGGAGCCAGCCATAAGGCATATCATGTGGTCAGCGCATTTGCGGCGGAGAATCAACTGGTACTGAGTGAGATTGTGACGGACGAAAAGTCCAACGAGATTACGGCTGTGCCAGAGCTTTTGGATTCCTTGAACATAGAGAACAGCATTGTAACGGCTGACGCCATGAGTTGCCAAAAGGAAATTATCAGGAGAATCCGTGCAGGCAAGGCAGACTATGTGATAGGGCTGAAAGGAAATCAGCCGGCTCTGCTGGAGGATATTTCTCTCTATTTTGAACATTTTTCTGAGGAACTGCCCAATTTTGAAACCAGAGTGAAGGATCATGGCAGAATCGAAAAGCGGGATTATCGCTTGCTAACCGATCTGTCCTGGCTGCCGCAGCGGGCAGAATGGGACGGACTGCAAGCTGCCGGTATGGTGACTGCCACGATCAGCAGGGGTGGTAAAACTACAACAGATACCAGATATTTCCTCTCTTCCATCACTGACGTGGAACATTTTGCCTATGCGGTACGCAAGCATTGGTCCATAGAGAATCAGCTGCACTGGTGTTTGGATGTTATCTTTCACGAGGATGGCTCCAGGGCCTGTAAAGATATGTCCCCGCTCAACCTGAATGTCCTGCGTAAAACTGCTCTGGCGCTCTGCAAGAATGCTGACTTTGGCCGCAGGATCAGTATCCAGAAAAAGCGCTTTGCCGCCGCTTTGAATCCTCTGCGCCTTCTTGATATCCTTTTCTTGATATCCTTTTCGGCTGATTTCAAATGCTGTTGCCCTGGGGTCACAAGCAGGGTATTTGAATGAGTGAAGAAATTATGAACAAAGAGCGGAACGAACGATTATATCAAGGAAAGATTCATCAAGCAGGCACTTAAACTGTTTGTCAGAGAAGCTTCCTCGCACAGAAGATTCGGACTTCAGCAAGTTATAGGCCCAGTGGCGCAGGACGTTGAGATTTTCTGCGGAATTGTCCGCCCTGGCCCGGCTCTCGTCCTCCCGAAACTGCATATCCAGTATCCAGTGCAGTTGGTTTTCGATTCCCCAGTGGCTGCGCTTTGCGTCCAAAATCTGACTTGCAGTCATCCCTTTGCGGCTGTAAATGAAATAATGCGCCTGCTTTGAAACTTTTCCCGCCTGTTCTACTTTACAAAAAATGACGCCGATTCCAGCCAGACCGCTCCATTTTTCGCGGCCGTCCAACCATCCAATGTCTTCGCAGATATAGCAGGTTCTGCTTTCATACCTTCCGTGTCCCTGGCTATGGCTTGTGGCACAGCAATCTGCATCTAATCCTGCCGGAGCCTTTCGATATTCCTCAAAAAACAGTCTCGCATCTTCGTAAAGTGTTTTCTGGTTTTCCTTGAGGGAGAGGATATAATCCGCCCCTTTTTCCCTGATTTTCTTTGCAATTTCTGTCTGCGTCCCCATTGCATCTATGGTTACGATGCACCCCTTCAGTTCCAACATATCCAGCAGCTTGGGAATTGCGGTGATTTCATTGCTCTTTTCCCCGCACGCCAGCTGCCCCAGTACCAGGCTGCATTCAGCTGAAAAAGCGCTGACTACATGCAGCGGCGGCTTCCTGGCATCCTTTGTTCGCCGCGCCTGTTTCCCGTCTATTGCTACTATGCCGGTGACATTTTCTACTGCATTCCGCATCCACTCCACAAACACTGTGTGTAGCTGCCGGGTGTCGATTGCTTTGATGACGTTCCGGAATGTACAGGCATCCGGTATCCCATTTTCCAATTTTATGTACTTCTTCAACCACTGTTCCCTGCTTTTCCCGAACATTTCCACCTTTGCGTATGATGTTGCCCCACAGATAACCGCTGTCAACATAATGAACAGTACTTCGTACAGCGGGTACCATACGCTCCGCTCCCGGCGGGTGTCCTCGATCCCTTCCAGCACTTCCTGCAAACTCAGTTTTTTCATTGCCATACCGCCTTCCTTTCCTGGGAATAATGCCAGTATAGCAAATTTCCCCCCGCTTGTTTACCCCTTGTTTACAATTTCTTCACTCATTCAAATACCCTGTACATTCATAGCCTAAAAGACCATGAGCATGACCGCCATGTGCTGGGCGAGGCGGAGATCATTGAGTGCATCGGCGATAACCTGTATCTGGCGGAGGTCAACGGTGTTCAGTGTACGGCTATCTTCAACTTCTTCACTGGGGCTTACTATGTCGATGATGTGTACGGCATCCAGAAGGAGGCTGCTCATGGGTAAGGCAGAGCATCGGAAGGAACGGTGACAATATGCAACGATTCAATATTAACTGGACGGCAAAGGCCCTGGTGAATCAGATGGAGAAGGGCAAGGTCAACTATGACAACGCTGTGCAGCGCAGCCTTGTGTGGGATGAGGACAAAAAGTCTCTCTTGATCCACAGTATGATCTATGGCTATGCGATCCCTGCCATGTACTTCACCCGCGATGAGAACGGCGTATATGACAGTCTGGACGGAAAGCAGCGGTCCAATACCATCAGCGAATATCTTCACAATGAGTTTGCCTTGACTCCCGATACCCCTGCCGTTGTGGATGAAAACGGGGGCATGGAGGACATCAGCGGAATGTATTTCTCCCAGTTGCCGGAGTGGGTGCGGGATCGAATCAAAGACTACAACCTCACGATTTACTACTATGAGGGAATGACGGAAGCAGAGGTCAGAGAGTTCTTCCGCAGGCTGAACAACGGCAAACCTTTGTCGGCAATCGAGTTGACCCGTGCCAACGTCCCCAGCTTGGCGATCTTCCAGCAGCTTGCGAAGCACAAGGCAATCCAGTTCGTGGTTTCGGAGGCTGGCAAGAAGCGGTTCACCGATGAAATGATTGCTATGCCGCTCTACCAGCTTATCACGGAGGAATCCCCCGACTTCTCCACCAAGCCCTTCCGGGAGTGGGCCAGCAAGGTTGAGGTTGACAGCGAAGTGCTGGACACGATCAACGCCGGGCTGGATGCCTACTCGGTGTTCGCCAGGAGCCTGATGGATGTCAACAACAAGGTACTCCGCACTGTCAAAGGCAGAACGCACTTCATCAGTTGTGCCTATTACTGCTGTCTGGCAGTTCAATATGATGTCAGCCAGGACGAAATCAACCGCACCTTGGTCGAGTTCTTCAGCGGCCATCCCTCCACATCCCCGGAGTACAACCACACCGTATCTGCTGGCAGTGCAAAGCCGACCTCGGTGCAGACACGGCGGGATGTTATGCGGTCTTTGCTCCCGGCAACCGATGAGGTGGAGGAACCTGACCCGGAAGAAGTTGGCTTTGATGACATAGACGATCCCGAACAATTTGAGGAGGAATCCTGAATGAAGTACACTCTGATTGATGAAAACGGACAGTATGCTCTTATCCTGCGGGGTGAGCACATGACACAGTACGCCGTGGTGAGTGGGCTAGATAAAGAAACCGGAAACTGGGACTGGACATGTTGCTATTTCGACTTTGGAAAGTTCTCTGGACTGACGAAAGCCGAGGCCCTTTTCCGTGCGCTGGACTATTATCTGATGCGGACGGACGAGAAGCACATCCCTTGTGCCAGAATGAGTGAGATCGCTACGCTTCTCAAGGATGGGCTGATCGAGGATGGTGAGGAAGAAGCCTATCGCTACATGGTCGGTGTTGTCGAACTGTCGGACACCGAGGCTGAATATCTGGGGCTAGACATGGAGCAGTACAGAGATGCCGATAACCCCCCGGCCCCGTCCAGCACGGGCGGCGATTACAGTCCTTCCAATCCGTGGGATGCGCCTGGAATGAGTGTGTCCGATTTCATCTAGGCGTCCCGTTAGAGTACACCCAAACGGGACATTGAAAAAGCGTCCCATTAGAGTTGGTTTTCGAGTTCTGGTACGTTCCAGAATGAGAGCCGACCCTAATGGGACGTTTACTTTTGTATGAGGGGACTGGATATGAAGATCGGTTATATCAGGGTCAGCACTCAGGAGCAGAACACCATCCGGCAGGAAGTCTTGATGGAATCCCTGGGGGTGGATGAGGTCTACATTGACCGAATGAGTGGTAAGAACACCAACCGGCCAGAGTTGCAAAAGATGATGGAGTATGTGCGCCGGGGTGATACGGTCATTGTGGAGAGCATCAGCCGCTTTGCCCGGAACACCAAAGACCTGTTGGAGCTGGTGGAGCAGTTGACCGCCAAAAGGGTGGAGTTCGTCAGCAGGAAGGAGGCCATTGACACGACAACCCCCACAGGGAAATTCATGCTGACCATCTTCGGGGCTGTAGCAGAGCTGGAACGGGAATATATCCTCCAACGTCAGCGAGAGGGAATTGCCATTGCCAAGGAGCAGGGCCGATACACTGGGAGGAAGGCCAAGCAGTCGCCCGACTTCGATAGAGTGGTCGCACAATGGCGCAGAGGGGAGATTACAGCAACGGAAGCTATGCGGACATTGAAGATGAGCAAGTCTTCGTTTTATCGCAGAGTGAAGCAAACTACCGATAGCTCTACACTGTGAAATCAGATTAAGAGAGAACGCACGGGGCAAGGGATGGGCACATGCTCATCCCTTGCACTTCATGATTATTTTTTGTAATCAACTCCTACAGGGGTGTAATCCAAACCCCAAAGGAGTTGAAGACATGAGTAAATTCAAGATCAGCATTTACGCAAAGACTTTCAAAGACAGGCTAGTAGAGGCAGAAATGAAGGCTATAGATAGCTTTATCGCTGACAAATCCATAGTCGTCAACGGTGATAACTGTGCTGCACTTATGAGAGCGGTCGGAAAGCGAGGCTGCGTATTCTGTCCGTCTACATTCAAGGATAGTATAAAGAGCCGTGAGACTTTTGAACAAGCTCAACTATTCGTACTTACCTTTGACAATGCAAACACTGAGAAGATATCCTTTAATAAAATAAAAGGTAGAGCAAGGTACTATGGTCTTCCTATATTGTTCGCCTACAGCACCGATCCTTTCTATTGGACTGATCCAGAGCGCGAACAGTTCTCCATCGTGTTCTTGAATGAAACTCCTCTCTCAGATTTGAAAGAAGCCGAGGCCATGCAGAGAGCGTTGATGGTGGTATTCCCGGAAGCCGCCAAAGATTGCAGTGTCCTTAATCTGTACCAAGGTGGAGACAAGTTGTTGTACTCTAATGAGGCCATACCGACTATCAATGCTGAGTGGCTATTCATGAACATGTGCCTTTATTTGAAGGACAGGTTCGGACCCACCAACTACAAGAGGAAGATTGCCGAGTTCTCCCGAGCAACAGGCGTTCGATTAGACGATAGAAGTCTTCCTGATGTTTCTATTGCTGAGGTTCACACTGAGTATCACATAGAGAAGATTGATGATAAGAACTCGTCAAAGTGTATTATAGAAGAGAGATCTGACGAGATCTTATCACATCATGAGTGCAGGATCAACTTCGAGAGTGGAAGCACTTCTGAGGAAAGAGCAGCAGATCATGAGAGATCACCTACCATCAGCCCTCGTGGATCTGATGTGCTCAAATCATTCAGTTCATCCTGTAGATTGTATCAAGAGTTTGAATCAGGAAGTAGGAGATTGACTCAGCAAGAACTCCTTGGGTTGGCTACAAATCTCTCTCAGGTCAAGTCAGGGCAGAAGATGTTCAAGGCTGTTCTCGGCTCAAAGCCGTATGATGATGCCTGGGGAAAGCGGATTGACAACTGGGACTACTACTTCTACTACATCAAAGGGAAAGGTTCTAGGCCATGTGCCTACTTCTGCCCATACCGTGATTCCTGTCATCACGGGACAGACATCTTGTCAACTGCAAAGCCCAAGTATCATCAAATCGAACGGATTAACAACTGGGGTGTACCCCTAGTCGATGTAGATGAAGCGTGGGAAGATTTCAGCGAGAAGTTTCGGGATGCGGTAGCGTCTAACGAACCAGGTTGGCATATCATTAAAAGTCAGACTGCCCTCGGTAAGACACAAGCATTACTGGAATTTCTCAGGGACACCTCGCTCAGAGTCTTGGTTGCCGTGCCGACTAACAATCTGAAACGTGAGGTCTGTGAGCGAGCTAAGAAGATGGAGGTAGAGGTAGTCGCATCACCCTCATTACATGAATTGCAAGATGAGATACCTACTGTTGTTTGGTGCGAGATACAGGCACTATACGATGTAGGCAAGTCGCCGATGCCTCGGGTAGAGAAAGCGATTGCTGAAGACGATGTAGAGTGTGCAAAGATATTCAAAAAGTATAAACGTGAGCTTTCAGAGTTCATTAACTCAGAGAGCCACGCTATCACCACTCATCGCCGCCTGACCAACATGGATGTGAGCAAGTACGATCTCGTCATAGTCGATGAAGATATTATCTACAGCACTGTCATTCCTAACAGAGAGACAGTCTCTCTGTCAATGTTGAAGAAAGTACGAAAGAAGTTAGCCGCCAGCGATCCGCTGGCAGCTAAAATCAAGAGGATTCTAAAGAAGATCGAGGATTCAGAGTTCTTTACTTTAGATGAAGTTGACTGGCACAGAGCATACGCCGATATAAAGATGGCCCTCAATATACCGGCACTATGCTCTGCTACACATTTCTGCTACCGTGCCGCTTCAAAGCAGGAGAGTGACTTGACGGAGGATAGCATCACCTTTATCAAACCTGTTAAGTTTCCTGGTGATAAGTATATCATGCTCTCAGCCACAGCGGATGAAGACATTTGCAAATACTACTTCGGTGAAGAGAATGTACGGTTCTATGACTGTAAAGAAGCTACAATCACAGGCCTTCATCAATATGGAGACAAGCCTATGGGCCGTAGCTCGATTCGCAAAGACCCATCTATTATCAAACGCATCAAGCAGTGGACAGGTTTTGATTATACAATCTCTTTCAAGGAGTTTCACAAATACTATGAGGGAGAGCTACACTTCGGGAACTGTGCAGGATGTGACACGTTGAAGGGTAAGAATATAGATGTTATTGGAACACCACATCAGCCAGAGTGGATATACAAGCTATTTGCCTACTCGCTGGGATATGATGTTGATGATAGTTTGAAGCCTAACACTGTCGTTGTTCATAATGGGTTCCGCTTCCGATTCATGACATACGCCGATGCAACGCTGAGAGCTATCCAGTTCTACATGATTGAATCAGAACTTGAGCAAGCCGTAGGCCGGGCTAGATTGTTACGCTGTGATTGTACCGTCAACCTGTTCTCTGACTTCCCTCTGAAACAAGCTACGTTAAAGGAATCCGAGTATGATACCAATGAAGGTTCACCATCAGCTTAGAGCTTATCTATCAAATCACGTCATGTTAGATATGGTCAAGTTATACCCCCCCACTGACAGACAGTGGCGGTGGTATTTACCATTCCATGTTATAATACCAAAGGCAATCATGTGACAGAGCAAACAGCGAGGCAGGGCCATCACGCCCTGCCTCGCTATTGTGTGTTCTTATATAATCTGAATAACCGTAACCAGCCTCTGTGTCTCTCGTGACCTGTTCTCAGATTGACAACAGGAGATTCTTGACAGATGTTGTCAAAGACTCTGGACTTTTCGGCGGAGGTCATGTATAATAGAGATACATAGTATTAGATCTAGCCGATAGTCCTATTGGCGGTCATGCTGCCTAATAGAACGCAGGGTCAGTCGAGCTTGAACCACAATGTTTCCCACAGAGAGAATCGCAGTAAAGGAGGATTTCCTATGCCAGATATAGTCCAGATTGCTTTCTTAATTCCACCTGAAATCCAACAGGGTATTGATGCTGGCGTTCTATTTAGATATGGTGGAGTTGTAAGAGATGCGGCAGGCCATATTGTAACACATCTAAAGGAAGTCCCTGTAAAAGAAATAGAGGAAGGTGCAAACAAGCTCCTTGGGTTTGTTAAGAAGAACAAATTTATTGTTGGCACTGTGATTATAGTAGCTACCACAGCCATTGCTGGTATTGTGTACCTCGTGGTCAAAGACAAAGACAACAAGAAGGTCAAGGTTCCAAAATGTGTGGTTGACTTCAATGATTCCTTTGTCAGCTATCTTAATTCCATTAGGAGCAGGTCTTTGAGTGAAGACAAGATTGACAAGGTAATTGCTGCCCTTGAGACAGTCACAAAGACGCAAGAAGAGGGTGTCATCAATATCGAACTCTCTCCAGAAAACACCAGTATGCTGATTGATATGATTCGAGACTACACTGTACAGTTCGCCGTTGCAAATTCTTATAATGGGCAGGTGGAGGCTCCTGCAAATGCAAGTGAACTTAATAGCTTACGTCACTACCTCAATATTCAAAAGCAAGTGTTTGCAAAGTGTGCATGACTATAAAAGGTGGCCTGGGTACTCCCTGGCCACCTTGTTCTTGAATCAATGATTTCAGCAGGCATAAGTTAATCATGCCCATTGAGGATCACTGGGAACACCTCTTGATTGTCAGCCCACGGCATGTCTCTGTGTATGAAACACATTAGTTCACAACCTCCCTGTAAAAAATCTTTGCAGAGGAGGCAGACCATCATGATCTTAAACCAGACTTTTGAACTGTCCCTGATACTGGACACAGACCCATTCCATAAGATATTCACCACCAAGGCAAGCTACCTAAAGGAAGTTGAGCTTGATGGTGAATACATCGACCCCTCTCTGGCAGAGAAGGGCATCACTGTTGTCTACCGGGCCAGCAAATACAAAAAGAGGATTCGGGTTCTTGCCAACGCTGGCATGATCGTGAATGACTACTCCAACACTGACAAGCTGATCCGCAAGCTGGACAAGCGCATCTCTGAATACTTCAACCATAGGTACACGCTGGATGACTTTACCTTGTCAGGAGTGACCCTTACTGTTGACATCGACGTTGACAGCCGGGAGAAGGTGTCGGACTACTTGAAAGTCTTGCAACGGATCGGCAAGGTCAAGGGATTCTCCCCGGTCGATTATGACTGTTTTGATAGCAAAGCCAGCTTTTGTTTGAGCGGCAACAGCAATGATATTGATTTTCTATTGTACGATCTGGAAGCTGCTACCGTGGGACAGCTTCGGAACGCAGACGCAGGCCGGAAGCAGCTACAGTCAGCAAGTATGCAGACCAAGGGTATCCTACGGGCAGAGGTGAAGCTCACCAAGCCCAAGGCAGTCCGGGAGTATGTAGATGCAACAGACGTAGCCAGTCAGATTACGAAGGTGATGAAGAACAGCACAGAGATTTTCATGGATACCTTTGCACGAATCATCCCATTTGGGGATTTTCACAAGATGGACGCTGCTGTTGAGATCGTCCGCAGCGAGGTTAAAGACATCACCATACGGAGGAAGATGCTGCGGCTCCTGGCTCTGATCCCCGACAAGAAATCTCTGCACCTGGCGCAGAAAGCCATGAATTGTCGAGACGTGGAGAAGGTGATGGAAACCTTCGCCCGGATCGACTTGTCCCCTGTTACCATCAGCAAGCGTCACGAGGCCAAGCACCTGGAGAATCTCTATTCCTTTTTTCTGTAACATACTGCGAGGGGCTGCTCATTGGGCAGTCCCTTGTATTTATTCTCTTTCCTGGAGAGTTGGAAGAGGTTCCTTGAGTTCTTTTGACTTATCTTCTTATCTTATCTATATATAATATTTACATTTCAGAAAATTCATGATATAATCTATATATAAACCATATAGAGACAAGAGAACAAGATAAGGACTGAGAGTGGAGGCTTTTCTATGGACGACAGTGAATATCGTGCTTTGAGGACAAACATCTCCCACATCGTGGATGAGGGACTTAATAAATTCCTTGAGCGCCACAGTGATGACGACAAGCACCTCTATGAGTTAGCACAACATATCGAACATACAAAAGCAAGTGACTACGCCTGGGATATGGAAAAGATAAAGATAGTATTGTCGGTGCTTCAGTTAAAGAACCCTGGTGATATTCATGAAATCCTGTCTTATCTTGACCAGTCCGGCTATGGCTGGCAGGGTGATACATACCAATTTTACAACAGGTGTCTTCGCTTTGACCAGCGATGCCGACGTAACCAGCTCATAGACAATGACGCAATGGCAACAGCAAAAGTGTTTTCAGATATGGATGACATCTTTCTTCACAAAGAATACGGGGCTGTCACCACCTATCTTTTTGGATATTGTCTTGCAGCCCTGTTCAGCAGCCTGTTAAAAACTCAACATAGGGGTATTCCCTATGTCCTGCAAGTAGCTTGTAGACGCAACTCAAACACGTATAGACTGGTACATGAAATAGTTCAGATATGCGATGTAAATGCGGGGATATTCGACCAATGTCATGAGTTTCACTATGCAGAGTGCGACCATAACCATGCGACGATATACCCTAAAGGTACGCTGGAGAATGCCTTAGACAGCCTATTATATTATCGAGACATCCCAGTAGTTGTAGATGGCTATGAAAACGAGAAGCTGTACTTAGCTTTACTCCGTGAGACAGCAAACATTCCCAACAGGAACAAGCGACTTGACCTCAATGCTAAGTTCAAGATGCTTCCGATTTTCCTATGTCCGACTCTCCAATCACAGTTCCGCAACGTGTTCAGTATGGATCTTACGGAGTTGGAAATCGACGATGAGTATATCGACCTCATCTCCTCGTACAGACAGCGGTTAGGTTCTTGGGTATATGAACTTGTGAGGGATGCAGAGAAATACTTTGATGCGGGTAACTCAACTTCATACTCATCTCTATCAGAGACACAGAAGCTAGTTGAATTGCGTAGGTACGGGGGTAAGATTCCTCTGCTATATGATCTTGACGACAGCACCAATAGGTTGCGGACAAGGTATGGCGGATGGCTTGGGATCACTTCAAAAGACATAACTAACACCGGGTATCTTGCATACTTCTTTTCACACTTCATGAAGGTCTTTGAGTGTTCTATACGGCTATCTGAGGGGACGCAGTTCACATATAGAACACGGCAAGGGAGACACAACCCAAGTAAACTGGTGAGGAAAATAACAGATGAAGCTGTTGATTCTCTGCTCAGGCTCCATGCTACCTATGCACCGACACGACAAGAAACAATCCATATTGATGTAGACTCTCCCGATGCAGCAGAGAGAAAGCGTATTAAAAGGAAAGGCACAGCATACGCCAAGGACATCATAAAGTATTATCAGAGCTATGATGTTTCCATATCGATAGCACCGGAGGCGGAATATAGGGATAGCAGATATGTCTATTCAGTCAAGTTACTGCCGGGAACAGATGTGAAATTGATTAGCAGATATGCGGATGAGGTCAGGCGATTACTAGAGGTGGAGGTCCTCACTTTTGATCTAACACCTCATTCAATAAGGCTGATTGTCTCTGAAAAGCCTTTACATGAGAATAGCTTGATTAAGATATTAGAAAGTCAGGGTTTCAAAGAATCCCAGATGGAAATACCATACGCCGTCGGCTATGATGTGATGGGGGAGATGGTCATTGCTGATGTAGCACAATTCCCTCATCTGCTAGTCGGTGGGACATCCGGTTCCGGTAAATCAAGTGCCTTATTCAGCTTGATAATGAGCATCGTTTATAAGCAGCCACCCGATAAGGTAAAGCTGTTGCTATTTGACTTCGGGGGATCGGACTTGAAAACATTTGATAAGGTTCCCCACATGTTGCAACCCACTATAAGAGTGCATGAGATTGAGCGGGGACGCCAATGTATATTGTGGTTGCAGGGGGAAATGGAACGCCGTCTAAAGGAGAAAGATTCATTAGATGAAGTGGTCTTCATCGAACATTTCAAACGATGGCCATCGATTGTCTGCGTTATAGATGAATCCCCTGTGTTTATTCAAGGATTAACTAATGGGAGGGGCAATAAGAAGTCTTCTGCGGTTATTGAAGACCTGCTGGCACGCGCCAGGAAAGTTAAGATTCATCTGGTATTAGCCGCTCAGGACACAACCAAGGATGGTATTGGAATTAAAAATACTAATCTAGCCGCTGGTATCGCATTCAGATGTACTAACTGGCATACCTCAAAGGTGATAATCGGTGAATCTGACGCTGTGAACTTATACGGGAAAGGAGCTATGTACTTCCGATGTGACCAGTATGAGGGCCTTAGAAGATTACAAGGTTCATTCATGCCTCCCGAGGAAATCATGGATATGCTCGATACCATGGATTTCAGTCAAAGCAGTGCGGGGAAACAGTATAACGAGGTCCACCTGGGAAGCGAAACATTGTTGGAAAACACTCGATTAGGAAGTTCGTTGATTACTTGCGATACTGAAATAGAAGCCGGCCTTGATGAGCAGCGTTTCATCGAGATTGTCATGTGGATACGTGATAATGAGAAAGAGAAAATCTCTAATAAGCAGCTCAAGGACAAGTTTGAAATGGGGTATGATAGGGCAAATAGATTCCTTCAGATGTTAGAAGATGCCGGAATCATATCGGAACAGAAGAAGGGAACAAAGTTACCAAGGACTGTCAATCAGGATAAGCTAGAGGAATTTTTGAATAGTTGTGGGTACACAAACGATGTTACCGAGGATGTGTCAAACCAGATATTGGATTCATCTGATATGCTGATCGACGTGGAGCCAAAGCAGGATCAAGACACGGAGTCTCCTGCTGAGATTTCAGATGTCCAAGCGCAGCTCTCACCCTCTGCTGTGTCTCAGTCAGAATCTTTTAAGATCAACCCTAATTTTATAAAGGAAAACTCCATTCGTAATCAGTTTAGGAAAAGACGCCACAATTAGATTGCTTTTGAGATAATGAGGATGGAGTAGGGACATGATCCCTACCCCCTTTTGCCGTCCTTTTCTATAATGGAATGTAGTTTTTCTAGCATTGCTACATCAGTGTAGGTAGCAACATAGGGTAGACAGGCCCTATAGTTCTCTGGCCGCATATTGGTCAGCTCCCGTATCCTACGCCACACCAAGGGAGAGCCAGTAACCTTGAGCTGATTAGCAGCCCACACAACCTCCCTGGCCCAATACTGTTCCCATTTTTCTAAGCCTGAGATGGTCGATGTTTCCGAAGCCGCTCGTACAATACCGCTCCCACGGTTTCAATGACCTGTTCCATCATATCTGTGTCATTAAACAGACGGACAAAGAAGTCATCGTTTTGCTCATACCTAGCCGCCGCCATTTCTGGGAAATCCTGCTTAAACAGAAGCATGAACGTCTTGCGGTCATTATTCTGTGCGCAGTTCTGCCACTTGTCCTTGGCGGCGTAATCGTTCTCAATCTGGAGTAGCACTTTGTCCATTTCCGTAAAGCTGGTTCCATACCGCTCGTTGATTTTCTCAATAATGGCGGCCAATGGATCTTTTCTTTTCTCGCGCCGTCCTGCCTCGCCCGTGATAGGTCGGAAACCCTCATCGGTGCTGGACAGAGTAATCTCACCCTCGAAATCTTTTTCCAGACGATAGTATTCCAGAAGAACCTTGTCATCCACATTCACATGTTCTGCGCTGGTTTTGGGAAGCAGAGTGTAGAGGAACCTCGCGTACACACTGAACCTGTGCAGATCTTTATCAAAAAGTCTGCAAACCTGAGTGATGAAAGAATAGATACGGTTGAACCGTGCCAATGTGGACCTGAATAAGTCCTGACGCTCCGGTTCCAAAGTGTCAAAACGATCTAAGGCTGGACGGAAGATTCCCTGAAACTTTCCCAGGTCGCTGGACTGTTGAATGCGTCCGCTGTAAAACAAATCCGCAGCCCTTTCCACTTCCATTTGCTGATAGATGCGGTACTCATCTAATGTGTTCTTTAGGTCATAGACTACATTGGGGTCGGTTTCCTCTTCGAGAATCGTTTCCTCGTAATATGGCTCAAATGCTTTCTGAATGTCATCCGCCGAGTTTACAAAGTCCAGCACAAAGGTGTCCTGCTTCCCCTTAGTGGTGCGGTTCAGCCGGGAAAGCGTCTGCACTGCCTTAACTCCGGACAGCTTTTTATCCACGAACATGGTATGCAGAAGCGGCTCGTCAAAGCCCGTCTGATATTTCTCTGCCACAATCAGAATGCCGTATTCGTCAGAGTGAAACGTTTCTGGCAGGGCCTTCTCTGAGATCGTCTTGCCATCGGCGGTATGGTTCAGTTTCTCCTCTGTAAACTTCTCTCCATCGTCCTCAATTTCACCGGAGAACGCCACGAGTACATCCAGATCCGTACACCCCTTCTCTGCGATTTGCCGCTTGAATTCCTGTACATAACGAATCGCATGGAGACGGGACGGTGTAACCACCATAGCTTTTGCCTTGCCGCCGATCTTGTGGCGTGTCACGTTGCAAAAGTGTTCGAGCATGACGGAGGTCTTCTGAGCGATGTTATGCGGATGCAGAGATTCATAGTTGAGAATCGCTTTGACTCCAGCCACAGTATCCAACTCTGGATTGTCTGGGATAGATTTGACAATTTTGTAGTACATCCGGTAGGTCATATAATTTTTGAGGACATCCAGAATGAAGTGTTCCTCAATCGCCTGCCGCATGGAGTAGATGTGGAAGGGGTGCCGCTTGTTGTCCTCGCCAATCGTTCCAAACATCTGTAAGGTCTTGTCTTTTGGTGTGGCCGTGAATGCAAAAAAGGACATATTTTCATGCTCACCCTGCGCGGCCAACTCGTCCAGCAGCTTATCTTCGTTGTCTTTTCGGGCATCTTCTTCCGCATTCTCCTGCGCGGCGTATTCCTCTAAAATCTTCTCAGTGTCTGCCAACGCTCGCTTGAGCTTTTTCGCGGCATTTCCTGTTTGGGAAGAATGAGCTTCATCTACGATGATGGCAAAGGCTTTGTTCCCGGAGCGGACTTCCTTATAGATCACCGGAAACTTTTGCAGCGTGGTAATAATGATCCCGACTCCGTTGTTGATCGCGTCTCGAAGCTGTGAGGATTTCTTGACCTTCTGCACTACACCCTCTACATGGTCAAACTGGTAGACCGTATCCTGAAGCTGACTGTCCAATATTCGTCGATCCGTTACGATAATCACGGACTGAAAAATCTTTTCGTTCTGGCCATTGTGGAGACTAGAGAGCCGATGCGCCAACCATGCGATGGAGTTGGATTTGCCGGAACCCGCACTGTGCTGAATGAGGTAGTTGTGACCTGGTCCATTCTCCCTCACATTCGCCAGCAGTTTTGTTACCACGTCCAGTTGATGGTATCGAGGGAAAATCAGCCGCTCGGATTTGACCGCTCCGGTCTTTCGGTCACGCTCCACCTGTAGATGCAGATAACGTTGCAGCAACTCCAGCAGCCGATCCTTACACAACACAGACTCCCAGAGATAGGCGGTGTCATAGCCGTCCGGATTATCGGGATTTCCTTTGCCGCCGACACGTCCAGCTCCGTTGCTGCCCTGATTAAACGGCAGAAAATAGGTCGCGCCGCCCTCCAGCTTGGTTGTCATATACACGTTGGTCAAATCCACCGCAAAGTGGATCAGCACCCGGCGCTTGAATTCAAAGATAGGAGCCTTACCGTCGCGGGTGAACTTGTACTGCTGGATGGCATTGGTGGTGTCCTGTCCGGTAAACTGGCATTTCAATTCCATGGAAACCACAGGAATACCATTGAGGAACAGCACAATGTCCACGCTGTTCTCATTGGTCAGGGAATAGTGGAGCTGTCGGGCGCAGTGGAAAATATTGGCAGAATACTGCTCTTGTGTGGTATCGTTCAGAGAGGTTTCCGGCTTCCAGAAGACTGCCCGGAACTTGATTCCTCGGTCGGTAAACCCATGGCGCAGGACATGAAGCAGATGGGTTTGATGGACTTCCCGGCAGAAGCGGGAAACGATCTGCTTTTCACTGTCGGAACCGTAGATTTTCCTGAACCGCTCCCACTGCCTGGGTTGGCTCTCTTGGATGAACTGTACAAAGGGCGTGGTGTCCAGGGCCAGCTTACGGTCAAAGGCTCGCGGGTCGCCCACAGTGTAGCCGCCCTGGGTGGTCAGGTAGTCGGCGATGTCCTGTTCAAAACGCTTTTCCCTTACATCGAAATCATCCATGCGCTTCTCCCCCTTGCCATTTCACTGTGTGCTTGCCATGACCTTGAGGAATGAACTGCGCACTCTTCAACTGGGCAAGCGACTTTCTCCAAGTACGATCCTTGATTCTTCTCTTGTTTTTTGTCCAGTGATAGCGGGCCTCTGCAATGATTTTCTCATCCGTAGGCGATGCAACTCCATCAATGATAAAATCGTTCCATGCGGCAAAGAGTGTCGCAACTTTCTCAACATCCTTGGTATATTGAAATTGTTTTACAAAGTCAATTATCCTCTGCACAGTCCCTTCGCAGTTGGGGAATAATCGCTGGTACTCGCCCCAATATTCAGAGAAATGTTCGCCACGCCTGTAGATGGTGTGATCTTGCTCGCCAGAAGTATAGATCCATCCATGCTCTGCCATGATAGCTTCATAGCTCTGAATTTCCCGATCATATGGACCGTGTTTATATCGGGCATAATCCGTATCAAGATGAAGTCCTAGGTTGGGAGATGTTTCCGCAAAGTACAGTCCCTTTTGCACTTGGACACGCCCCAGAACATGATCGCCAAGTCCGTCAATCAGTCGTGCCATCAGGACAGCTTTCATGTATCTAAGCAACTCTGGAGATACAACCGCAACAGTGGTTGCTTGCGGCAATTCCGTATCTATCTCCCGCTTGCCTGTTACGACCTCATAGATGAGGGACTTCTTGTACTGGGTCAGTTTATCGATGAGTGCTTGTTTTTGTTCTATGACATGGTCAAGCCTTTTGCATTTCTTATCCAAATACTCAGCCAATTCAACTTGTTCCTGCAATGGCGGAAGTGTTATCATAATCTTTGATAACTCAGATTGGTTGATCTTGGGCATTTTCACCCTGTTTTCCGTCACGAGACCTACTTGTGCGGTAAAATAACAAGACCGCATTACATATGTAATGAATCCAGGGTCGTTCTCAGTGTCGATAGGGTACATATCTGCACTACACAGACCGTCAAACGGCGCGATAGCAACCTTATTCAGTAACGGCCTGATTTTTGAGTATATAATCTGTCCCCTAACGAAAAGATGATTCCAGCTTATTACCCCAGCCTCTGCGACGGTTTTATGCTCCAATATCCGTCCGGAATCCTTTTCGACAGACTCCGGCGAAATCTGTGGATAGTCCCAATAATCCACTGGAGATACAAGATTAGCAGACACACGAGCGGCAAGCCCAAACTTCAGGATTTTCCAGTCAATAGGTGTACTGCCAATCCACTCAATCCCACTGTCCTTCATCGGCACATTCGGGTTCAATCCCTTGGTGACAGTCTCTGTGATGACCGACAGCTTATAGGCTTTCAGTTTTTCAATCACCTGTTGCTGTTTGGCAATGACCGCGTCGATCTTGGCGCACTTGGCATCAAGGTAGGTAGCAATTTGTCGCTGAACGTCTAATGGAGGAAAGGGGATATATATCCGCTTCATACTTGACCATTTTGTAGACCATAAATCATCCACAATTCCATTTCCCCAGCGATAGAACTCATCAGCAAACAGGTCAGAACGGAACACGAAGCTGAAGTATACATTACTCATTTCTCGCCGTGGCCTCAGAACAGTGTTAATCAGTGAGCATGACCCATCATATTGAGAAATGCCACAAGAACCCCGCCGATCAGAACGACTGTTAATCACAAAGTCGCCCTTCCGTATGAGCTTCCTACTATCACCATGATCCGTTTTTGCGGTCGATTCAAGTTGCGGTACGATTCCTTGCTTAGTTACGGATAATGGCATATAGTCCTGGTCACTTACTTTCTGGCTACGTTCGTCATAGAGTGAGCCAATCTTGCTCAATTCCCAATCTGCCGGAATCTCCCCAATCCATGATACACCGGAGTGCTTCATCTCCCTCATGGTGCGAACACCTCCCGCAGCTCTTCATCAAGCCCCTTCTCCAGTTCCAGTATCTCCGCCATGATCTCTGCGGACGGTCTGGGAGCTTCGTACTGATAGAAGTACCGGGTAAAGGGAATCTCATATCCCACCCTTGATTTGCTCTCGTCGATCCAGGCATCCGGGACAAACGGCAAAACCTCGCGTTCAAAGTAGGTGCGGATATCCTCTTTCAGCGGCACATTTTCCGTATCCCGAAGTGCCGTATCTGGCTGTGACTTTCCCTTTTTCAGCACTGGTTTCCCGTGTTCATCACGCAAAGGCCGCTCCACCACGATCTTCGTATAGCCGAAGTCCGTAGTATCGAAAACCTTGCTGATCTCGCCCACGGCCATGTCCCCATAGAGCCGCGTAATCTCAGTAATCGCATCCTCTGGAATGTCGTTCCGCTTACTGCCCAGAGATTTCCTTCGTTTCTCAAACAGGCCGTTGGCATTGATGAGCTGGACTTTACCTTCACGCCGTGTTCCCTTTTTCTTGTTGGACAGCAGCCAAATATAGGTTGCAATGCCCGTATTGTAGAAAATGTCGTTGGGCAGAGCGATGATGGCTTCCAGCAAATCATTCTCCAGAATATAGCGGCGAATCTCAGACGGCCCACTGCCGGCGTCCCCAGTGAACAGGGGAGACCCGTTGTGGATAATGGCGATGCGGCTACCACCCTTTGTTGGGTCTTTCATCTTGGAGATTGCGGTCAACAGAAACAGCATCTGCCCGTCCCCCACAGAGGGTAATCCGGGGCCGAAACGTCCGGCGTAGCCGAGCTTTGCTTCCATCTCCACAGTTGACTTTTCGTTCTTCCATTCTCTTCCAAATGGAGGGTTTGATATGATATAATCGAAGGTTTGGCCTGTGAACTGGTCATTAGACAGGGTGTTGCCATCCATAATGAAGTCGGCCTTATCGCCCTTGATGAGCATATCCGCCTTGCAGATGGCAAAGGTCTGGTCGTTGATCTCCTGCCCGAACGCCACAAGCTGGGCGGTAGCGTTGAGTTGGCGCAGATATTCTTCCGCAACAGAGAGCATACCCCCGGTGCCGCAGGCGGGATCATAGATCGTCCGTGCCACGTTTTTCCCAGAGAGAATGTCGCTGTCATCGCAGAATAGAAGGTTCACCATGAGCCGGATGACCTCGCGGGGCGTGTAGTGCTGTCCGGCATCCTCGTTGTGCGCCTCGGAAAAGCGGCGGATTATCTCTTCAAAGATGTAGCCCATCTCCAGATTGGAGATTTTATCCGGGTGCAGATCTGCGTGAGGGGTGGTAAACTCTTTGATGACAATATACAGAATGCCCTTGTTTGCCATAGTCGTGATGTGCCCATCGAACTTGAACTTCTCCAGAATATCCCGAACATTGGCGGAGAAGCCATTGAGGTAGTCCCGGAGATTATCCTCAATGCTGTCTGGCTCATTCAGCAGACGCTCGAAGGTGTACTGGCTGACATTGTAAAACGGATGTCCGGCGACTTGCCGGAGCAACACATCCCGCATGGGCAGTTTTTTGACTTCCTCATACTTTGTCCGCACTGCATCCTTGGTGTCGGCCAAAATGCAGTCAAAGCGGCGGATCACGGTCAAGGGCAGGATGACCTCGCCGTATTCGTGGGGCTTGTACACCCCGGTCAACTTATCGGCGATGGCCCAAATAAGCCCCGCCTTTTCATGGACATTAGAGCTTAGACTCATGAGTGCTTGCCCACCACCTTTTCTAGCAAAAGTATATACAGAACTATTATACGACATCTATCTTCGAGTTTCAATATCAAAGTCCCGAGAATTTCATGTTTTTATGAGGCTAGAGGGTATATCAACGCACCTTATGTCGCTTTATCGTATGAATCATATCAAAGCGTGTAGTGAAGACTGAAAACAGGCTCTCCATTCAAAGTAGCATAGGGGATTCTTTATGTATCCGTTGCAACTAAAGCTATGATTTGATTGACCATATTATCGTCTGTGTGATTCACTAGATAGGGGATGATTGATTGAAAGTTCTTCTTTTTCACCCCTGAGAGTTTCCTAATATCCGGCCAATAGAAGGGCTTACCTTGCGCTCTTAATCTCTGATATGCCCAAATGATCTTCCTGGCCCAGCTCTCGGGATAGGTCTCTGTGTATCGTTCAAAGATGGCCCTGCATCTTGGCATATTCTCCAGTTGATGCCCCAGCAAGCCCATCTCCCGATACACAAGTCTCTCTGATACTCGTTCGGGCCTACTGTTCTCGTTGGCCGTGCCATCATATACGCCTTGGACAACCTTTTCCAATATAGGGGCTGTGTCTGCATCCAACTGTACCCAGTCTACGGGGGCGGTATCTTTCATGTAGTGGCTGTCCTGCTCCTGCTGAATCTGTTCCGGTGTCAGAGTAGAGGACGTTAATTCCTCTGGCTCCATGCCGAGGAAAAAGGCGATTTGACATACCACTGAAAAATCAGACCTATTCCCCAGCAATACCCTCTGAATCTGGTACATACTCGCTATATTACATAGACCCATGCCTCCATAGAACACATTCAGATCATCGGCAAGCGTCTTCGTGTACCTGCTTCGGCCTGATGGCTTCAAATACTTCGTCCGGCTCAAACCGTCATACAGGATGGAACTGATAGGAATATCTTTGTTAAAATCTATTGGTGCGTCAAATACGGAGTCCAGGTAGCTTGCCAACCGGATCATCTGGGGTTCTTCCTCAAAGGCAACCTTGTTGTGGCCTATGCAATGTTCAGCAGGACAAAAAGTGAAGCTCTGCTCACTCTTCGCCGGAACGCTGGATTCCACAAGCCTACATTTGTGCTTCGTGCAGACACCCATGTTTCGGATTTGATGTTTCCGATGCCAGTAGGTTTCACCGTATGTCTCCCTGTCCTCATTGACACACAACGGACAGAACCGCAAATATTGTTCCCCCTCAGACCGAGGGAGAACACAGAACAGGTGGTGTGCATCGCAGTTATCATGCCCCAGCCGATACAGGGCAGTCTTCTTTTGCTCCAATGGGATGAAGCGGGCATACTGAGGATACATCGTATGTTCCAGTACCAGCTTGTCCAGGGGATACATCTTTGCAATACGCTCCATGGCCCCAGGATTGAGATTCCCGATAAACTCCTTGCTGGGATTATCTGACCGCTTGCAATATAACTCCTGCATGGCTGATTTACTCGAAAAGAAACCAGAATGGACGTAGTATCGACAGAACCAGCTATACACAAGTTCATCAGGACAGATGGCAGGAAAGTAGGAGATCATACCGCCACCTCCACCACTGGAAGATGTTGCTTTAACAGTTCCACAATGTCAACGCCCTCGCTTTTGGCCTGAGATACCAGAGCAGCAATCGTAAACTCTCCGTCCGTCTCCACATCAGTATCGACTTTGAGGATTGTAGTCCTTCGTTTGGTTTTCGAGGTCTGGCACTTTGGCTTCGGCTGGATAAATCCGTGGAGCATGGATAGTCTTTGCTGGTAGGCTTCGTTCAACGATTCCAGGTTTAGAACCTCTCTACCGTTGAGAATGGCAATCTCCTGAGCATCATGAATCAAGGACACCACCACCGAGATATTCCCCGACGTATGTTCATAAAGCCATTCCGTGATACCATCAGTGATTTCCGTCCTCTGTTTCACATACTGGTAGGAATACAAGACTTTACAGAACGTCTTGAAGTCCTCCCCGTACTCCATCACATCATACCGCAAGCCCAACGATCTCCGGGCAAGCTGCATAGCCTGTTCAAAGAACACCGCACTTTCGGGAGTACCCACCATACAGATTGAGATACCGCTATTGTTGATAAGTTGGGTGAGCATCCCTACAAGGCTCTTGCCATTCTTACTGTTACATACGTTCTGAATCTCATCTACCACCAGCAGCCCTATGTGGTTCAAGGCCACCTGACTGACGCTGCCGATCAACATATCTGTGGTTGTCCTGGCCCGTAGCGCATTGGGATAATAGTTGCCGCCGATGACTTCATCCACCTTCCGAAGAATCTCTAACAGCAATCCCTTCACGGAGGAATCAAAGGGACACTGGACGCAGATACAGGGGATGATCTTGGTGTGAGGATTCTCTACCTCAATAATTCGATTCTCGGTAATCAGAGTAATGGCCCTGCTGATAGCACTACTCTTTCCAATGCCAGAGGCCCCTATGATCGTGAAGCTGTCAGAGCCACCCATGATACCGCTGTACTCCTGCTGAACGATAGCTCTGTAATTCTGGTTCCGCTGTTGTATTGCCAGTGTTGTACCCTTCTTTTGCAATGATCGCATTAGAGCTAGATACAATTTGCTGTAAATCTCCAACGACATCTGATTTGGAACATAGACCCTGTAGAGGTCAGAGAGTGCCATGAGCCGCACAGGAGCATCGGCATCACAGATAGCAGCATCGTACTCCGGCAGCACTTCCAGAGCAGACAGCAGTTCAGTCCCTGACTTCATGGTTGGCAGGATATGGATAACGTCTGAAAGATCACTCACGGCTCGTCCCCTCCTTCATGTAGTCACGGTGGTTCTTGGTCTGCTCCCGTCTGCGAGTGTTACGGATATTCTTCATGTGAACATCACCACGACCAGCACCGTTACCAGCAATGGTCTCAATGTGTTGGGCCAGGTTGATTTGTGCCTGTAGATTATCTCTGACTGCACCTCTGGCAATGTCCCTCTGACTCTTCTGTAGCTCCTGTACCGTAGTCAGGTCTTTACCCTCATATCTGGATTCGAT
>OFFU01000810.1_pt1 | contig 27367 bp, 21 predicted proteins | sample 1521451 | NCBI WGS metagenome assembly OFFU01 (sample SAMEA3504106, study PRJEB24116) | mouse gut metagenome | biome: mouse gut; feature: mouse-associated habitat; material: faeces | place: Denmark | collected 2011 | reverse complement strand
GACTTGCGGAAAATCTCCGCATCTCAAAATAATTCAGAAAATAAATCATCGGTTGGCTCAGTTAGCGGCTTAGCCAAGGCTGAACAACCTCAAATTTTACCGAATCATTGTTTATGATAATCGGGCAATAAAATGGGTGGGGTGGGGGAGTTTGGGATTATTGGGTGGTATATAAATATCACGCAATGCCCTGTGGATGGTTCAGGAGGCATTGCGTGATAGATAAGGTGATATGTTGTGGCGGATATTTTATTTTTCGCGCATGAATATGTTGATCGGGGTTCCGTGGAAATCCCAGTTTTCGCGTATTTTGTTCTCCAGGTATCTCCGATATGGTTCTTTGACCCATTGCGGGAGGTTACAGAAGAATATGAATGTGGGGATCGGCGAGCCTTTGAGCATGGTCACGTATTTGATGCGTACAAATTTGCCTTTGTTGGCTGGCGGGGGATATGCCGAGATTACTTCGAGCATCACAGTGTTGAGCTGTGATGTGGGGATGATGCGCTGACGGTTCTTGCATACGTCAAGAGCTGTCTCAAGGACTTTGAATATGCGTTGTTTTGTCAGTGCGGATGCGAAGATTATCGGGAAGTCGATGAATGGCGCGAAGCGTGCGCGTATGGCTTCTTCGTAGTGCTTTATTGCTTCCTTGCTCTTGTCCTCTACGAGATCCCATTTGTTGACCACTACAACGAAACCTTTTTTGTTACGTTGTATGAGTGAGAATATCGAGACGTCCTGTGCTTCGATGCCGCGTGTGGCATCGATCATGAGCAGGCATACATCGGAGGCTTCGATAGCCCTGATGGAGCGGATCACGGAGTAGTATTCGATGTCCTCGTTGACTTTGTTTTTCTTGCGTATGCCGGCGGTGTCGACGAGGTAGAAATCGAATCCGAATTTGTTGTATCTTGTGTATATGGAGTCACGTGTGGTTCCGGCTATGTCGGTGACTATGTGACGCTCTTGTTCCATAAATGAGTTGACAAGCGATGACTTTCCGGCGTTGGGCCTGCCGACGATGCATATCTTGGGGATGTCGTCGAGTATGTCGGATTCGTCATTGTCTTTTTCGGGCATTTTGGCTACGACTTCATCCAGCAGGTCGCCGGTGCCGTATCCGCTGACGGCAGATACTCCGTAGGGGTCTCCGAGTCCGAGCGAGTAGAATTCAGCTATGTTGTAGAGTGATTCTCCGGCGTCTACTTTGTTGGCTACAAGAATGACCGGTTTGGATGACCGTCGCAGTATTTCTGCCACCTGGTCGTCAAGATCGGTGACACCGTTGGTGGCGTCGACAACGAAAAGGATTTCATCGGCCTGTTCGATGGCTACCTGTACCTGTTTGTTGATTTCGCTTTCAAACACGTCTTCGCTTCCGATTACCCAGCCTCCGGTGTCGACGATGGAGAATTCTTTGCCTACCCATTCCACTTTTCCGTACTGACGGTCACGCGTGGTGCCAGCTTCATCGTTGGTGATGGCTGTGCGGGTCTGTGTGAGGCGGTTAAAAAGGGTTGATTTGCCGACATTGGGCCGACCTACTATAGCGATTAACTGTGACATATTTCGGGTTGATGATTATTGCGGTTTAGCGAAAAAACAAGTGATAACGCGTGAGGGTTCAATGCGTTTCGAGTGCAAAGGTACAAAATTTCCGTGAATAATTAAGACCATAGGTCAAAGAGCTGATATGAATTATCGTTCTTTGACCTATGGCCCTGTAATTTTTTAGTGTGATTATTCTTTCTCGATGGGGTTATCTATGATACAAGCATCAATTCCGGTGGATGGACGGTATTTCAAGGGGTATGAGCCTTTATGCTTGTCGTAGATCCCTGAGTTTTGCAGGTAGTTGCTTTGGTCGCATGTCGCGAAGATGTGAAGTATTTTCGGGAAACGTTCTACCGGGATATCGGAGAACTTGTCGGGATATTTTATGAACAGGGTGTCTCCTTCCACATGGTTGACAATTCCGTTGAACATCCATCTTACCTCGTTGTCCTTGTCGGCGACTTCGAGCACTACTCCTGGGAGTCCGTTGAAATCGCGGGGTGCTCCTACGTGTGGCAGATCGTTGGTGAACCATGCGGACCAGTCGCGTCCGCCTTTCGAGATTGTGGCTTTCCTGCATTTGTATTCTCCGATGGTCTTTTCCTCATCGGTGATATTCCATTTGTTGTCGCAGGTGAAATCCTTGAGCTTGAATTCCTCTGAGATGATGCGATAGGTGTTGACTTTGCGTCCTGTTGCCGGATAGTAGAAGTAGTAGTCGGGGGTGAGATGATAGGCAAGCCCGAGGTCGCCTCCCTGACCGTTAGGATTGGCGAGACGCCAGCGAGTCTCACCTATGCCTTCATAGCTCTGGTAGAGGGTTACTTTGGGGGTGATGAGTACTATGCGGTCCTCTTCGAATGTGAGATTTTTTTCCTTGTTGAACAGGTATTTCAGGCGGTATCTTATGCCGTATTCGGCTGTGTCGGCATTTGCGTAGTAGGCGTTTGCCTCCTCTTTCATTTTTGCCTGCATCTCTTTTGCCGCAGCTTCGCGGTCACCTTCGCCACGACGGTTATGTCCGGGGTTCTGAGCTGATGCCGAGAGTCCGAGTGATAGCAGCAGTATAGTGGAAATTATTGTTTTTTTCATAATCATGGTTTAATCGGAAAAACGTTCGCGGATGAGGAATGCAGGTACAGTCTGCTTGTATGACATCTGGAAATTGCGGAATTGCTGAGGGTTGGCATACAGTGACAGGGTGGAGCTGACGAGGGCTACGAGATTGCCGTGTTCGTCAAAGATCGGACCGCCGCTTGCCCCGACACCGTAGTCGGAGGTGACTTCCATGATGTATTTGGTGTGTCCGCTGCGCTTGTCGGTAGTGCGTGTGCAGTTGCTCACCATGCCGTCGGTGAAATGGAAGTATGCTCCGCTTGGATTGGAGAGGCAATATACCTTGGTGCCCTGCTTGGCTGCAGTGTTGAGTGGGGCAGGGGTGAGCTTTTTGTCCCGGGTGTCGACCTTGATCAAGGCAAGATCGTTGAGAGGGTCGATGGCTATGACCGATAGCATGGGATATGCGTAGCCGTCACAATCCATTACGAACCTGGAGCGGTCACCCTGTTTTTTGTAGTCGAAGGCTCCGCATATCACTATGTCGCTTATCACATGGAAATTGGTGGCGCATATGCCGTCGGGAGTGAGAGCTACAGCTGAGGCGTTGGAATATGCCGAGTCTTTGCCGAGATATCCTACGTGCTCCATTTTGCCGAACACGAGTGTGCTTTTGCGGCACAGGTCGTAGAGATCTTCTGTGGAGAGTTTCTTTTTACGTAAGGATGCAAGAGTCTTAACACTGGCTATTTTGCCATTATTTATGTCGTCGAGCACATGGTTCATCATCGAGTCGGTGGTCCTTTCGGGATGCTCGTTGATATAGCCGCGCAGCTGGGCTGTGACATTTTCTATTTTTGAGGGGTAGTCGGTGTAATATTCAGGTGCCGTCCCCGATGCTAATGCCGATGCGCACATCATCACGCCGATGCAAGACGGAATAATGATACGTGGCAGAGATGTTGTTATTTTCATTTATGAAATCTGTGATATTGGGTTATGCGGTCGTTTATGGCTTTGATATTGTTTTTCTTGAATTCCTCCTCATGTTCTATCATGTAGCGCGTACGCTCATTGTCGAAGCCCATGGTGAATGTAGTGAACACAAACGTGTTCGCAGGGTCGAGTTTCTGGGAGTCTGTGAGTGAATGGTAGTATTCGTCTATGATTTTGTTGATATTGCGGTATTCGCCTTTGTCGACAAGCTGCATGGCGTAAGCTTCAACGAGCTGAGGTGTGCGTTCGCCGCTTTCAAAACGTTCCTTTATGCGTTCGGGTGTCATTCCGTAGTCGATCGCATGTCGTACTTTTTCCAGGAATTCCTCTGCCGGCATAGCGCATGACAGCCTTGCTATTTCATGCCCGGCGGTATCGGTGACTATGTATGTGGGATAGCTTTTGACCTTGTAACGTGCTGCCAGTTCACTGCCCCCTTTCTCTGCATCGAGCTTGAGGGGTATGAATGTGGCGTTCATATAGTCGCCAACACTTTTTTGAGGGAATACTTGGTCAGTCATTCTTTTGCATGGACCGCACCATGATGTGTAGAAATCCATAAACACGAGCTTGCCTTCCCGGCTTGCAGCTTTGCGGGCTTCGTCGAAGCTTATGTCGCGGAAGTCAGTCTGGCATACGGCTCCAATGATTGTGAATGAGAAAAGGATGGAGGCTAATAAACGTCGCATATAATAATTTGTTCTGATGTCTCTGGGTTGAGACAGGAGAACAGGGGGACGATGTTTTTGTTGCCTGACCATATACGTTTTGTGTTTATGGGCAGATGCTTCATGTCCTCCTGTTCCCTATGTCATTATGAATTATTTATTTCTCGATGGAGCCAAGTGTGCGACCTGCCATCTGGATGCATACCGGGCTCATTTTTGCGATACGGTTACGTATGAATTTGCAGATGTTGGCTGCTGTGGTCGGGTTCTCGATGTCAAAAAGACGAGGGAGATTCATCACCAGGAGCTCTTTATAGTTCTGCGAGAAATTGTCATACTTGTTTTCACAGTATGCGAGGAATTCGGTGTCGTTCATTTTGCCTCTCTGTTCGATGAACTCGAATGCAGGGGTGAACTTGCCATCATTATTGAAGCCGAGGTCGTTCATCTCTTTCTTCAGTTTATTGTAAGCGTTCTCGTCATAGAGCCCTTGTTGACGCTTGTAGCCTGAGAAGTAAGAGCCAAGCTCGGTTTTGTATATATCCGCTAAGCGTTCGCCGACAGATGATGCAGAAGCTTTGCTGAAGTCTTTGATGTGATCAACCATGAAGCGTGTGCGTTCGCTGTCGAAATCGAATGTGTATCTTGTGAAGATGAAGATGTTTTCATCCTTTATGCGGTCAGCGTCGGAGAGTGAGTTGTAATAGTCGTCGATGACTTTGAAACCGCCTTTTTCGTCGCGTTTCTCAAAGTGTTGCATGGCATATGTGTTTACGAGCTCAGGAGTTCGATCGCCAGCTTCGTAGCGGGCTTTGAGGCGTTCGGGCTTCTGTTCGGGGTCAAGGCTTGCATTCACCTTGTTTATGAACACATCGCCTTCCATGGCACCTGTGAAACGAGCTTCTTCCTTACCCTGTGCATTGAGGATAATATAAGTGGGGTAGGCCTTTACGGCATATTTTTTTGCAAGTTCCAGACCCTCTTTCTCGGCATCCATCTTTAGAGGAATGAACTTTGCGTTCATGAAGTCACCGACGTTCTTTTGGGGGAACACCTTGTTGGACATCATTTTGCATGGACCGCACCAGGTGGTGTAGAAGTCGATGAAGATGAGCTTGTTCTCTTGCTTGGCAGCAGTGAGTGCCTCGTCAAAAGAGATGTGACGGAAGTCGGTCTGCGCAGATGCAGACAATACGGCTGCTCCCATGAGCATAGATGCTAAAAATTTTTTCATACTTGATATTGGTAGTAAATGATATGTGATGATCGGGTATTATTTGTCATTAAGGCGACTCAAAATTAGCAATTATTCATTGAACTGCAAATAATAAGTCCGAAAAATATTGTCTTATAAATATAAGACTTAAATAATTTCTGAAAGTTTAGCCTTTAACAGAAAAAACTGCCCGGGAAACAGATTATTAATCGGATGTTTTCCCAGGCAGTGGATTCATTGTCATGTATGAAAGGAGTGTTGTTTTGCTCTTTTCATTCTTTTAATATGGAGGATTAGTAAATCTGACCAGATTTCCATAGTACGGACTTGATCTCTAGGTCTATTTCCCAATCTTGGTTGGTCAGGTGATTGAATGTCGGACCGGATGTATTATCAATGGTCTGCATTTTATAGAGGTGACCTTTTTCTCCATCGAATGTAGCTACCCAGTAGTGATTATAGTTACGAGTGCTGGATACTTCTGGTGCAAGATATGTGATTTTACTGTCAAATTGCTTGCTGGCAAGTTTCTCACTTACGTAATCATAGGCATATAATGTGTTCCCAACTGAGTAATATATCAATGAAGATGCTCCTGAAGCGAAAAAAATATGCTCTCGCTGCATGAAGTTTGTCATCTTGGATAGATCAAGGACCTTGAAAAATGGATCTGTTATTTTAGGCTGAGTTGCCATACCCATACCAGGGCATCCCAATACGAAACGGTACAGATAGTATTTGTCATCATTATCTTTCATGATGGCATTGCAACGAGCATTTGACGGATAGTAGTCATTCTCTCCATATACAATTGTACGACCGTTGGGCTGATTCATCATATATATGCCTGTTTGCATTAATATTGCCGTGTTTTGGATTTGAACGGAATGTGTAAAGCTCAAAGCGGTTCCTTGGATATATGAGAAACAATCATAATCACGGTCATATATAACTATTGGAGACAGTGAGCCGCTATAGTCATTTATAATATGACTAAGTCTCTTACGTGTGTTGTAGAAAATATATGGATAGAATTTGAAATATGTTTTTGAAGTTATTCCATATCTGTTTAATGCCTGGTTCATCTTTTCTGTGCCTTTGTGGGCAAAAGCAAGATCCTCAGTGAGGTATACACGTGGAGCGGTGCTTAGTGGCATTAATGTGTGAACTCCTTGGCGCATAGCTACATCCATCAGTTTCATCGGCACTTTGTGTGGTTCCAGGCACTCAATCAGTCCCATGTCATTGAATTCATCACCTAAGGTTTCAAATTGAGATGTGAATACCGGATTGTAGGTTGCATCCTCAGTCTGTAGATATAGGCGATTCATACGAGAACTGCCTGTAAGTATCAGATTTTTTGGATTTCTTAATTTGCGTTCAGAATTATCAAACACATCTTTTGCATAAATCGTGTCGTTACGACCATTGACCATGGAAAGCATATCAAGACCGACCAGATTGTCGGTGTGAGGCCGACTGCCTAATATAAGGAATCCACGAGTGAACGGAGAGGAAAGACTTACTGTGGTGGAATAATTCTTTTCATAACCTGTTTCTTTATCCTTTACAGAAAGATAGAATGTGTGGTTTCCTGGAGCTGCATTTGCTTTCCATACCAGGTCCTTTTCGTGACTTATTGTGTCATGGACATGAGATCCTCGGCAACGATACCAAGTGTATTCATAGTTGGAAAGGTCATCGCCATTTACAGAGCCAGTGATTTCGGGCCTTATTTCAATTATATCGCTATATGCCATGCCTGGGTATGATTCTTCAATGCCATCAATGATTATCTCATTGACAGGCCTATAGCTATAATTACCTTCATCCTCTACACAAGCAGGCAAAATGCAGCCTATAGTACAGAGCAATATATATAGTTTGGTTTTCATTACTTAGAGTATGATTTAATGATGACTATTAGTTTCCTTCCATGTTTTCGGGACGCGCATCCTCGCCCCAAGGCAGATTTTGGTCCGGTACCCACATCATAGTGCCATCCGGATCCAGGACCCAATGTTCACGACCCTTTTTGTATTGCTCTAAAAGATATTCTGCAAGCAAGGCTTGTGGCATCTTATAACGAGTAGCCGGTGGCCACATATTTTCTTTATCATTCCATGTGGCGATTGTCCATCCGAGTCTTTCATTGGTGAAATCCAAAAGTAGGCGGAATTTATTTTCAGACCATATTCCCATAAAATTATTAACCCAGCCTGGAGGCATTGTAAGGAAATTATTTATGAATATATTGTGAATCGATGGATCTAAATTAAGATTGTTGTATTCATTTAAAATGGTGTTGGTGCTCGGAATAATAGGCATTCTTCCGTATCCTTCATTATCAAATGGAAGGACAAAATGCTCTCCTGGAATAATCCGTACTTGGAGTTGCAGATTCTCATTATCCATTCGTTCTGTTTTGTGGAACAGTATTCTGATGAGGGCGTTCGAACCGCCTGCCGGAATGACTGCATCTGCGACAGGATCAACCAACTCAAATTCCGTGCCATTGATGGCTGTAGTGCTGTCGTTTACAACCTCAATCCCAAAAGGACGGTCATAGTCTTTGATAAATCCAGAGATTTGGACATTGAGCAACAGGAGAGAGTCTTCCTCAAGCATTCCTCCGAATCCTATCTTGGAATATGCCTGATGGCTGTTCTTTGAAGCATTTGACGGATTGATATGATTTTCAAAATGAGCGACTCCCCATTGTTGAGCAAAGAACAGCGCATCGTCACCGCTGTATATGTCGATATCCTCTTTGGTGCAGCTTGCCCACAAGATGGATATGGACAAAATACATGTAAGATATATAAGCTTATTCATATAATTATAGTATAAAATATTAGTTATTTTTCAGTATGAATGCGTTTGTCGATTTCCGATTCAGGAATTGGCCATACGTAGTTAGATTGCAGCATATTAAAATCATAGGATCCAGTACGACTTATGATGAGCGACTCTTGTCTACGCTTATAGAAGAAATACAATTGTCCTTCACCTACCATTTCTCGTGCGAACTCATATACAAGACTGATGTCAAAATTATCGTTGCTGTCAAGATCCGGACTGTTTCGGTGGCTACGTATGGCATTAAGCAGTTCGTATGCTTCATTGCGATCAGTTGTGGCTTCAGCAGCAATCATATATATTTCGCTCATACGGATCATTGGTATCATGTAACGATATGTGGATTCTGTGGCTCCATTCTTGAAATCGGCATATTTGTTGAATACAAGAGTGGTTACAGGATCTTCGTCATCGCCACCTCCTTGGAGAGGATCAGCCATTTCCCATTGGTTACGTCGATAATCATTCGGATAGTCATACAAGATGGATACTTTGGAGTCATCTTTGGTCTCGCCATAGAATGTGAGACGATTGGGCATTGATAGAGCCTGAGCGAATGTATTAGTGTGATATGATGAGCGTTTGCTATTGTACATTGCAAACATTACTTCCGGAGAGAAAATCAGATCGGGCTTTCCATCGGCAACAACTTGCTCAGAAGTTACCCATGGGAATACTTCGAGGGTTTCGGTGTTTGCCTTATCGATAATCTCATTTTTAGCGGTTTTGTAAGCGTTTGTCTTGTCGCCCATCCAAAGGTAAGCTCTGGCAAGAAGTCCTTGCACAGCATAATAGTTAAGGCGTAACTGGCGAAATGACATATCATAACTTGCCACGCCGTTGTCCTCTGTCTGGGTATCCTTGATACCTTCTGTGATGATGGGGTCATGATCTTTCAGCAGGTTTGCTGCTTCGGTGAGGTCACCGATGATTTTCTCCATTACAACCTTATTGGAAAGGAATGGTTTGATTTCTCGGCTTGTATCATCCTGATAAGGTATAGATTCGGCATTTGGATCTGCCGAGTAATTGACCCCATGACGACGAAGGATATCGAAGTGCAGCATTGCTCTCATCGCCAAAGCCTCACCACGCAAGATATTGAACTGATTCTGAGTCAACGGAGTATCTTCTATTGAACTAAGGTGATTGAGAATGGTGTTTGTGTACGCTATGAGTGTATATCCCTTGTTCCAAAGAAATGAGTTTTTTGACTCGATATCACTGTCTTTAAAATCGAATGACTGATATAGACGGAATTTATGATTGTTATCGTCGGTGACATAATAATACTGTGCCATTACGTCAAGGATATCCATGAGTTGACCATCAGTATAGTAATCATTGAGGCTGAGATAGACACCATTCATGGCCGAGACATATCCTGAATAGTTTCCGAATAGTACAGGCTCCATGATTTTGTCCTGCATCTCCACCTCAAGCCAATCAGAGCAGGAGGCTAATGAGATGGGTAACATTATTGAGGCTATAGCCTTTATAAATATATTTTTCATAAAGAATGTCGTTTGTTGTATTTAGGTGCGTTAGAAACTCAGGCCGAATGACATGGTGCATGAACGCTGGAATGGGTAGCTAAGACCGCGTTCCTCTTTTATATTAGAGATTCTGAAAATATCGTTCATGTAGAAGCGGATGTCTATAGATGAGGCTCCGATAGTGTTCAGGAATTTAGCATTCGACGTGCGGTAACCAACATTGATGGAACCACAGCTGAATGTGTTTTCAGTCTTGATGAATCGTGTAGTTATGTGAGAGGTGGTTGTGTCATCGATGCGTTTGTACTTAGCTATGTCGCCAGGCTTTTTCCATCGGTCGGTAAGAGCGCGGATGTCCTGATTCTTTTTGCGTGCTTCTCCGGAAATGTTTTCCACTTTACTCATTAGAGTATTGAGAGATACATCTCCTCCCATTTTAAATGAGAATGATGCTCCGAATGAGAAACCTTTGTATAGGAACGATGTGGAGAAGTTGCCTTGGAAATCGGGATTGGAATCTCCTACGAGCACTTCGTCATCGGAATTCCATTCATAAGTTGGAGTTCCGTTTTTCTTTAGGAGTAGTTCGTTACCAGTGGCAGGGTCTATGCCAAGAGAGCGTACCGCATAAAGTCCTGAGGTGCTTGCTCCGTCATACATGCGCAAGAGTGATGAGCTTACGCGTCCCTGTTCATTGTATTGTTCAAGAAGATTGCCGATACCGTAGTATTTGGTGGTGTAATGGTTCACATTTCCACTGATATACCAGTTGAAATCATATTTCTTCAGGATGTAATATGTTGCAGTAACACTGATGGAGCGGTTGTCGGTGCCTCCGACATTCATTGGTGCAGATGTCACGCCGGTGGAGCCTGGCAGGTCGATTCGTACAAGCTGCGGATCGGTCTTGCGGATCTGATAGTCGGCATTGAATGACAAACGGTTATTGAACATGGTGGCTGTTATACCAACATTATATGTATTTGTCTTTTGCCACTTCAGACCGTTGTTGCCCCACTGTTGGATAATATTGGCTATTCCAAACGGATTGTCGTAAATGGTGTAGAAATCATATATTGAGGCAGCGAGCTTGGCATCATAGTTCTGGTTGCCTGGATTACCGTATGATGCTCTGAGCTTAAGGAAATTTATTGTTTCAGAACTCTTGAACCATTTTTCATTATGAATGTTCCAGCCTACACCTACCGACCATGTTGTGGTGAATGGATCATCAATGCCGAACTGAGAAGCTCCACTCATGGTCCAGTTGAAATCAAGTAGATATCTCATGTCGTATGAGTAGTTGCCATTGGCATAGTAACTGACGTTACGAGTTTTGGAGTCAGTTGATGTAGGTTTGGTGCCTTCAGGGTAACCACTGGAGAAGTTTGGGTTCCAGAATGTGTCGCTGGTGTAACCTGACGCAGCAAAAGAGTAGGAACGATTATTTTTTTCGGAGAATTGCATGCCGCCTACAGCGTTTATGGTGTGTGCACCGATTGCAGTTCCATAAGTAGCGTTGATTCGTCCGCTGTAACTGTTGTTGGTAGTGTTGCTGTTGGAGTAGCTGCCTCGTTTTTTGTCTTCTAATTTAGTCTGGCTTGTCTCATTAGGAGATGTGTATGACTCGTTTGTTGACTTTTGAAGTTGATATTGCAGATTACCTCTGATTCGTAATTGACGTGAGGCGCGCCATTCAAATTGGAAGTTGTCAGTAATGGTTGTTATATCACCCTTCTTGAAACTGTTTTGTTGCATGTCCCATACCGGATTCCATATATAAGTGGTGTTTTCATGGAATACATATTTGGGAGGAGTACCTGTTGCTTCATCATATTTGACGTAAAACGGATTCATTTCCGAGAATCTGCTGAATGGTACGGTCTCGTTATTGGAGCTAACATTGTTGATGATGGTCTGGTTGGTGAAATTAAAGTTGTCCACACGATAGGTGAGGTTTACATTGCCGTTGATGACATCACGTTTAGATCCTTTCATCACACCTTCATTTTTGTTGTATGACAGACCTGCGCCATAACGGAACGACTGGTCGCCACCTTGAATATATAGGTTATGAGTATGTGATACTGCATTTTGCAGAGGCTCGTTCATCCAGTATGTGTCATGGCCCATGTCAACAAGTCTACGACGGTTGAAATAGCTGTTGCGCTGTGATTCTCCGATTGGGAGACCATTACTGTCAAGAGCTCCGTATTCTCCGGAAAGAAGCTCAAACTGAAGTTTCTGTTCAGAGTTCATCAGGTTATAGTCGCTGAGGTCGGCCCATGCTACCTGTAGTGATCCGTTGTAGCTCAATTGCAGACGTCCTGCTTCGGGTTTTTTAGTCTCGACAACAATCACACCGTTAGCAGCCTTGGAGCCGTATATGGCTGTTGCTGAGGCATCCTTGAGGATAGAGATGCTCTCGATGCGGTCCATATTGAGGTCGTTGATTGCCTGTAGTGAGCTTTCAAATCCGTCAAGGATGAACAGTGGCTGGTTGGGGTCTGTCTCATATTCCTGAGCAAGAGCCTGAGGGTTCATTTCGCCGTTGATGGTGAGAGAGGGGAGTGTGTTGGGGTCCGATCCCATCAATGTGTTCTCAGGCATGATGATAGAAGGATCGAGTGCCGACAATCCTTTTAGGATATTGTTGGCACTGATCATTTTGAGATCATCCTTGTTGAATGTGGAGACTGATCCTGTGAAGCTTTCGATATTACGAGTGTATATACCGTTGGCAACTGCTGTGCCGAGGACTGTGGCATCAGTCTCAAGCTGAACGGTCATTCGTTTTCCTGCGTTGGCTCTGACTTCCTGGGTCTTCATGCCCACATAGGAGAATTTGAGTACGCATTTGGACTTTTCGTAGCGTAGCGAGAACTCACCCTCTATATTGGTAGCAGCTCCTAAGCCTTTTTGTCCTACTACGGTAACAGATACACCCGGTAGAGGTTCGCCCTCATCGTCAATCACGACGCCGCGGTACACACTGATTTTCGTGTTTTCAGTCCCTGTTCCTGTAATAGTCTGAGCTTCAGCAGGTTTTACCCCCCCCAATATCAGACACATAACAGCTAAGGGTGCTGCAAATCGCATTCCGATTTTACTCATGCTTGTGATTTTTTTGGATTGATTTATAATGTGATAAATTAAATTGGTTAAATACAGTTCTGTTAAGTAGTGTATTCTATTGCTGTATGACACTGTAGTTTTTTGTGTACAAAATTTATGTTTTCGCAAATTAATGGATAAAAAATGTAAAAAACAAGAAAATGATGCAAAATTTTCCGGTGTGATGTTTTTTTAGAATAAAAATCTGTTAAAACACCACTTTGAGGAAAGAATAAATGCTGTTTCAAAAGAAAAGTGTTAGTATTACACTTATTCATGGGTTCTCTTTTGGTGCCAATATCATAAATAATGCTTACATTTGCATTAAAATTGACATTTATATGAATAGTCCACTTAATAATCTGACAGCATATAGAGTAGTGCTGGGGAGCGGTTCACCACGCCGGCGAGAGCTGCTCGGGCTCCTTGACATAGATTTTACTGTCGATACATCCCATCCTGTTGATGAAATAGTCCCTGACGGAATGTCTCCTGAAATGGTCCCGGAATATCTGTCGCAACTCAAGGCCGATGCATTCACCCTTTTGCCCGGAGATGACAGACTCGTTATAACAGCCGATACGGTGGTGATACTCGACGGTGAGGTTCTTGGCAAGCCTCATGGCGAGGAAGATGCTATGGGTATGCTCCGGAAACTTTCCGGAAATATACAGACGGTAGTAACCGGTGTGACTGTACGCACCGCAGAGCGGAGCATGTCGCTTAGCGCGACTTCCACAGTGGAGTTCGCCACGCTTGCCGATGAGGAGATAGGGTATTACATAAACCGTTACCGTCCGTTTGACAAGGCCGGAGCCTATGGTATACAGGAGTGGATAGGAGCGGCTGCAATAAAGGGTATATCAGGGAGCTTCTATAATGTCATGGGTTTGCCGGTCCATCGGCTGTATGAGGCATTAAAGCTTTTTTGACAAATTTTTATTGAAGCTTTAACTTTTTTGGCACGGTTTTTGTTATCTTTCAAAGATATATTTGAATAAATGGAAACAGTATATACAACAAAATTCAAGGAGATAGTAAATTCCACTCCTGCTCTGGCAGCTCGTCATAACAGCCGCTATGTGATGCCAGAACATCTTTTGCTGGCTCTCATATCCGATCCTGCATCCGATGCCTCCAAGCTTGTGGAGCGGGCTTCGCGCGGCAGCACCTCAAAGCAACTGCACGAGAACCTGGATAATGAGCTCTTCAATGCGGCAGCCGAGAGCGGTTACTCAGGCACAGTGTCGCTGTCGGATGTATCGGTGAGCGACCTCACCGGGCGCATCATAAAGCTCAGTGTGCTTGAGGCGCGTATGCTCAAGAGCAATGTGGTGGATACGATCCATCTGATTCTCGCTATATTTCACAACTCCGATGCTCAGAACTCCTCATTTATGGAGCCGTTCCGTCGCGCAGGGGTTACTTATGAATCCCTTTACCGGCTTCTCGCAGCGGATTCCGACAAGCCCATGAGCCTTCAGCGTGACGGTGATGACGACGATGAGGAGGATGAAGATGAGGCCACTCCGTCGGCAGGGGCCCCATCCGGTCGGCAGGGTGCATCTGCGTCACGGCAGTCGCATGGCGGTGGCAGCCGAGGAAATTCCGATACACCGATGCTCGATAAATATGGCTATGACATGACACAGGCAGCCGAGGAGAACCGTCTGGACCCTGTGGTCGGCAGAGATGTGGAGATAGAGCGTCTTGCACAGATCCTCAGCCGCCGCAAGAAGAACAACCCTGTGCTCATCGGTGAGCCCGGTGTCGGAAAATCTGCCATTGTCGAAGGGCTTGCGTTGCGAATAGTGAAACGCAAGGTGTCGCGTATACTTTTCGACAAACGCGTTGTGTCGCTTGATATGGCATCGCTCGTAGCCGGGACGAAGTATCGCGGACAGTTCGAGGAGCGTGTCAAGGGGATTCTTGATGAGCTTGCAAAGAATAAGGACATAATTTTGTTCATTGATGAGCTGCACACCATTGTCGGAGCAGGGAATGCTGCCGGCTCGATGGATGCAGCCAATCTTCTGAAGCCTGCGCTTGCCCGAGGGGAGATCCAGTGTATCGGAGCTACAACACTCGATGAGTATCGCAAGAATATAGAGAACGACGGTGCTCTCGAACGCCGTTTCCAGAAAGTGATGGTGGAACCCACAACACCAGAGGAGACACGCGTGATTCTTGATAACATACGCGAGAAGTATGAGGCGCATCATAATGTGATATACACATCTGAGGCTCTTGACGCCTGTGTGTCACTCACCGAACGTTATATCAGTGACCGTAATTTCCCTGACAAGGCTATTGATGCCATGGACGAGGCAGGAAGCCGTGTGCATGTCACCAATATCGCAGTGCCTGCTGCTATCGAGGAGCTTGAGAAGGAGATCAATGAGGCGGCAGCTGAGAAGCTGAGAGCCGCACAGGCCCAGAATTTCGAGAAAGCGGCGTCCTACCGCGACCGGGAGCAGCAGCTCAAAGCTCAGCTTGATTCCGCTAATGCCGAGTGGCAGGAGAAGCTTGCATCGATGCGCGAGACTGTCGACGAGGAGAAGGTGGCTGAGGTTGTGGCTATGATGACAGGGGTGCCTGTGCAACGCATAGCTCAGGCGGAGGGGAAGCGTCTTAAGGTGATGGCTCCCACGCTGAAAGGTCAGATAATAGGTCAGGACAATGCCATCGAGAAGATCGTAAAGGCGATACAGCGCAACCGTATCGGTCTTAAGGACCCGTCGAAGCCTATCGGTACATTCCTTTTCCTAGGTCCGACAGGTGTCGGCAAGACCCATCTTGCAAAGAAGCTGGCAGAGTACATGTTTGACACATCCGATTCTCTCATACGTATAGATATGAGCGAGTATATGGAGAAGTTTACTGTGTCGCGTCTTGTGGGTGCGCCTCCGGGATATGTAGGCTATGAGGAGGGTGGACAGCTTACCGAGAAAGTGCGCCGTCATCCATACTCGATAGTGCTTCTGGACGAGATTGAGAAAGCGCATCCCGATGTGTTCAACCTTCTGCTCCAGGTGATGGATGAGGGGCGGTTGACCGATTCGCTTGGGCGTCGTATCGACTTCAAGAACACCATAATTATAATGACATCCAACATTGGTTCGCGTCAGCTTAAGGATTTCGGCGGAGGGATAGGTTTCAATGCTCGTTCGGCTGAGGACAAGGATGTGAGCCAGGGTGTGATACGCAAGGCTCTGAACAAGGCTTTTGCTCCGGAGTTCCTTAACCGTATCGATGATATCGTGATGTTCGAGTCACTGAGCCGTGATGCGATCTTCAAGATTATAGATATCGAGCTTGCCGGATTCTACAAGCGGGTTGCCCAGCTCGGTTACATTCTCACCCTCACTGACGAGGCGCGTGATTTTGTGGCTGACAAGGGTTATGATTCCCAGTTCGGGGCACGCCCTCTTAAACGTGCCATTCAGAAGTATCTTGAGGACTCGCTCGCTGAACTGATCATAGACGATTCCGTGAAGCCGGGCGATGAGATCTATGTGTCATATACGCCAGGGGCGGAGGCTCTTACTACTGAAATACGTCATCCTCAGGAATAATGAATTTCACTCATGCTTGTCGCCGGCTCGTATTGTCGGGCCGCGACTATTTTTTCATAATCCTTGGCATGATTGTGTATGCTGTAGGGTTTACCGTATTCATCCTCCCTCATCAAGTGGTGATAGGGGGGATGTCGGGTTTCGGTACATTGGTATATTATTTCTCCGGAGAGCGCATCCCAGTGGCTGCCGCCATGTATGGCACCAATATACTGTTGCTGCTGTGTGCCTACAGGTATCTTGGTAAAGCGTTTGTGTATAAGACTGTTTTCGGTGCGTCGTTGCTGTCGTTGCTTATAGGTATGATGAACACCTATTTCACGTCACGCCCTCCTCTGGTGACAGATATGACTCTCAGTGTGCTTATGGGAGCTATGCTGTGCGGGGTAGGTATAGGTGTGTACTTCAGCCATCACGGCACATCGGGCGGTACCGACATTGTTGCTGCGGTCATGGAGCGCGTGAGCTCGATGAGCGTAGGGCGCACTATGATGATTGTCGACATGAGTATCGTTGCAGTGTCCTTTTTCCTTCCGTTTGACGGTGATATGGAGATGCGTATCCAGGCACGTACCCAGACCATCATATATGGATGGATATCGATATTTGTATACTCATATATTGCCGACAGGTTTATAGGCGCAGGGCGTCAGACAATACAGTTCTTTATACTTTCCGACAGATGGCGTGATATAGCCTATCGCATCAGCCATGAGACAGGGCGTGGAGTCACTACGATAGATACACGCGGATACTGGACCGATCAGGAGCGGACATTGCTTCTTGTGTGGTGTCGTCTTTATGATGCTCCGGACATTTTCCATATTGTCCATGAGGTAGATCCGGAAGCCTATATCACTGACAGTAATGTGAGAGGGGTGTGGGGCAACGGGTTCGATAAGCTGAAGCTCAAGCCGCGTCGAAAAATAACACAGTAAAATATTAGTTATGAGAAAGATTTTCCTATTGTCAGCCGTTCTCCTTTCCCTGTCAGCCGCAGCACAGGAGAAAATAGAGATGCTGTTTTCGTCACCGGAAGCTAAAGATGTGCACATTGACATGTCGGATCTCACACGAGACCCCGGTATCACTGTGTATCGTCCGGCTAATCCTAATGGAATTGCGGTCATAATGTGTCCGGGTGGAGGCTATTCCCATCAGGCATTCAGGCACGAGGGGCATGATATGGCTCAATGGTTCAATGCGCAAGGGGTGACATATGTGGTGCTCAAATACCGTATTCCCGAGGGTGATTTCAGGCGTCCGCTCTCAGATGCCGAACAAGCGGTGCGGACCGTGCGCAGCCATGCTGAAGAGTGGGGTATAGATCCCTCAAGAATAGGCATTATGGGAGCATCGGCAGGCGGACATCTTGCATCGATGCTTTCAACCCATTATTCCGACTCGGCTTCGCGTCCGGATTTCCAGGTGTTGCTGTATCCGGTAGTGACTATGGACCGGTCTTATACACATAAGGGATCTCGTGACAATCTTCTTGGCAAGAATGCCTCGGAGGAACAGGAGAAGAGGTTTTCAAACGAGCTTCAAGTCACGCCTTCCACTCCTCAGGCATTCATAGTGCTTTCTTCGGATGACCGTACGGTGCCCCCTGCCAATTCAGTCAACTATTACTCGTCATTGATAGCCAATGGAGTGCCTGCCACAATGCATATATATCCTGTAGGTGGGCATGGATGGGGATTCCGTGACAGTTTCAAGTATAAGAGAGAATGGACCGGAGAACTCGAAAAATGGCTTCGCGAACAGGTGAAGTAATTGTGAGGATTTAAATAGATAATAGATATATGAGGATGTGTCATGTTTTTAACGAATTATGACACATCCTCAATTTCTTTTTTACGGAAAAATTTCTTTAATTAAAAAATTATCCATTATCTTTGCAAAGTGAAATAAGATGTGGGGCAATTCACATTTGTCCTGCTATTCTATATGACTGAGAATTAATACCATAAATCATGGCAGAAAAAAAAGAAAAATTATTTGAACAGTTTCCTCCTGTGTCCGCTGCTGAGTGGCGTGCCAAGGTGGAAGCTGACCTGAAGGGCGCACCGTTTGATAAGAAACTGGTGTGGCGCACCAACGAGGGATTCAATGTTCAGCCTATGTACCGGATGGAGGACATCGAGGACTTCGCTACCACAAACTCTCTTCCCGGTGAATTCCCTTATCTCCGTGGCACACGTACCGACAATGACTGGAAAGTGCGTCAGGAGATTATTGCAGAGACCTCCGAAGAGGCTAACCGTATAGCTTTGGATGTGCTTACCAAGGGAGTTAATTCTCTCGGCTTCCATGTTCAGGAGCCGACTGCCGATACCCTTGGGACACTTCTCAATGGAATTGATCTAGCTAAGGTCGAAGTCAATTTCTCATGCTGTGTAAAGAAGGCTCTTCCTTTGGCCCAGGCTCTTGTGGCTTATGTTAAAGAGTGTGGTTGTGCCGAGTCTTTCAACGGTTCAATTGATTTCAATCCCTTCAAGAAGCCTCTGCGCAAAGGTGTTAGCTTTGAAGCATCTCAGCTCGTCAATATGGCATGTGAGCTCCTTGACGCCGTTAAGGATGTAAAGGGTCTGAGAGTGCTCTCTGTTGACAGCGACATGCTCAGCAATGCCGGCTCATATATCTATCAGGAACTCGGATATGCTCTTGCATGGGGAGCTGACTGGATGACTCTTCTCACAGAGGCTGGCCGTTCGGCTACAGAGGTTGCATGCCGCATCAAGTTCAATATGGGTGTGTCAAGCAACTTCTTTATGGAGCTTGCAAAGTTCCGTGCTGCCCGCATGATGTGGGCTCAGGTTGTAGCTCAATACAAACCGGAATGCGAATGTGCTCCTAAGATGGTGGCGCATGCTACAACATCCCGTTTCAATCAGACTCTATATGACGCTCATGTCAACCTTCTCCGCAGCCAGACCGAGACTATGTCGGCTGCCCTTGCAGGTGTTGACTCAATAACTGTCACTCCGTTTGACACTCCCTATAAGACTCCCGATGAATTCTCTGAGCGCATAGCCCGCAATCAGCAGCATCTCCTTAAGGAAGAAAGCCACCTTGATAAAGTGATCGACCCAGCCGGTGGTTCCTACTATGTGGAGACCATCACTGTGGCTATTGCCAAGGAAGCATGGAAGCTCTTTATCGATGTCGAGGACAAGGGTGGTTTCCTTGCTCTCTGCAATGCCGGAGAAGTGCAGAAGGCAGTTCGTGAAAGTGCCGAGAAACGTCACATTGATGTGGCTCGTCGCAAAGATATACTCCTTGGCACAAACCAGTATCCAAATGTCAATGAGATGGCAGCCGACAAGATTGTCAATCTTCAGGGTGCTTTCTCCTGCTCTTGCCATCCGGAGGCTGATGCCTGCGATTGCGAAGCCGGTCTCCCCACCAAGCGTGCTGCAAGTGATTTTGAGGCTCTTCGTCTTGCCACTGAAGCTGCAAGCAACCGTCCCAAAGTGTTTATGCTTACAATCGGTAACCTTGCAATGCGTCTTGCACGCGCCCAGTTCTCCACCAACTTCTTCGGATGTGCAGGTTATGAGATCATTGACAACCTTGGCTTTGAATCAGTCGAAGAAGGTGTTGATGCCGCTCTCGCCAAGGGTGCCGATATCGTGGTCCTCTGCTCAAGTGATGATGAGTATGCAGAGTATGCTCCCGCAGCCTTCAAATATCTCAACGGTCGTGCCGAGTTTGTTGTTGCCGGTGCACCCGCTTGCATGGATGACCTCAAGGCTCAGGGCATAAATGACTATGTACACGTGCGTTGTAACGTGCTTGATACCCTGCGCGATTTCAACAACCGTCTGCTTAAAAAGTAAACCATTCATCCCCATATAGATATGAAACCCAATTTCAAAGACATTGACATTGTAAAAGACGCTTTCGGCGACCGTCACGTCCCCGAAACCAAGGGGGAAGAATGGCTCACCCCCGAGCTTATCCCCGTTAAACCCATATACACTAAGGAGGATCTTGAAGGTCTGGAACACCTCGATTATGTTTCGGGTATTCCTCCATTCCTGCGCGGACCGTACAGTGCCATGTACCCTCTGCGTCCATGGACCATACGTCAGTATGCGGGATTCTCTACAGCAGCTGAATCCAATGCATTCTACCGCCGCAATCTTGCTGCCGGACAGAAAGGTCTTTCAGTTGCGTTCGACCTCGCTACTCATCGTGGTTATGACGCTGATCATGAGCGTGTTGTTGGTGACGTAGGCAAGGCTGGTGTATCGATCTGCTCGCTTGAGGATATGAAGGTTCTCTTCGAGGGTATACCCTTGAATAAGATGTCGGTATCGATGACTATGAACGGTGCCGTACTTCCTGTGCTTGCATTCTACATCAATGCGGGTCTGGAGCAGGGAGCCAAGCTTGAGGAGATGGCTGGTACGATACAGAACGATATCCTTAAGGAGTTCATGGTGCGTAACACCTATATCTATCCGCCGGAATTCTCGATGCGTATCATCGCCGATATCTTCGAGTACACCTCGCAGAACATGCCTAAGTTCAACTCCATCTCCATCTCGGGATATCATATGCAGGAGGCAGGTGCTACTTGCGATATTGAGCTTGCCTACACCCTGTGTGACGGTCTGGAGTATCTACGTGCCGGAGTCAACGCCGGTATCGACATTGATGCGTTCGCACCGCGTCTATCTTTCTTCTGGGCTATCGGTATGAATTACTTTATGGAGGTTGCAAAGATGCGTGCCGCACGTCTTCTTTGGGCCAAGATTGTGAAGCAGTTCAATCCCAAGAACCCCAAATCGCTTGCACTCCGCACACACTCTCAGACTTCAGGATGGTCACTCACCGAGCAGGACCCCTTCAATAATGTCGGACGTACCTGTATTGAGGCTATGGGTGCCGCTCTCGGTCACACTCAGAGTCTGCACACAAACGCTCTTGACGAGGCTATCGCTCTTCCCACCGACTTCTCCGCACGTATTGCACGTAACACCCAGATCTATATCCAGGAGGAGACAATGGTCACCAAGCAGGTAGACCCATGGGGCGGTTCATATTACGTCGAGGCTCTTACCAACGAGATCGCTCATCGCGCCTGGGCCCATATACAGGAGATCGAGAAGCTCGGAGGCATGGCTAAGGCTATCGAAAGCGGTCTACCCAAAATGCGTATCGAGGAGGCGTCAGCACGCACTCAGGCACGCATTGACTCAGGACGCCAGACCATCGTAGGTATCAACAAGTATCGTCTTGACCACGAGGATCCGATTGATATCCTTGAGATTGATAATACTGAGGTTCGTAAGGATCAGGTGGCACGTCTCGTTGACCTTAAGGGACATCGTGATGAGGAGGCTGTGAAGAAGGCTCTCGAAGCTATCACCGAATGTGTTCGCACAAAGGAAGGCAATCTTCTCGATCTTGCTGTCAAGGCTGCCGGACTCCGTGCCACACTCGGCGAAATCTCCGATGCCTGCGAGGATGTCGTAGGTCGTTACAAAGCAGTAATCAGAACTATTTCAGGCGTGTACTCATCAGAAACCAAGCAGGACCCCGACTTCATCAAGGCACAGCAGATGTGCGAGGAGTTTGCTAAGCGCGAGGGTCGTCAACCACGTATTATGATTGCCAAGATGGGACAGGACGGTCATGACCGTGGTGCCAAGGTGGTTGCCACCGGCTATGCCGACTGTGGATTCGATGTCGATATGGGTCCCCTCTTCCAGACTCCTGCCGAGGCTGCCCGTATGGCTGTAGAGAATGACGTTCACATTCTTGGTGTTTCATCTCTTGCTGCCGGTCACAAGACTCTTATCCCACAGGTAATAGAAGAACTTAAGAAACTTGGCCGTGAGGATATTCTCGTGACAGCCGGAGGTGTGATCCCTGCTCAGGATTATGATTTCCTTTATAAAGCAGGTGTTGCCGCGATATTCGGTCCCGGTACCCGCATTCCTCTCTCGGCTATCAAGATGCTTGAGATCCTTGAAGGTGAATAATCATCTCATTATTGAGTAATCCGAGTATTAAATAATTTAGAATGGGGACATAAGAGACTCTTGGGTTTTCTTATGTCCTCCTTTTTAATCTTTTAAATCCAAAAGTATATTATGAACGATTTTTCATATATTACCCCTACACGCTATATTTTCGGGCACGGAGCCGAGGAAAAGGTAGGCAAACAGGCTGTTGTCAATGGTATGTCGAACGTTCTTCTTGTGTATGGCAAGGGGAGTGTGGTGCGCAGCGGGCTTCTTGACAGAGTGAAGGCTGCCCTTGCTGATGCAGGAGTGAGCTATGTGGAGCTTGGTGGCGTACAGCCAAATCCGACTGACGATAAGGTCTATGAAGGTATAAATTTGGGGCGTAAGGAACACGTTGACGGAGTTATTGCTGTGGGTGGCGGGTCTGCTATCGACACAGCCAAGGCAATTGCCGGAGGTATACTTTATGATGGCGATTTCTGGGATTTCTACGCCGGGAAGGCGATCGTGGAAGAGGCTCTTCCAATAGGTGTGGTACTTACTATTCCTGCTGCCGGAAGTGAGGGGAGTGGCAATTCAGTGATTACGAGTCATGACGGTAAAAAGATTTCTCTTCGTACCGATATGTCTCTCCGCCCAAAGTTTTCGTGTCTTAATCCGGAGCTGACTTTCACATTGCCTCCTTATCAGACAGCCTGTGGAATATGTGATATGATGATTCATATATTTGAACGTTATTTCTCTCCGACATCAGGTGTGGAGGTCACCGATAGGGTAGCAGAGGGGTTGATTATGGCGATAATGACTGAAGCCCCCAAGGTAATGTCTTCACCTGTGGATTACGAGGCACGTGCCAATATAATGTGGAGCGGGACACTTGCCCACAACGGATTGTGTGGTACCGGACGTGCAGAGGACTGGACTTCACACTTTATGGAGCATGAAGTCAGCGCGCTTTATCCGGAAGTGGCTCATGGGGCAGGGCTTGCCGTAATGGTGCCTGCATGGATGAGTTATGTGGCTAAGCGTAATCCGGCAAAAGTGGCACAGTTTGCACGCAGGGTGTTAGGTGTCACTGAGGCAGATGATCTCAGAGCTGCCAATAATGGGATTGAACGACTGCGTGAATTCTTTACTTCTCTCGGTCTGCCTGCCTCTCTGACATCTCTTGGTGTGAAAGCTTCGGATATACCTGTGATGGTACGTCGACTTCATGAGAACAAGGGGGCTGTGATAGGTGCTTATGTGCCTCTTGTCGCTCAGGATACAACAGCAATCTATGAGTCGGCATTGTGATGCATGACATTACAGGTCTTATAATCATCGACGATGCATTATCATCCCATAAAATTTATGTCTGCGGTTGTGGCTGTCTGTAGGATTGTCACAGCCGCAGTATTGCTTTCCTGTTTCTCGGGTTATGCATATGCCCAGGATTCCGATAAAGAGTCAATGGGAATGCAGGCCGATCGTTTTCTTGAAGGGATGCCTTCAGGTATGCAACAGAGACAGGCAGCTGCAATCCGTAAAGCCATAGCCGGAGATAGTCGCGACCTGCAATCGGTAAGGAGTTCACGCAATGCTGTACCTCAGCTGTCAGATAATGTCAGGACCGTTATGCTGACGCCGTCATTACGTCTTTATGAGCCGATTGTCTGTTCGGATTCTAAACAGCTTCCTCTGCTGATATATTTTCATGGCGGGGGATGGACTTTCGGAAGTCTTAACAGTTGCGGCCGTTTCTGTGATGCCATGGCTGCTTCCGGTAAGATGAAGGTCCTTGCGGTTGACTATCGTCTTGCGCCTGAACATCCTTTCCCGAAAGGTCTTGATGATTGTGTGGATGCGATAGAGTATGCTGTAAGGAACTCTAATCGTTTAAATATAGATCCGGCACATATTTCAGTCGGAGGAGATTCTTCCGGAGGTAACCTTGCCATAGCGTCTGCTTTGTCGGACAGGTGTGTAGGCATGATTGAATCGCTTGTATTGTTCTATCCTGTCACTAAAGCTTTTGCCGATAATTCTTTGTCATGGAAAAAATATGGTGAAGGTTATGGACTTGATGCGGAGATCATGGATGTGTTCAACAGGGCTTATGCCGGAGATGTAGATCCGTATGATGAGCGTATAAGTGTCGGGATGTGTGACAGTAAGATGCTTGAAAGAATTCCGCGTACTCTTCTTGTTGCCGCCGGACGAGACATATTGTGCGATCAGGGGAAGGAATTTGCAGCCAAGGTAGGGTCCAGAATCATACGTATTGAATTTCCGGATGCTGTTCACCTCTTTATCACTGTTCCAGGTCAGGATAAAGCTTTCGGAGAGTCGGTGTCCCTTGCAACAGATTTTATATTGAACCGGTAATATTTAAGGTATGAATGATATAGAAAGATGTCATGATTATGCAGCTTTGACAAAGGTGTGGTTAGCGTCGGTCAGAGCAACTCACGACTTTTGGGGATGATATGATTGAAATGCTGTTCTCTCATCCTGACGTGATAGGTAAAGGGTACGGTTACAGGTTACTGAGATTTGCAGTAGAGCATAAGGGTGTAAGTAAAGTAGATGTCAACGAGCAGAACCAACGCGCACTTGGATTCTATCAAAAGCATGGATTTCGCGTAACAGGGCGTGATGCTTTTGACCGAGAGGGGATGCCATATCCTATTCTACATCTTGAAAGGTGATTGATGGCTGTGGATGTGTTAAAATAAATGGCGTATGATACCAATGAACATACTTCATATCTTCAACGTTTCAGCAGACGAAGTAGACATAGCAACTGGACAGAACTTAACAAAGATCGGTGCAGGAGGCTGGAGTCTTTGGGGCTTATGACAGATAGCGGTCGGGAGGTGTGTCCTGATTTTTCTGCAGAGTTTGTAGTGGATTCCGATATAGTCGCGGCGTTTGAGTCAAATCCTGTTGCAAGGGCTATTTTTTCAACTTTCCATCCTTTGTATCGAAGAGTAAGAATCGATACCATACAGAGAAATAAGGCTAATCAGGAAATTTTCTATAGCCGGTTGGAAAAATTGATTGATGCCAGTGAAAGAGGGGAGATGTTTGGTGACTGGAATGATAATGGACGGCTTCTGGATTATTAGAGGGTGTTCAGTCCTGCTTTTTTTGCTTGTGAATACTGGTGTTCGCGTGGGATATGATACAGTTTGCCGTCTTTGATAAGGTGCGAGCCTGTCTGATGAAATGTAAATGGGACCTTGCTGTCGGCACATTGCTGTTGCAGTTCTTTGACCCATTCAAAATCGAGAGCCCTGGCATATTTCCCTGATTCTCCCCCTGCCGATACCTCTTCGACAAGCCTTGGGTTGAGGTACTTTCGCAGGTCAATTCTTCCTATCATCGGTGCCACAATGATAAGGCGGTGCTTGATGGGCATATCCAGGAATATAGGGAGACGAAGGTCCGCTCGCTGCTGAGTTTCGGCAGTGCATCCGACGGCTACATTATCGTATCCGTCACCCCAGTCATCTGGGAGGCATTTGTTCAACCTGTCGATTCTTTTGGTGAAAAATACGAATGAGCAATCGCTTCTCTGTCGAATGATATTCCATATGTCATCGCGCCATCCGTCAGCCTCTTCGATCAGCATATCGGATGTGAAACACAGCCCGAATGTCGTACCTGATGGGTATTTCCAATTCTTTTTGCGGTCAAGCTTGAGAGGCAGAAGGAATGAAGATGTCTTTCTGACAAGATCGGATGGTGTAGTTGTGCCGAATGCGGCATCCTCACGGTATACGTAACAATGCCTGCATCCTTCGCTTATCTTGTGGCAGCCGTGCCACGGATTCCACATATGCATAAATTAGGAATATATACCGCAAAATTAGCATAAAATAAATAAACAGGAAAACTTACGATGTTGTCATTTTGTTGTGTTTAATGTATCTTAAAATGATAGGTGAAAATATTAAAACAAAATGAAAAGAGTACTTATAGTAATCGGGCATCCCTATTGGAGCCGGTCAGTAGCCAACAAAGGCATCGTGGAATCACTTGGCGGTCTTGACCGTAATATTGTATTCAGCAATATTAAGGAACTTTATCCTGAGGGGGATATAGATGTCGATGCAGAACAGAAAAAGCTTCTTGACGCTGATGTTGTGGTGTTCCAGTTCCCTATCATGTGGTTCGGAGCCCCATCTCTTATGCATAAATACATGGAAGAGGTGTTCACTTATGGTTTTGCCTATGGCAAAGGTGGCGATAATCTGAAAGGTAAACAGTTTATTGTATCCTTTACAGCCGGAGCCCCTGAGGATGCTTACAGTGCTACCGGGGCAGAGGGTTATACAATGGATGAGTTTATGCCACCTATTTCAGCATTGGCACATTATTGCAGTATGCATTGGGCTGGATATGTGGGTTCATATGGAATGATGAATCCTTCCCCTGAGCGATGTTCCGCTCATGCCAGTCGGCTGCTTGATAAAATAGACAGTATATAAATTGCAGTCAGTTATAATATGCATACAACACATTAGGGATTTTCACGTTATCTAATTATATCTCACGTTTCATCCCATGATTTATCCCCTGCTTTTACGAGTCACTCTTGAGGGTGCTATAAGTGCAGTGAGCGGAGTGCTCACCGATTATGTTATGGTCACGGTGCTTCTTGTCATCGCCATATATTTTACTTTTGCCACTCGTGGGGTGCAGTTCAGGATGATAGGGGAGATGTGTCGTCTTCTCATAAGGTCGGGAAAGCGTGACAATGACACTCGTAAGACTGATGAGCCGCATCATGGTACCATCAGTTCATTTCAGGCTTTTGCCTTATCCATAGCTTCGCGCGTGGGCACCGGAAATATGGCTGGGG
>OFFU01000809.1_pt1 | contig 27371 bp, 32 predicted proteins | sample 1521451 | NCBI WGS metagenome assembly OFFU01 (sample SAMEA3504106, study PRJEB24116) | mouse gut metagenome | biome: mouse gut; feature: mouse-associated habitat; material: faeces | place: Denmark | collected 2011 | reverse complement strand
ATAGTGAATTACTCCAACTCGCAAAGGGCTGGGGTAATTTTATATCTGACCGCATTATTATTTGGCGGTTACAGAATAATTATGGAATATATTGGAATATGTGAAATGAATTCAGATTTATTTCAAGCAGATATGCCCTATGCTATCACGAAAACCCCCAGCAGGTTTCCGTGATAATTGCTCAAATGTTCATCGGCCCTGCTCGTGTCAAGTAAAGGACAAAAAGTTTTTCATCTTTTTTATCTACATTTATACTTTTTCAACATCTCAAATCTGAATAAAACTCCCCACAGTAAAACTACGGGAAGTTATACTCAAAGAGATTGTTGTACATCATAATAAAATTTTACTAAAATTTACAAGTTCATTTTAGGTTAAACAAATACGATCTACCCTTTGCTTTATAAAATTCAAGCTAGATACATTAAACTCACATATTAAAGCCCACCTCAATTCATTTTTTGTAAAATTTTCTTTTATTTTTCCCCTCAAATAAACAAATAAACTTGTTAACAAGAATTTTCCACAGATAAAATCAAAATAATCCGTTCCATCCAAGGAATCATGAATCTCTCCAACGTCCTTAATATCCAAATCTATATCACTCTTTTTCGTAACGATATGGTCATAATATGTTTCATATCCATTTTGCTTTTCAAATCCCGTCTTTCTATTCAAGAATAGATACTCGCTACGTGAAACATTTTGCTCAGTTGGCAATACTTTCTGAACCGTACAATATAATAAAAAAAGTTTTCCAGCCTGTTGTGTTATTGTTTCTTTCCAATATGTAAAATTGATTACAGAATGCACTGATTTATCCAGTAAATGCAATTTCCCTTTTGCAAATTTAAGCACTGCCTTCTCATCTATAAAATAATTTTCAATATTGTATTTATTCAGATAAATAAAATGTTCATTTCTTACCATATCATCTTTATGAATATACTTATCGAAATCCCCATCTACAATATAAAAATTATTTCTTTCCGGACAATTCACATCAACTTCCCCAAATTCTTCAAATGCCTGTTTTACACCTGGCTTTCCATTTGCTGCAATAATTGAAGCAATTTTATATTTCTCTTTAAATAACTTTTTAAAGATAGTTTCGTATTCATATTCTTTATCTTTGTCCTCAACAATAAAATTGATTTCATTTAAATCACTATAAAACAAATATCTATTTAACTCGCCTTCCTCTGTAAATTGCAATCCATTATCCATATTCTTAATTTTCCTATCTGACAATTATTCTGTGTAATTTTTTTGCTTTTTCTCTATAAGTTCCTACTATTTCAGGGGCATGTGTTGCAAATATAAACTGTACATTATTATTAATTCCAAGTGCTTTTTCTACAAAAACTTTTTGCCAAGATAAATGTAAAGATAATTCAGGTTCATCTACAACAAAAATACCAGATGAAGTATCCTTAACACCAAAAATTAAATTGGCAAAAAATACAAGTATTTGCCTTTCTCCCGAAGACAGAAATTGAACACTTAATTTTTGCTCATTGTCCTCTGTAGTGAAGTATATTCGTCCGTTCATATTAATGGCAATTTTTTTCTTGAAATCCGATGAGGATATAAATTCATTCACCGTATCTAAAAAAAGTTCTATTGGCTTCATTATCACTGCTTTTTGATTTTCTGCATCAGCTGCTATATCAACTATGTTTTGAATTTTTTTCATTTCATTATATTCTATAAATAAGCTAAATAGCTGATCTATATCTATACTCTTACTATTCCCAATCGCTTTCACCCTCTCGGAATAATTTTCAAAAAATATATTATATTGCTTTTTCTCTTCATTTGATATTAATTTAAAATCACTTAATATCTTAACATACGAATCTTTAATTTTGAAAATATCTTTCTTCCCAAGATCCTTTACATTAAAATCAGACATTGATTTTCCGAAATCCGTTTGAACATTTACATCTAATGCTGATTTTAGAATTGAGTTACGAAACTCATCATTTATTCTGTTCGTTTGTGAAGTAACCATCATATATCTTCTTGATATTAGGCTTTCCACATATCGAATTTCTGGTACAATCCCTTCTGGTTCGATAATTTCATTTTCTTCTTCTATAAAAAAACGTCTTCTTCTATAAACATAGTCTTCACTATCTGATAATGAACTAGCTCTATTTAACGCTAAGTATACATAATTAAATTCTTTTCTTATCTCATTCAAAACAGGGTATTCTTCAAAATATAAAATCTCATTTGAAACTCCCCTTCTTCTTCTCTCATCTGGAAGTTGCAATTTAGAAATTGTTTCTTCACTTCCTTTAAATATGACTAATAATTTGTCTTCTTTGTTTATAATTAATATCTTATATAAAGACTGCTTATTTTTCTCATTAAAATATACCAATTCAATTTTCTCAAAATTATAGAAAAATAATCTGTATAAATTACCTGTTATTATCGCAGTAATAATATTAAGTATTGTGGTTTTTCCGCACCCATTTGTTCCGTAAAGCAATGTTATATCATGATTAAAACTAACTTTATAAGTATAATTCCCATATAATTTATCTACTTCCAAACTTGATAATACCATTATATTCCCCTCCATAATTTATCTCCTTACCAAATATATAATTATTATCTTTGGCAAATTGATAAAATTTATTCTTCAAAGCATCTACATACAGTTTCTGTATCAAGAAACCAACTATACGAAATACATAACTCTTTCCCTACCCATTATACCTAAAAAAATGTAAAGTCACAAGCGTTTGCTTATGACTTTAGCATTTTTTATTTATTTTCCGTTATGAACACATCCCCACCCTTCCAAACCACCTCAATCCGCCCTTCTCCAAACACCCTGATCCTCTCAATCCCCTTCCGCAGCACCCCCTTATCAAACTCCTCACCGCTTCCAGATAGGCCCTCTTCCTTTCCTCCAAAGACAGGCTCCTGTCAACCTCCACCTCCCGGATATCCGTAAGCGCCTCCTTCTCAACCGTCCGGATATCCACACCTTTCAGCGCGTCCAATTCTTTTGCCGTCATAATCCCTTACCTTTCCTTTCCAAAATTCATACCAACGGCATGGTATGTACCGCCGGGGAATCCCCCGGCTGACGCGCCGCACAAAAGCCCTTACCAGAACCCGCCTCTGGCAGCCCTCCCATATATCCGGACAAAAAAAGAAGGCATCCCTGCCCATCTGCAAAAACACCCTTACAGCCTCGTAACAAAATCCAGCGAAATCCACCCGTCCCGCTCCCTCTTATACGACTTCAAAAGCCCCCACTTCCCGGCTCCCTTCCCGTCCGCTTCCTCCACAACCGTAAACACACCCGCACCCGTAAACAGCCCCGTCCGGGCAAAATCCGTCCCCGGCCCCTTACGGATATTCAGGTCCGGGATATCCACCCGCACCAGATAAGAAGACTTCCCCGGCAGCTTCTCCATGAACATCACATACTCCGCATCCGCCGTGATAAAAAGCCCCGATTTCAGCCTGTACCACCGCTTATCCAGGCTGATGCCCGTCACCGTGTAAATCCCCTCATACACCACCCGGTCCACATTGTCCCCATGCAGGGCGCAGTCCGTACACTCACCCCGTCCCTGCCCTTATAGAACACCTTCACATACCCGGACATGGGCTCCACCGGATTCCCCGGCACACCGCCGCTTCCAGCACTCCCGCCCTCCCCGGCAATCTCCTTCAAGATGGAAAGAATCTTCTCCCCATACCCGGCTCCCGCAGCCCAGCCTTTCCCCTGGGGATTCTCCCGGATACCCAGCCACTCCACATAAGGCGCGCAGCCCCTTACAACATACTTGAAGCGCGGGTCTACATTTTCATTCCTTAATTCATCCAGACAGGCATAGGCTTTCAGATGCTGCACCTGGCACCGGATACCAAGCCGCGCCGTATCAAAAGACAGCCCCTTCACCCCGTTCTGCACCACCCCCATACCGGCAAAATTATTCTGCTCCAGCGTGACCGCCAAACCCGAAAACGTAAAATTCCCCGTCTCCAGGCAGGACTGGGCAAAAGCCACATCACCCCTCACGCCTTCCGCCTCCCCCTCGGACAGATACAGCGGCACAATATCCAAAACCGACTGCGCCACAGACGGATTCTTCCGCTTCACATACTCCCGCATCTTCTCCGCCATCGCCGCAGCCTTCCCCATGATCCCCGTAAGCCCGGAAACACCCGCGCCGGAACCGCCGTTCCCGCCGCTTACGCTCCCGGTTTCAGAACCGTCCATAGCCGCCCTGATATCCTTCCGGAACTGCCCCATAGACATCCCAAACCTCTTCCAGATATGCTCCACATCCCCGTGATTGCTGGCAATCCCCCTCCTATGCCCCTCGGAATGAGAAACCACCACCCCGTCCGCCAGAGGGTCCAGCCCATACATCCGGCACAGATAAGCAAACAACTCCACCGCATATTTATAAGTGGCAGACACATGGCTCTCCGTATTCCTCCCGTCCCCGGTCTCCACCCAGTCCGAACCGCCCGTATACCGGATCGTGGCAGGCTCCGTCATCTCCACCCCGATATGCGTCCCGTTTGCGTCACCTCCGCAGTGCCATCCCCGGCAATCCCAGGGCAGGAGCTGGTACACATCCCCTCCCGGCTCCACAATGGCATGGACGCAGGCCCCCGCATCCGCCTTATCCCAGTTACTGATAAAAGCAGACGCCCTCGGCTGCGGACACCCCACCGAATGAATCATCAGCCCCTTCACCACAATCTTCCTCCCCGCCCGGTAACACCCGGACTTCGTTAAAAACTTTTCAATCAGCTTCATACAAAACCACTCTCCTTCTCCCGTTCCCTGCCCGGAAACATTCTCCAATTCTCCGCACAAAAAAAGGCACCAGCTTTCCACACCGATGCCCTCTCATAAAAATCCCAAACCATATCCCCTGCCACACCTTACTGCGCTTAATCGCATTTATCCTCCGTACCGTCTCCTACTCCTTCCCCTTTTCCTCCCGTAGCTGCGCCAGAACCCCTTTCAGCTTCTCCGGCACCGGAAGCCCGATCCTGGCCGCATTCTCCAGAATCGAAATCCCCTCATTGGACAGATAAAAAAATATCACCGCCGTCCGCACCGCGCTCCCGTTCTGAATGACATGCGTATCCAGGATATGCCCCAGGGCCACCAGGCAGAAAACCACGATCTTCTTAAAAATCCCCCGAAAGCCCACGCCGCTGGACAGCTTCTTCTCCACCGCCGCGGCCATCAGCCCCGTCACATAATCCACCGCCACAAACACCACCAGGGCATACAGAAAACCGTCAAACCCTCCCATGGCCCAGCCCAGGTATCCGCCCATAGCCGCAAACCCGCACTCTATCACACTCACAAACTCCTTCATCTAAAATCCCTCTCTTTCTCTGCTTTTCTATATGGAAAAAGCGGCCCGCTCCCAAAAGCCGCCGCCCTGTTCCCAATCCCATTATCAGACATCATTCCCTGACACTTCATGCCGCAACCACACATCCCAAACCATTCCCCGGCATCTCATACCATTCTCCCATATTTCAAATTATTTTCAGCACCTCATACCATTTTAATCCCGCCATTCACGCCCCGGCATCCTCAACCTCCGTCAGCGTATAGGTAATCTTCATAGTCTTATTGGCATCCTTCACCACCGCCGAAGAAAGATTATTAATCGTAGTCAGATACGGCGTCAGCAGACACATATGCCGGTACTCATTCCCGTAACTGCCTCCCCACCCCACCAGGAACTGCTTATACTGGAACAGAGGCGTGGCCGCACTCCCCAGCCTTGCGCTCCCCTGGGTATGGACCACCGTGTCCTCCGCTGTCACCTGAAAATCCCCGCCCACAATCAGATCCCCAACCAACGTCAGGAACAGCTCGCAGGTTCCCGACTCGCACAAAGGCTTCATCTTGGACGTAAACCCAAAAGCAATCAGCGACACGTCCGCCGTATTCGCCACATTGATTTTATAAATCCCTTCTTGTCATAGGCCGGCACATACAGATACCCGCCCCGCATACAGCACCGGCATTTCCGCTCCGGGTAGCTCCCGGTCATGTCCCGCTCCCCCACGGCCATCAGCTTCGCATTGGAAAGCGTCCACTCCCCCTCCTCCGCCGAATAATCCGCCTTGGAAATCCTCACCCAAAGCACCCTGGCATTCCCCGAAGAATTGCCCTCATTGGAAAACCCGTACCAATACCCGTCCTGCCCGTCCAGGAACTCCCCATACATCGTATAGCTCCCCAAAAACAAAAAAGTCTGTACAGACACCGCATGGTCCTCCAGCACCGTATAAGTGGAATCGTCCAGCCTCTCATTCAGCCCGATACGGAAAACCGGAACCCTCACCTTCCGCACCCGTACACTGGAATCCTCAAACGTAATGGAATACAGCAGGTCCTTTTCAAAATCCATCTCCACCGCCTCAAACAACACAGCCAGCTTCGCCTTCCCCAAATCCCCGATATCCAGCTTCTTAATCTGCAGAAAAGCGCTGGCATCCCCCACCAGGCTCCCGTACCCGTTCTGCCCTCCCTGGGCGCTGGTCAGCGCCACCGCCGCAATCGTCCCGTTCCCCTGGCTCGGCGTAAACTCCCACACAAACTTATACCCGTTCTCCAAAACCTTGCTCTCCGTCTGGTTCAGGCTCCCCCTGGCCGCATTCGCCGTGGTATTCACATTATTGGATGCATAAGCCACCGGCAAGTTGTCCGACCTCTCATAGATATGCCCCGCATCCTCTTCCAACGCCTTGGGAAACAGCAGGATACCCCCTATCATGTTTGGGCAGACCGGCAGCATGGTATCATTCCAGGACATCACATCCGCCAGCCGTTCCTCGGAATAGAACACCCCCATGGGGTTCATCCCCAAAATATTATTCACCGCCTCCGTCACCATGTTTTCCTCCACCGCCGTCTCCACTTCCCCCGTGGCCTCATCCGTCAGTTCCAGAACCATTGTCCCTTTCAGCCTCATACACGCCCGCTCCTTCCTATCCAATCTCAAAGGGCCTTCCAAATGCCCCGATCATCGCCTTCCCCATACTGTCTGCATAACTCTTCCGTACCAGCTCCATGGTCTCAATCCCCATCTCCCCGGCAAACCCCTTCATACCCAGGCCGCCGCCAAAAGCAAAACGGGAGACAGATTCCTCCACCGTGACCGTGCCGTCCCAGGCGGCCGCCGCAGCCATGCCCTGCCCGCTGATGGAAGCAATGCACGCTCCGGTCCCAATCTCCCCCGTGCCTCCCTCCGTCCGCAGATACACATTAAACGTATTGGTAATGTTCGGCACAAGATTGTCAATGGGATAATACAGAGACAAAATGTGTTTCCCGCTCCCCCAGGTCTCCGCCGGACGGTGCGCCAGAATCTCCGAATCATTAAACTCATAAGTAACATAAGCCACGGCCTTCCCGTCCTCCGTCCAAGTGACCGGAAGCTCCACCTCCACAGTAACATCTTCCGTACTTTCCCCGGCTCCGGGACCGTCCCCTGCGCTCCCCTCATCTTCTCCGGCACTGTCCCCGGTTCCGCCGGTTTCCGCTCCGGCATCCGTCCCCGCCGCCGGAATCGGGATCACGATACTCCCGGACGCGCTGGCCGTCCTCTCCGCCTGCACTGCCCTCACGTCCACGACCGCCTGCCCGAAAAACTGCACATGGGTCTCTTCCTTCGCCGCAAACTCAATACTGATGATCCGCACATTATCCTCCGCCACCGTATAAGCAGAAGCATTGGTAAACGTATGAATCCCCACCTTCCCGGCCTCAATCTGGTTCAAAAGCCCGGAAATATTCTTATCATTCTTAGACTTCGCCTGGGCCAGCCGCGGATTCTTCCCCACACATTTCAGACTCTGCCTTCCTCCGATCCTGCACTGAAAAGACGTGATACAGGTCACCTGCTCCCCGTCCGCCTGCCCTCCCGAAAAAGTCAGCACGTCCCCCAGGTCCAGAGCCGGGTTCCCTATAGTGCTGGAATCAAAAGGCACATAATTCACCACGGACAGGTCCGCCAATATATTCCCGCACAACTGCCTCCTGGTCTCCTCCAGCCCAAACTGCAGGAGCGGGTTCACCCCCAGGTTCGTGGTCAGCCCGTCGTCCGTCTCCAAAGCATAATACTCCGCCGTCTGCGTCCGCAGGTTCGTGGAGCTCACCGCCGTATACCTGGTGATAAAATCAGAAAAACTGCTGGAAAACCTGTGCCTCCCCTGCACCTCCGCCACCGGCTCCGCCCCGTACTTCCGGAGCTCCAGCCTTCCCCTCCGGTTGATACAGAAGAACCCGCCCAGCACCTGCCCCACAAAAAACAGCACGTCCCGGTACGTCCCAATATCATTCTCCGGATAAATGGAAAGCATCTCCCTCCCGTTGGGCATACTCTCAATCTCCGCCCTCGTGTTCTCCATCTCCACGCCGCAGGACTTACAGCACAGCTCCAGAAAAGCCCAGGCATTCCCCACAGACTCAAACCCGTTGAAACTCTTCTCGAACCGCAGCATATAGTCATAGGCTTTCAGTTCCAGGCAGTGTGCCGTCCGGTTCGCCTCGCTCACCTCAAAAATTCCCATGGGCACTTCCTCAAAACTGCCGTCCGCCACCCGCAGATGATAAGACAGCTCCACCCTCGCCCCGTCCAGCGTATACCGGTCAATCTGCGAAAACAGCGTAACCCCCATCTCCGCCGCATACACCGTCCCCAATTCAATCTCCGCGCTCCCGCAGCACTGGGCGGAAACATACCCGCTCCCCTTCACAATATCCTCATACCCGAACGGATACACCGCCCCGCCCTTTGTGGTAATCTTCCCCGTCCAATAATACCTCCGGGTATTCTCCTGCACCGCCCGCAGGAACGCCTCGCTCACCGGATACATGAAAACACCCCCTTCCACGCAAAAAGCACCAGCCATTCCTGACTGATGCCCATTAATACTGCTATACCCGAAACACAAAAGCCTACCTGCCCCTGTGCTTCTCCTTCCGCTTCTGCTGTTTCAGCTCAAACATCCGCTGCTTCTCGGCCTCCTTCTGCTCCCTGCCGGCCTGCCTGCGCTCCGTCTTCCGCTCTTCCCTCTGCAACTGTAACGCCTGCTGGGACTTCGTGCCTATCCCCGCCTGCATGGTATGTCTCCCGGCCTCCCTCTGCCTCCGCTTCGGGTTCACTTTCCCGTCCTTCACAGCCGCCTCAACAGCCGGACTGAATCTCAGGCCATAGTAATTTTTGAGGACAAAATCCAACACCTCATAGTCCCTGGGTTCACTCCCGAAGACCACCCGGCATACCGAAAGTCTCCCATCTTCAACCCTCTCAAATACGCCGACCCAGAACGGCCCCTCAAAAAATACCGTCAGACCTGCCTTTCCTCTGTCCATAACGAAACCCTCCTTAAATGTGTTATGAACAAAGAACGGACAACCCAGGAGGGCAGGTTACTTACCCTGATACCATCAGGACGGCCGGGCTACCTACCGGCTCTGGCACATCAAAAAGATGCACGTTGCGTTTTTATCTTTGCTTTTTGTATTTCCAGCAGGATAAACTCCCGCTAAAAACCGTAGTCAAATAACATTATTCACTCTTAAAAACTCTTCTACTTTCTCAAATTTTTTACTTTTATAAGGAATTTCCAAAAGCGTCAAGCCATGCTCTGCCGCATATTTTCGCTTCAATTCATCATTTTTCTTCTGCATTTCAAACTGAACTTCACCTCCAAATTCATCCACAGGTTTATAATGTTGTTCTCCTTGACATTCAATCAAACACTTTATCGTCCCATCTTCGTTCAGAACAGAAAAATCATATCTAAGAAGATTTGTATTACCTACTCCATATAAATTTGGAAACGATACCTCAACACGATATGATATATCATTCTCCTTTAAAATTTTATTTACAATCCATTGAAAAGAAGATATCTTATGGCAATCGCAATATGCCCCGCTGTAATATCCGTTATATGCTGTATATCCATAATCCGTAGGTGGATTGATAAAAAACTGCGAACAATTTACCTCCTTCTCCTTCCCGCAAAGATAACATCTGCATTTATATAATTTATAAACTGTATAAGTCCCGCCGCCTTTTTTTCGTTTATCATACCAACTTGTCAGCTTCTCATAATGCTCATCAATACATTCAAGCACTTCTAAAGATTCATGAAATGTATGTGTAAAATCAATATCATAATTCTTATCGGGAACTCTTTTGTACGAATCCAGCAAATTTTCTTTCTGTCTAATTTTTAATCCACATTCCGCCATTGTAGGATAGGCTGCTGATTGATATACAAAATTGTGATTGGCTGCTTTTGTACAATATCTATGCTTTTTCTCTAAAAAGTGAAACTCATCAATAAACTGTACCAGCCCACATTTGCATTTACACTGATAGTATTTTCTCTTTTTATAATCCTCAATCCAATGGTCATAAAAATCAACAGAATCTACATTTGAGTTTGGATTCCTTTTTCCTTCCAAAAACTCTTCTCTTTCTTTTTCAAACTTAGCAATTTTATCCTCTGCGACTTCCTTCTCATATACACTGTAATCACCTATAATAGTCAGGCATCCATATTTTGTTCCTACTGGCAAAACTGCCATTTCCGCATTGCAAATAGGACACGTTTTTCCAAACAACGTTCTTGCAACAATAGGACCACTCCATTCATGACCCTCTTTACATTTCCAATACGCAGACAATGGAGTATTATACTCAATTTTTTCAGGAAACATTGATAATCTCATCTTACTATTTCTTACTTCATCCCATTCGTAAAGTAATTCTTTTCTATCATTTTCCTTACACCACATTTCAAGGCTTTTTGTCCTATGTGCCATAATGCCTCCCCATTTAAAATTTGAACCTATCCAACCTGATAAATCACTATTTCCCCTTTACATTATACAAGACATCCCGCCAAAAATCATCCTCTATTTCCTTAAAATTCTTTCAGCGTAAACGACACCTTCCACAGTCCCTTATAGGACGTATCCTTCACCAGCACCGCCTTATACCCCTCAACAAACATCTCCGTCCGCTTCATCTCCAACGTCTCCGTATCAAAATACTCCACGGAAATCTTCTCCTTCTGCTTAAACCCCGTCAGCACTTTCAGCCACTTCGGGGAAACCGAAAAACTCACCGGGATAGACACCACCCCCAGCCTTACCACGTCCCTCTGGGTAGTCCCGGCCTCTGTCTCCCCGCCGGAATCCGCTTCCACGTCATCCATCTGCACCTCATAAGAATCCGGCAGAGGGAGCGGAACACCATCAAACACCAGATACTGCACAAACGCCATCCCTATCTCCCTCCTGACCTCAGATTCTGCCTCGCCTGCGCGTCCACCACCACTTCGTCCAGCAGCGTGCCGCCCACATACACCGGAATACAGATCGTCCCCATCCCGTCTCCGCCCTGCATCCCCGCAAACATCTCCCGCAGGCCGGAAACCATCTGCCGCACAGCCTCCACGGAAGCCCCCTGCGCCTGGACCGCCTGCATATCCGCCAGCTTCGGGCTGACCACCATATCCCCGGCCACACCCTCCACAGCCTTCCTCACCAGCCCCCGGCTCTTCTCAATCCCTCTCGCCAGACCGCCCATAAAATCCGGCATCCAGCTCTCATAATCCGTCAGAGGCCCCTCGTCCGGCACAGAAAAATGCAGGAAAGAACGTATCTTATCCGCCACGTCAGACACCGCACTCACCACATTCCCAACAGCACTCCGGATACCCTCCGCAATCCCGTTGATAAAATCCATCCCCCACTGCAAAGCCCGCCCCGGCAGGGATGTGATAAACCCAATGGCCGACCGGAACCCGTCCTGCACCACGCTCCCCAAAGAACCCAGCGCCGAACCGATCCCCGACACCATCGCCCGGAAAGCCTCCACCGCCGACTGCTTCAAATTCGACGCCGTGGACACCACCAGATTTTTCAGCCCGTTCCAGGCCGAAACCGCCGCAGAGGACACCGCAGACCACAGGTTCCCCATAAAATCCCGCAGCCCCGACAGCAGGATAGAAACATGGTTCACCAGCCCCTGCACCGCAGAACCCACCATCTGCTGAATGCCGGACCAGATCGTAGAAGCCGCCTGCTGAATATTCGTCCAGATATGCAGCGCGTCCTCTTTCAGCTTCGTAAAATTCCCCGTCACCAAATCAATCAGCAGAAGCACCGGCCCCAGAATCACATTCTTAATCAACTCCCAGGCACCCGAAGCCGCAGTCTGAATCCCAGACCAAATCCCCTGCAAAGCAGCAGAAAGATTCTCCCAAAGAGACCGTATCATATCCACAATCCCAGCCAGCACCGGATTCTCCATCATGCCCGTCCAGACATTCCCGAAGAAATCCCCCACCGACTGCCAAAGCCCCGACCACCAGGCCGGAATCCCCTCAAAAAACGAAACCAGCGCCTCCCAGGCCACCGGTATGGTCTCCGTGAAAAACGAACAGATAACCTCCCAGGCAGAGACAAAAAAGTCCCTCACCTGCGCCCAGACCGCATTCACCGCGTCCCGGAACCACTCACACTTATTATAAAGCAGCACAACAACCCCGATCACCGCGGCAATGGCAATGGGAACCCACCCGATAGCCGCCACAACCGCCGAAAGCGCCGGAACCACCGTCCCCGACACAAACCCGACCACGCCGGAAACCGCCCCCGCAATCTTCGGAACCACTGTCAGGATCGTCCCCACGGCGCCTACCACTTTACCAACCACGATCAGCACCGGCCCCAGGGCCGCAGCCACCAGAGCCACCGTCACAATGACCTTCTTCGTCCCCTCGTCCAGCCCGTTCAGCCAGTCCACAAGCCCCTGAATCCACCCCACGATCTGCCGGATGGACGGCATCAGAATCTCCCCTATGGAAATCGCCAGCTCCTCCAACTGGCTCTTCAAAATCGTAAGCTGCCCCGCCAGATTGTCCTGCATGGTCTCGGCCATCCGCTCCGCCGTGCCATCACAGTTATTGATAGCATTGTTCAGCTTCTCAATATCCCCAGGAGCCGCGTTCATCACCGCCAGGAACCCGCTCATGGCGTTCTTCCCCACCAGGTCCTCCGCATTGGCCGCCCGCTCCGCCTCCGACATCTGCGCGAACGCCGCCCGGCAGTCCCCCAGGATATCCCCCAGGCTCCGCATACTCCCGTCCGCATTGACCGTCTGCACCGTCAGCTCCCCGAACGCATCCCCAACGAAAGTCACTTCCCCCGTCAGGCTGGTCAACATGGTCCGCATAGCCGTACCCGCCTGGGAAGACTTAATCCCCGCATTCGCCATCAGCCCGATGGCCTCCGCCGTATCCTCCGCCGTGAACCCCAAAGCCCCTGCAACCGGCGCGCAATACTTGAACGTCTCCCCCATCATGGAAACATTCGTGTTCGCATTAGAGCTGACCGCCGCAAGGATATCCGCGAAATGCCCCGAATCCGCCGCCGACAGCCCCAAAGCCGTCAAAGCGTCCGTCACAATATCCGAAGTAACAGCCAGGTCCTCCCCGGAAGCCGCCGCAAGGTTCATGATCCCCTCAATACCCTCCAGCATGTCCCCGGTCTTCCACCCGGCCATAGCCATGTAATTCATAGCCTCCGCCGCCTCGGAAGCAGAGAACTTGGTCCTGCTCCCCATCTCCCTGGCCTTGTCCCGCAGGGCCTCCAACTCCTTCCCCGTGGCCCCGGACACCGCCGCCACCTGGCTCATGGCAGAATCAAAATCAGATGCCACCTTCACCGCAGCCGCGGAAAGCCCGCCCACAGCCGCCGTGACCGGCATCAGCTTCTGCCCGGTCCCCTCAATGGCAGAGCCCACGCCCTGCAGCTTCTCCCCGGCAGCCCCAATCTTCTGCAAAGCCACCGAAGACTGCTCCGCCTGCCGCTCCAGATCCCGCAGGGCCTGCTCCGTCTCCGCAATCTCCCTCTGCAGGGCGTCATACTGGCTCCTGGAAATCTCCCCCTTCGCCAGCGCCTCATTGGCCTGCTGCCCCGCCAGCTTCAAAGCGTCCAGCTTCTCCTTCGTCTCACCGACCGCCTGGGACAAAAGCCTCTGCTTCTGCGCCATCAGCTCCGCATTGCCCGGGTCCAGCTTCAACAGCTTGTTTACATCCTTCAACTGCGCCTGCGTGTCTCGGATCTCCTTATTCACCTTTGAAAGCGCCGTGGAGAGCTTCGTAGTATCCCCGCCGATCTCCACCGTAATCCCCTGAATCCTGGATGCCACGAACCCTCACCCGCCTTTCTCCCACGAAAAAAAGAGCCGTCACTGGCTCCCATAAAAATGCAGCAAAAAAGCGCCTGCCATTTCTGACAAACGCCTTATGTAAAAATCTTCCCTATTCTGTTTTCAATTCCTTATTTGCTATTTATCCGAACTTAAAGTCTCTTTTGCAAGTTCCGCTTCTTTTTCTCTTTTTAGTCTTTCTAAAAAACCATAGGCGTTACTTGCATTTTCCTGAATGGTATTAGGCATACTGGAACTCGCCAAGTTATGAATACATTTTTCCACAAGATGCTTTTGAGTCAACTCGCCTCCCAAATAGTCATCCAACTCCTGCATATTATTTTCATTCAAAAGATTTTTGATATGTTCCTGCTCCTGCATAATATCATTTATTTCCTTCAATAATTTAGCTTTTTTATCCTGTTCCATTAGGCATCCTCTCTTTCACTATTTTTCTTATTATCTTCTTCCCATTGCTTTTGCAATCGTTGATAATATCCCGGCTTAGTACATAACATATATCTATTTAACTCTGGAAGCTCACCCATATTAGCTTTTCCATTCGCATAAATCAATACCTGTACCATTTCCGTTGCCAAATCAAAATCAAACTGCCGATAATAACAGTTTTCATCTTCACTAAGCAGACTTTCCTGCAGCTCCCATACAAAAGAACATTGTACCGCTTTATTCCCACCTTCTCCATCAAAATATAGCTGAAAATGAAAATTCTTTTCTTTTATCAGCCTTATTTCTTTCAAAAGCTTTTGATATAATTTTTCATATATACGATATCGAACAGATTTATTAGCAAAAAGAAAATCCATTTTCCCATATGCCGCTGTTAATGCGTTTGTGCGCGCTTCCTGGAATCTCAAAAATGATTTCATTGTATCTTCTAATTGCCTGCTATATTTTTCCACTTTTCTTTTACACTCTTCATCCAGATACTCTTTTATCTGAAAAGGCTCTGTATAAATTTCTTTTGTCCTCTCATCCGTATTTTGCCATACATAGTCCCTAAATGCCTTTTGTGCATCATAATCCAGTTTAAAACAATTACGGCTGTAGGCTTCATCAGCTTTTTGCTGGTTCTCAAATTTTGAAACACTTTCTGCTAAATGCTTATTGAATCTCATATTGCTTTTGTTATTATCCAATTCCCCCAAAACATTCTGTATAAGTTCCCTCGGTTCATCTGGAAGAAAGTATTCTATTTTCAAAAACTCCCGCTCTAAATCTTCTGCTGCTAAGTACATATTTTCTAATGATTCTACCCGTTCATTTCTATATTCACCCACAGCAATTAAAAATGTAACCAAGGCACTTGTGAATAAGCCACTTGTTACGACTATCCCCAATTGTCTAAGATTAGATAAAAACTCTGTCCCTCCATAAATACCTATCAATTCATAACAACGAAATTGCAAAATTATAAAACCCGCAATTCCTATTATAGCAATAACACCTGAAATATATAGCGTGCCCTTTTTATTTTTCAATCAGATTCCTCTTTTCGTAATATAGCAATCTCTATTTCATACTGATCAGCCCTTTTTCACTATTCATCATAGCAGAAAAGGGCTGTTTTATCAATCAGATTTCAGAACCGGTCCATATCCTCCTGCGTCCCCAGCTCACAGTACCGATACCCGTCATTCACCTGCTCCGTATACATATCATTCACCAGCCCGATAGACAAAAGCTCCGTATCCGCCATAGACAGCCCCAACTGCACACACCTAAGCAGGAATAACGGCGTGGTCATCTCCCTCTCTGTTGGCCGAAATTTTTTTTAGCCTCCGCATCCGTCTGCACATTCAGCCCCCACAGCTTGATCAGCTCCGGCAGCACCTGGTAAATGGAAAACGTATTGAACCCGTCCAGCCATTCCTCCACATCGTCCGCAATCGCCGGGTCTGCGTGCTTCGCCATGGTATAAGCGATATTCTCAAACATCTCCAGAGAAAACAAGTCCAGGTTGGAATGTTCCTCATCCCCCTCCCCAATGCTCTTCTCCAGAATCCGCAAATCCTTATAGATATCCCTCTGGAACTTCAACCTGTAAATCCTCGGGATTGCCGCCGAAGCCTTGAACAGCACCTCTTTCCCGTCAATCCCCACCTTCTTCACAATACTCATACCCTTTCAGCCTCCTTAACCCTGACCTTCCACGGTCTCTCCACCGCCGCCCGTCTCCGCCCTCGGAACCGGCAGATACACACTCTTATACCACCCCTCATACGTCTCCGCGGAAGTCCTGTTCCCCGTCTTCGCCTTCACATACCCGCTGGCCAACGGCCTCGCCTTCACCGTCAGCGTCTCCGTCTGCACCTCCCGGCTTTCCTCATTGGTCTTCCCCTCGATCTTCGGCCTGCTGGCAGAACAGTTATAAAGCACATGCCGGATCTTCCGGACATCCCCGTCAAACTCAAACAGCAATGCAAAAGCCCCGGTCTCCGAATTGGCGTTCTCCACCAGCACCTCATTCCCGTCCGCTTCCTCCTTCAAAACATCCGTCCGGAAACTCTCCGGGATCAGCGCCAGCTCCAGGTCCCCGTCATAGCCCATATTGTTGGCAATGATATAATACTCAATCCCGTCCGCATAAAAAGACTCCGGCTCCCCGTTGGGGTCCAGCGCCAGCGAAACCGCGCCCGGCATCGCCACCGGCTTGTCAAACGTCATCTCCCCGTCCTCCGCCACCCTCTGCAGCGCATAATGGCAGTTGCAGATATTGAACTTCACCTTGTTATTCATCCCGTCTAAACCTCCATCTCATACAGAACCTCATACAGCTTCTCCGACTCAATCCACACCTCGCTCTTCCCGTAGAAAATCCCATGCTTTAACAGCACCGCCTCCACAGCCTCTTCCAAATCCGGGTCCTTCAAGTCCGTATAAAGCTCAATGTCCAGCTCACTCTTCTTAAAATACGCAATCCCGTCTGCCGAAAAATTATCCGCCCTGGGATACAGAAACACCGCAAACGGCGGCTCCGGCGCCTCCCCTTCCACAAAATGGCCATAGGCAAAAGGAAGCCCCATTTCCTCCATCATTTCCAGCACATCCCCATGGCTCATTTGGACAGCCCCCTTTTAATCCCCTCTTCCAGCTCCCGGACACCCTTTTCCTCCGCCGGTGCGATATGCGGGACAGCCTTCACCCTGCCCCCGCCCCGCTTCGCATGGCCCTTCTCCAGAAGATGGGTAAGCTGATACCGGTTCCGGCTGTGTACCACCACCTCCAGCGTACTGGAAGTCTCCCTCTGCCGCTTCACCGCCCAGCTCCTCTTATACTTCCCGGTCCTCACCGGAGCGCCCGCCTGCGTCTCCTTCTTCACCGTATTCCCGGCCTTCTTCACACAGTCCTTCATCACGTCCGTTGCAAGCTCCGCATACTCCAAAAGCCCCTCCATAACGGCCTCCGCCATCCGGTCCACAGACACCCTCTGATTCTCCGACACCCAATCACCTCTTCACCAAAGAAGCCCGCAGCTTCAACGTCCTATTCTGATACCGCACATTATCAATAAAAGTGATATTGTAAACCTGCCCCCGGAACAATACCCGGTAATGCTCCGTATCCATATCCGCCACTTCCGAACAGTGCCGGATAATGAAATAAATATCCCTCTGCGCGTTCACCTGCGCCGCCTCCCAGTATTCCTTCCCGGAAAGACCGTTCACAAAAGCAGAACAGGAAAAATAATCCTCCCAGGCCAGCACATGGTTCCCCGCCTTATCGTTCCCCAGAGAGCTTTTCTGGACCGTGATCCGCTCCTTCCACTCCCCCAAAGGATACCTATGCCGGAAACTCCCGCCCGCCCCGCTGTCCCTCCATACCTCCGCCATCAGAACACTTCCTTCCTGATACCGAACAGCAGGGAGCGTAAAGTCTGCACCAGTTCCTCATGGTCCGCCTGCTCCCTGTGCTCATACAGATAGGCAGTGACATACAAGACGGCAATCCGCGCCATGGGAAGATGCCCTTCCAGCTCCCCCGCTTCCATACGCGCCATATCCGCACACATGCTCTCCCCGGTCTCTAACAGCCCGGAGATAAACCCGTCCTCATCCGCGCTGTCCACCCGGAGATACTGCTTCGCCTCTTCCAGCGTCACAACCTCCATCCTGCATCCCTCCCGCCTTTCATACTTTATTTCATGCCGGAGATTTCACACCCCCGGCATCACTCACAACACGTCAGAACCTTATGCCCCGGAGCCGCTCCCCTTGATCGCCATAGTCTTCACAGCCTCCGGCAGAACCAGCTTCCCGTCCACCCTCTGGCTTGCCAGGAACCCAACCTGCCCGTTTGCCGCAAACAGCTCATTCAGCCGCTTAAAAGACCTCCCCTGCCGGTCCGCAATCCAGTAATAAGAGAAATCCCCGAAAGCCATCACCTTCGCCCCCGCCGCAGCCTCCGGCACATAGGCGGAAGTATGGTACGGACGGTTCAGGATCATGTCCGGCTGCCCCGCCTGCACGGACGGCTGCCAGATATAATTTCCGTTATTGTCTTTCAGCTTCCGCAAGGCCTTCACCGTGGTATCATTCAGCACCCAGACCGCCTTCTTCCGGTACGGCGACTTCACCGCATAGAACAGATCCATCACATCGTCAAACGTAATATTTGCCGCTGCCGTGGTCACACCCTCGGACGCTCCGCCCGCCGCATGGAAGATACCCGTAGGCTTCCCCTTCCCGTCCCCGGTAAAGAACGCCTCTTCCTCCTTCGTCCCGATCCTGCGCCCGAACTCCTTGGAAATATACGCCTCCAGGTCAAACACACTGTCATTCAGAAGCTCATCCGACACTTTCAGCATCGTCGCCACCTTGTACGCCCCAATAGAGACCTGCCCAAAAGAATCATCCGACTCCGGGTAAGCCCCCTCCTCGTCAATCCAGGAAGCCGTCCCCTTCGTGGCAGCCACCGGGATCTTCCGGTCCCCGCTGGAAGTCCGGATCACCGTGGCGATACTCCGGAAAAAGTTCTCCTCCTCCAAAGCCTCCACCAGCGTATGCTCAAACTCGTCCGGCACCAGATACCCGCCCTCGGAATCCGTCCCCACCTGCAGGGCATTCTCCACGTCATAGAAATTCTTCCGGCGCATGGCATTCCAGAACGTCTTTTTATACCTATCCGTCGCCCTGCCCTTCTTCTCTTCACCGTCCGGCTTGTTGTTCGGCTTATTCGTGATCGGCTCGGAGACAGGCTTATTCAGCTCCGCGTCAATCGCCGCCTGCCGCTCCAGCCGCTCAATCTCCTTCCCTAAGTCCACAACCTCCTGCTCCATCTTCTCATAGGCAGCCGTATCCTCCGCCGACAGCAGACCGTCCCCGCCCCGCCTGCTGTCCAGGAAAGACTTTGCCGCCTCCCATGCCTTCGCACGCTTCTCCCTCAACTCCAAAATCTTCTTCATCTCCATACCTCCGTCAATCTTTTTTTGAATTTACAGAAACCTCTTTTCCAAGCCCCGCACCGCCGCAGCACCTCAAAGCCGCTTCCCAGGCTCCACATAACCGCAACACCTCTAAACCGCTTCCCTGGTTCCACACAGCAGCAGTACCTCAAAGCCTTCCCCTGCTCCGCCGGTTTACAGGCCGCCGAAGCACATATCCATTCCGAAAACTCAATGCCGCAAAAGCCCCAGCCGCTTCTCCAACTGCTCCACCGGAACCCTCTTTTCCGGCTCCTTCGGCACCAGCTTAGACAACAGGGAATTAGTCACCGCCATGCGCGAAAACATCACGCCCTCCGGCTCCGTACCCCTCACCGAATCTTCCGTACCTTCCCCATGCAGAACCCCGTCCGCAAAGCCAAGCTCCACCGCCTTCCTCGCATTGAACCAGCTCTCCGCATCCATCAGGTGGGAAATCCTCGCCCGACCCATGCCCGTCTTAATCTCATAGGCGCTCATAATGCTCTCCTTCACCTCGTCCAGCATCTCCCCGGCCCTCTGCATCTCCTTACTGTCCTCGATAGCGATAGTCATAGGATTGTGAATCATCATCATACCCACCGGAGACATCAGAACCTCCGTCCCGGCCATGGCAATCACGGAAGCGGCAGAAGCCGCCAGGGCATCCACCTTCACCGTCACGTCCCCTTTATACTCCATCAGCATGTTGTAAATCTGCGCCGCCGCAAAAACGTCCCCGCCCGGAGAATTAATCCAGACCGTGATATCCCCCGTCCCTGCATCCAGCTCCTTCCGGAACAGCGCCGGCGTCACCTCGTCCCCGTACCAGGTCTCATCCGAAATCTCCCCATTCAATACCAGAGTCCTCTCCCCGTCCGTCTCATTCCGTATCCAGTTCCAAAACTTCCGCTTCATCCCTGCACCTCACTTTCCGCTTCTTCCAATACTTCCCACCGATTCTCATAAACCAGCGAACAAAAAAGCCAGCAGATACATTCACCTGCCAGCTCCCAAAACACCTTTATCCAGCTATTATGCTATTATGCTTTTATACCCTTATGCCTTTATGCTTTCATCTTCCCATACCTCACAGCCCCAATCCGGAGCCTCCTTGCCGAAACTGCCTCCCGTCCGGCGGCTCCTGCTCCTGCAGGCCCTTCCCCGCAAACAGCCCCGCATCTTCCAGCCTGCAAAGATTCCCGTTCACCAGATACAGATCCCCGCCTTCCTCCGCAGGGATCGGGTTCATGTCCTCCATCTCCCTGATATCATTCGTGGACAGCCACCCATTCTGCCGCCCCACAGAATACCCGGCCATCCGGCTCTGGTAATCCCCCCGCAGAAGCCCGTCCACATTCAGCTTCACGAAATACTCCCGCTTCTCCTGGGGCAACAATAAGGCTTTCTGTAAAGACTGCTCCCACCGGATCACCCACGGGTCCAGCGTATACTTCACAAACTCCAGCGACTGCTGCTCAATATTGCTAAAGCTGCTCTTATCCAGATCCCCCACCATATGCGGCGGAATCCGGTACAGCCTGGCAATCTCGTCCACCTGGAACTTCCTCGTCTCCAGAAACTGCGCCTCCTCTGGCGGAATCCCGATCTGCTGGTACTTCATGCCCTCTTCCAGAACAGCCACCTTCCCCGCATTCTTAGAGCCCCCGTAGACAGCGTGCCAGCTCTCCCGCACCTTCGCCGGGTCCTTCAACACCCCCGGATGCTCCAGCACGCCGCCTGGCGTGGCCCCGTTCTCAAAGAACCCCGCCCCGTATTCCTCACAGGCCAGCGTCATCCCCACCGCATTCTTCGCCATGGCAATGGGAGAATACCCCACCAGACCGTCAAACCCAAGCCCGGGGATATGCAGCACATCCTCCCGCGGAAGATACACCCTGCCGTACTCCCCAAAGTTCGGGTTCTCGTCACCGTACCGGTTATAGACATAATAAAGCTCCCCCTTACCGTCCCGGTCAACCTCCACCTTGTCCGGCAGCAGCGGGTACAGCCCCAGCACCCGGCCCCCGCCGTCCCGTATGATCTGCGCATAGGCATTCCCCCAGATCAAAAGATGGCTCATAAGCGTCTCCCGGAACACAAAAGAAGTCATCTCCGGGTTCGGCTCGTCATGCAGGAGATAATACAAAGGATGGTCATACACCCGCTCCTTCCCCCTCCCCGCATACCGGTACAGATGCACCGGCAAAGACGCCACAGCCTCCGCCAGAATCCGCACACAGGAATAGACCGCCGTAGTCTGCATGGCCGTCCGCTCATTCACAACCTTCCCACTGCTGCTCCGCCCAAACAAAAAGGAATAAGCCGTACTCCCGTAACTGTCCCTCGGCTTATCCCTCGCCCCCCTGATACCCAAAATTGATGCCAGCTTCATAAACTTCTCATTTACCCCCTATATCTTTTTCTAAACTCTTCCGCATATTCAGCTTCATATTTCTCACGAAATATCTCTGCCTTATATATAATTTGTTGCTCAATAAATCCTGCCATATTCCTTGATATATTAAACAACAATCCAGCCATGGCAGCCCTTCCTGATTGCGCTCTTTCTTCGTATCCTTCCATGTCATTTTGAACATCCAATCTATCCGGTCCAGATACTTGCTCCAATTCCCAAGCGGCTATTTTAAGCTGAACGTCATTTTGGGCTACTATAAAGGCTTGCTTCTGTGCCTCTAGCCACTCATCAGGAATCTTAAAATACAGCGGACTTTCCAGAAGCATAGACCAGACACCGTTTCTGTAATCTTTTGTATTTTCATCCACTTGTTCCATCAAATTAAGAACAGTTTTTTCAGACAATCTCGTTTTTTCACATATTTTTTTCACATCAATATCTGGTGATTTTATGTCTGTAAAACCGAACAGATAATCTGCACTGCATTCAAAAAACTTGCAATAAGCTAAGACAAATTCCCCTTGCAGACAATATGCTCCATCCGAATGAATATGCACCCTGATTTTCTTTTCAATGCTTCCTATCGCATTATCTCTTCGCTTATATTTATCTTTACCTTGACTTTTAACAGTAACCAGCCTTGCATCATAAAGTTTAGTTGCAAGTATTTTAGGACTGTCACATCCTTTTTCTGTCATCAAAGATATAATCTTTTTCCCAAATTCTGATATATATTCATCATTTTTTAACGCCATATTTGTCCTCCAAAAAAGAAATTATTATCTTTTCTATTTTAATATATCACAGAATAAGACAAAATAAAATACAAAATTTTCTTTACTTTTCGGTACTTATCAAATATAATATCTTTAAAGTAAATACAAACAACACAAATTACATATAAAGGAGAGACACATTATGGAAATATTAAAAGACATCTTTACCAACATTGATTTTCACCTCAACACGCAAACCCGTACACTGGATATCAGTTATGGCAAAAATCAAATCCGCCTTAGTCTCGCTAAAGATAATACGGTTCATCTCTCTACAAATCTCATATTAGCGACACCTACAGATTGCAAACCCACAAAATAAATCCCCAAAAAGAATCTCTCCTTGAGAAGAGGTTCTTTTCTTCATTAAAAGGACAAAATCCCCCTCTCATCATACACGCTCCCCGTACTCCCGCCATTCCGCACCGCCCGGTCAAGCGCCATAACCGCCGCCACCGCGCCGTCAATCTTCTCCGTGGACTTCTCCTTATCCGGCTTGATATTCCCCGCCGGGTCCGTCCGCACAAAAATATTGTCCATCATCCACCGCAGCACCGGATGCCCGCCGTGGGCAACATTCCTCTCCAGCACCAGCTCCATCAGCCTCTTTGTAGGCGGCGACATATCCTTGAACCCCTGCCCGAACGGAACCACCGTAACCCCAAGCCCCTCCAGGTTCTGGACCATCTGCACCGCTCCCCACCGATCAAAGGCAATCTCCTTTATGTGGAACCTCTTCCCCAAATCCTCTATAAAACTCTCAATAAACCCATAATGGATCACATCCCCCTCCGTAGTCTCCAGGAACCCCTGCTTCTCCCACACATCATACGGCACATGGTCACGCCGAACCCTCCGCACCATGTTCTCCTCCGGTATCCAGAAAAACGGCAGGAACACATACCTCTTCGTATCGTCCCTGGGCGGAAACACCAGCACAAAAGCCGTGATATCAATAGAGCTTGACAAATCCAGCCCTCCGTAACACTCCCGCCCCAGAAGCTCCCCCTCGTCCACCGGGAAAGCACAGGCATCCCACTTCTCCATCTGCATCCAACGTGTGGACTGCTTCACCCACTGGTACAGCCGGAGCTGCCGGAAAATATTTTCCTCCGCCGGATTGTCCCTGGCACTCATACACGCATTCCGCACCTTCCCAATATCAATCGTATGCCCCAGGGACGGGTTCGCCCGATACCACACTTCCTCCGAAGTCCAGTCCGCATCATCCGGAGCCCCGTAGATCACCGGATAAAACGTGGGGTCCGCCTTCCTACCGCACAGAATATCCTCCGCCTTCTGATGCTGTTCAAAACAAACCGAATGCCGGTCCGTCCCCGCCGTAGTAATCAGGAAGAACAAAGGCTGTGTCCTGACATCCCCGGAGCCCTTCGTCATAACGTCGAACAGCTCCCGGTTCGGCTGGCTGTGCAGCTCGTCAAAAATCACCGCATGGACATTCAGCCCATGCTTCGTATACGCCTCCGCAGAAAGCACCTGGTAAAAACTGTTCGTCGGCTTATACACCAGCCGCTTCACCGACATCACCGGCTTAATCCGCTTCTTCAACGCCGGACACTGCTCCACCATGTCCACCGCCACGTCAAACACAATGGAAGCCTGCTGCCGGTCCGAAGCGCACCCATACACCTCCGCGCCCCACTCATTGTCCCCGCAGGTCATGTAAAGCGCCACACCCGCCGCCAGCTCCGACTTCCCGTTCTTCTTCGGAATCTCCACATAGGCCGTATTATACTGCCGGAACCCGTCCTCCTTCACCGTCCCGAACACGTCCCTGATAATCGTCTCCTGCCACGGCAGCAGGTCAAACGCCTGCCCCCGCCATCTCCCCTTCGTATGTTTCAGGCAGCGGATAAACTCCACAGCCCTCTGCGCCTTCGCCTCGTCAAACACTATCCTCCGCCTCCCTTGAACAACAGGATCTCCATAACGTCGCTCTCCTTATCCTCCCCGGCATCCGCCACGATCCGGCTCCGGGAAGAAGGCGTAAGCCCGAACTGCTCACAGAACCGGTTCATGATCTTCAGGTAAGTCTGCGCAATGGACACCTGCGGGACCTGCTGGCAGTACCCCGAAGGCGTTTCCATGATCGCCCCATGCTCGGAAAAATATTCCTCCGCTTCCATTCCTTCTTCGCCTCCGCTTCCAGCCACGCCGGACACCTGGGAGCCTTCTTCTCCGGCTTCGGCTCCCCCGCATTCAGCCCCCTCTTCCCAGGGTTCCCCTCCAGCACCTTCACCGCCGTAGGCTTCGGCTTCCGCCCTCTCTGCGCCACCGCGCTCACCTCCCTCCGTACCGGCCCACACACCTTCTAATTCAGAAAATCAAACTCCCCGTCAGGCTCCGCCCCGGAATCCCCAAACTCCTCCCACACAGCCTCTGTCCGCACCAGAAGCTCCCGGCTCTCCGGCAGCGCCATGGCCACCGCATAAGCCACCGTCGCCGTGACCGCGTTCCCGGCCTGCTTATAAAGCTGTGTTTCCGAATTGACAGCCGCCGCCCGCTCATACAGCTCATCCGGGAACCCCTGCAGGCAGAAACACTCACGGGGAGTCAGCCTCCGAATCTTCCCGCACTTCGTCACCGTCCCCATCATGCACCCCGTATCCAGCGTCTGCGAACACCCCTTTCCAACCCGGCCCCGCCTGGAACCGCTTTTCGGATATGACAGCACAATCCCGTCTCCCGGACGCGCCATGTCATACCCCTGCTTCGTGGCATTGCGGACAAGCAGCGCCGTCTCCGCACCCCCGGACACCTCTTCCGGCAGGTACACCCCATGCTGGTCCTGTGCCGTCAGCGTGAACATTGGCTCCCCGGTTTCTTTCATCCGCCTCCCGTTCTGCCGCTTCTCCACCCGATCCGGCGTCAGCACCGCCCTGGCTTCCTGCACCACAGAATCAGTCTCCAATACCCCGGAATTGCCATAATTCGTCAGCCCGCCATTATACTGCGCAATCAGGCACCGGGCAACCTCTGTGACCTTTGGATGGTTCAGCGTCTGGTCAACAAATACCCGGCCGCCCGGCTCTGCATCTCCCACACAGTACAGCCCGGTCTTCGCGCCCATGCCCCCGCCGTTCGCCCCGATACTCACCGAAACCCCGGACGGGTCATACACCCGGTATCCCTGCATCCCGCCTATAACCTCTTTAAGAGCTCCGCCGTCTTCTCCGGAGACAGATAGTATTTCCCGTCCGCCTCTGCTTCTAAGAACTGCGATAAGGAATACCCTCTCCCGGTTCTGCGGGACTCCGAAGTCTTTAGAGTTAAGCACCTGCCACCGCACGTCATACCCTGCTTCGTCCATTTCAGAGAGAACGGCGGCAAAATCGAATCCTGCATTAACTGATAACAGGTTCTTAACGTTCTCAACAAGTAGGTATGTGGGCTTATCACCTTCCTCTTTGCCTTTGATGAGGTCAATAATGCTGTAATAGATTCCACTTCGCTTCCCTCTAAGCCCCCTCTGCTTTCCTGCGATGGAAATATCCTGACAAGGGAATCCGTAGCACCAGATATCGGCGTATGGGATATCCCTCGGTCTAAGTTCTGTAACGTCATATGCCTTCCACTCCCCTTCCGTGTCATACATGGCCTCATAGGAAGCCCTCGCAAACTTATCATACTCACAATACCCAACGCATTTATGTCCGGCCCATTCCAGCCCCAGCCGGAACCCGCCAATCCCCGAACAGATATCCAGAAACGTAAGCCTTCCCATGGTCAGTCCACCTCCCCGCTCTTCTCTCTTCCGCTTCCTTCCGGTTCCAGGACAACGCTGCTCTCCACCTCGTTCCCCCACGCTTCCCAGCCAGGGATACGCTGCCTTGCGAACAACTCCACCCTCGGAAGATCCCCCATCAGTTCCACAATCTTCTCCCGTGTCTCGTCCGGCTTCTTGCTGTGCGCTTCCAGCGGAGAGATGATAAACTGGTGGACACGGGCAGACCTGCGCCGCGGATGCCCCTTAACACCAAGCAGGCAGATCTCCGCATTCCCCCTGGTCCAGAACCCCAGACCGTAAAACCAGCCCGGAGACTTCCGGTTCTGTTTCAGCCACACGAAAGCCACCGTCTTATACCGGAACCCCCAGCTCTCCATCACACGCAGGGCCTCCGGCAACTGCGGGAACGTAACCCACAAAAACAGCGTACAGTTTTCCGCGCAGATATCCGACACAGGCAGCCCGCAGATCTCTTCTGTACTCATTGTCCCGTAATGCTTCTCCGCTCCGCCCTGCACCCGCTTATTATCATACCGCCACGGGGGATCGGCATAGACGATATTATATTTCTGCCCTGTCTCCATCTCTGCCCAGCCTCCCATACAGCTCCTTAAAAAATTCCTTCCCTCGGATACGCTTTCCTTCCCGCACCCGTTCTTCCTCAAACCGGAACCTGACCTCCAGCTCCTGCACGGAAAAATCCTTCCGGAAATTCCGCCATGTCTGCGCCTCCCATTCCAGAAGCCGGCTC
>OFFU01000805.1_pt1 | contig 27535 bp, 29 predicted proteins | sample 1521451 | NCBI WGS metagenome assembly OFFU01 (sample SAMEA3504106, study PRJEB24116) | mouse gut metagenome | biome: mouse gut; feature: mouse-associated habitat; material: faeces | place: Denmark | collected 2011 | reverse complement strand
AGTAAGGAGTGCCGTATTTCTCACTGCCTATACCTGTGAAAGTTGCGAACGGAGTACGGTCGAGATAGCCACGTCTCACACACCAGTTGAAGAAAGCCCGAAGCCTTTTTAGTATCCCTATGACAGAATTCTCGCCGCGTTTCTCCGGGCGACGGGGCTTACGTGCAGTCTCAACGACATCAGAGGCGGTCTTGTATATTGAGGGATATTTGTCATAAATTTTCGGCTCATTGACCACAAATTCCTTGAACCGCTCTATCTCAGCGGAATCAAAGTCGTTGAGAATAAGCGTGAACTTTGTCCGGGTCGTTTTCTGCCTGTACAGCTCAAAGCGACGCAACAGTCGGGCAAGCACCTTGTAGTGGCCTGACAGTGGTGCGCCGTCAAGATGCTTGTCGAGAAATTCATTGAACACATCGAAAAACGACATCTTCTTCAGAGCGGCCTCAAACAGTTCCGGGTGGTGGTGACGCAGAATAGCGTCCTCGAAAAATTCTTTGGAGAGAGACTTTTGTGGTGTGCTTACACAGAGTGAAATCAGTCGGCTCTCCAAAGATATCAGATTGTCATTTATTATTTGTAACTTTGCCAGTGTCTTTCGGTCTGCGCGTGGCATAATGATCTTACCGTCACGAAAACGGGTAGCCTCAACAAAGATGCCGCTTTTCAGGCGCAGACGCAGTTCGCGCGACACCGACAGTCGCAACATGATTTCAGCTTCGCCATTGGCGTTGACCTTAGAGGATAGAGAGCGTGTTATGGTTGCCATATTCAGAGAGATTATTTTGATGTGGTACAAAATTACTGAATTTTGTCCACACGACAAAATTTTCGTCCACGCTTTGTCCACATCTTCTGCCTCTACTTGCGCCCCGATGATTTCCAAAGTTCAATGTTGCAAATGGCTTTGTTACGATAAGATGCTGACAATCAATCAATGCATGATAATTAGCTTTGAACGCTAAAATTCATTACGATTCAATGCGATTCACAAATGTCACTCCCAGGCGGATCACAAGGAAGTACGGACTTCCACCGCAAAACACTGAAAATCACTTGATTTCCAGCGTTTTTCTTTTTACCCTATCCGGCATAATACAGCGGAGTTCGGCACATGAGCGTGAGTTTTGCGTGAGTCACACGCATCGTGAGGCAAATGACTCACGATTGCAGTAACCGGTGAGTGAGTCACCTGCTGTTCAGTGTTTTACTGCGATATGCAGTCCAGATACGGGAGGCTCAGGGTTCATGGCTCCACCCTCCGGCCCCACTTTTCTAAGCACAAAGCCCGTAAATTAACATCATTTAAGGAATGAGCGTGCAACGGGTGTTTTTCGGGACGGATTTAACATTTGAGGATGTTTCCTCCGTGCTTTTCCGTGAGTTGCAGGGATATTTTTTGACTCACGCGGTGCGCCAGACGCTTACTGCCACACAACATACATTCATACTGTTCTTTGCCTGTTGCAAATCCGGCAGAAAATGATTATATTTATATAACCATTAAACCCACAACAGTATGAAGGATTCATTTTTTACGCTGACTTTCTTTCCGAGGAAGCCGCGTTCGGAAGGCAACGGGGAGTACCCCATCTACGCGAGAATCACAACCGAAGGTCAGAAGACCGAGTTTACAATCGGCAGGAAGGTACATCCGTCCAACTGGGACCAGCGCGCCCAGAGAAGCGCGGGACGCTCCCGCCGCGACTTGGAGCTTAACAAGTATCTTGAAATGGTGCGCTCCCGTTTCTATGAGATACACAACCGCCTGCTCAACGAGGGCCGTTACATCAATCCGCCGATAATGAAGAACCATTATTTCGGTATGGTGGAAAAGCCTAAGATGCTCTGCGAAGTGTTCCGTGAGACAAACGTGAAGCGCAGGGAGGAATATGAGCGCGGTGACATCGGCTACGCCACTTTCAGCCGCTGGGAGCGTTGTGTCACCTATCTGGAGGAGTTCATCGCCCTCACTCACGGAGGCGACAGGGATATAGCCATAAAGGATGTGACAGCCGGTTTCGTGCAGGATTTCGAGCATTTCCTGCGTGTGAGCAAGGAGTGCGCCAACAATACCGCTGTCCGGTATCTGCGCTACCTGAAGAATGTGATCCAGTATGCCATCGCCAACAAGTGGATCAGCGACGACCCGTTTCTTGGAAAACGTTTCAAACGCACTAAGGCAGACCGCGGTTTCCTCACGGAGCCGGAGCTGAAAAGCATAATGGCTCTCGACCTGAAGGCTTTTCCAAGACTTGAATGTGTCAGGGACACTTTCGTGTTCTGCTGCTTCACAGGGCTGGCGTTCATTGATGTCAAGACGCTGAAACGTTCAGACATATCGGCTGACGCCAACGGCAATATGTGGATAAGGAAGAACCGTGAGAAGACCGAGGAGCTGAGCGTAATACCGCTCCTTGACGTGCCGCAGACAATCATGCGCAAATACAGCGGTCACCCTGTCGTGCTGACAACCGGTGTGGTGCTTCCTGTGATGTCGAACCAGAAAGTCAACGCGTATCTCAAGGAGATTGCCGACCTTGCGAAAATCTCCAAACATCTCACGTCACACATCGCAAGACATTATTCAAATTTTTATCGGCTTGCTGTTAATGAGTTACCGAGATTTACGGTTTAATAGGTAACGATTTAGAAACGAGCGAGATGCTTTGTTCGGCCTGATTTTGCATCAATTCAAAAAACGCTTTTCTTCAATGCAAAGGTAAGTTTTTTATTTGGATTTTCGTGTATATAATTCAGGGAATTACATAGAATTATTTTCGTGCAACAACTTTTTATGAGGTTTGCACTATGCCGTATTTATTCGTTTTGCGATATCGTGTCGGAGGATTGATGTAGAGTATTCTCGCTACTTCGGTCTTATTGCCATTGCATGATTCCGATTTACCATTGAAGAGTCTCCGCTACATAAGTCTTGAATATTTTTGTGGTTATTAGTTTTGCAAGCCACGTAAGAATGGTGAATGTGGTAGTCGATAGACATATATGCTGTCATTGCCTTTTATTTCTTTATCATTGAGAAGTGAATGTTGACGGTAATTGAACCCCAGATAATCTACAATCAGTAATTGTTTGCCTTCTTTCCAACATTTGGCATAGCTGGGAGACTCATCATAAATGAATGTGTCAAGCCAACTGTATGATAGCTGTTCCACATTATTGCCGTAGGTTATCAGATAGGAATATTTTTCAAAATCCCATTGACCCACATTGTCTGCAATACGTAAGGTGCTCTCGTTTATGCCACGGTATGATTGCAGAGAAATGCTGTCATGCAACAGGGCGAATCCATAAGGATAGAACAAAGTATTGGCATTGTCTTTACTATCCGGATTCTTAATGCAGCATATTTGTTGATAGCTTATGTCATGACGATAGCAGACAGTCGCACCCATTATTCCAAATAGCACTATAATCGTCAGAATGATGATTTTCTTAGGTTTCATCGTTTCTTTATGTAAATACATGAGGTATATATCAATAGCACAATCGAGTGGACTCCGTTAAGTAATAGAAGATAGAACCACCATGTAAATCCGGCTCCACCATGATTGTTGAAAATCAAGTTATAGCCAAGTATGGTATTGTATAGGAACATAACCAGTAGATTGCTAAAAGTTGCCTTTGGTCTGATTCGGTGGCATAGCCACGTTGAGATTAACGACAAAGCATAGGCTATACCAAGAATTACCGTGTCCTCATTAAAACAACATTGTGCAGTAACAACCACCATCAGCATTGCCACAGCCGTCCATGCTATCCAGAATCGTTTATCGATCAGTTTCATATTCATTATTCCTATAAAAAAGAAAAGTGTGGTAATTTCTGTACTTTGGGCTCGGCTAAATTTAGCGAAACATTATCAAAAAGATTGATTCTATTGGAATCAAAATCCATAAGGCGCAAAAGATATTCAGCCTTATCGCCATACCAGTATTTAAATATCTTATCATCCCACTGTATTATATTGTCTGATATTGTCTTGCATATGTCGTTAGCTGTTTCTTTATCATCGCGATATAAAGCAATCCCGTAAAGCAGTTCATATATTTTCATTTGAAGCACAAAGTTACTTCTTATCCCAACATGATTCGATATACATGATTTCAGGTATTTTCTTAATTCTGTGAAAGATACATCCTCTGAATGACTGTATGAAATCTGCGATTGATATAAATGCAACGCATCATCAATTTCATTTTCAGCCATATCCTCAGGGAGAATATAGTCCATATTCTTATTATCGAGGATCGGTTGAAGAAACGACGGATAGCCAAGACACGCTCTCAAAGATTGTCGCCATAATGGATAAATAGAGAAAAACAGTTTGTATCCGGTTCGTCCCGGAACTTTTATAAGATTCATACCCATAAGTATACAATCTATATGATAGCCAACGATACTTGGAGTGATACTTCCAAGATTAAAAGTATCACACATGATTTTCATAAACTGTCGCTTATTCATATGCCTTATGGTTCATTTGGTTCAAATCAATTCTTTCGGCTGTCAATATGCTGTCTTTCTGATAAGCGGTTAATGGGCCTAAATAAATATCTCCGGCTTCCAGCTCCCGGTTCTGTGGTTTTATAATCCAAAATATGTCGCCGGATTGTTTGAGTACGATATATTTTTGGTTCCACCAGGACTGTTTGATATGAGGGATAAAATTAGGCGATTCTTTATATCCAAGTTTCTCAGCAAATATCGGATAATCCGTTTCCTTTTCTCCATACAACCCCTCTCCATATGTAAATACGGAATAATTGTCGGTTATGTCGTGCCTGTCACTGCACGCCATCAAGAAGGGCGCTAAAATAATCACTATCCAAAATCTTTTATCGGTCAGTTTCATCGCTTGTGTCTTTAATTGGTGTGAAAATCGGTAGCCCAACATTCATAATCGCAATAACGATTTCCTGCTCATTATCGCAATTCCTTGAATATCGTATTTCATAGCCTTCGCGTTGTCTTTTATTAAGATAATCATGCAACTCTTTTCGATTAGTTATCATGTAATCAGAGACATTTGTGAAGACCATAGGAAAATCATCATAATCACTGTTGGGTGTATGAACATATAACGAAACCTGACAACCTAAGTCCCGTTGAAAACAAACATGCCCCCAGACTTGAAAAGGCATAGTAATATTAATGGCATTTGATTTGAAAAGACTTAACTGTCTAAACAATGCATCAAGGTGGAGTTTAATTTCATTCCACCGATTAAGAACATAACCATCAAAGTGGATATGTGCAAAATCATACTTTGCGGCTCCACTTTTTAGATTTATAATAAAATTCTCGGCTAAGTTCCTGTTGAATAGATTACGGTAATATCTCTTTAAGCCTCGTCTTTTCATTCTATGATATAATCTTCAGTGGTTAATATATCAACGATGTGTTCGGCTGTCTTTATTGCATAGTGAGTCACGTTAAGAGAAGTGCCATACAATACTTTCATCCCCGTTGCCATGATTTCTTTCAAATAAGAGGAATTTTCAACAATATATAGAGGCTGTAAAGTCAAGCCATCCATAACCTCTGTAATTCTGAAATGTTCCAAAGTCACGCGATATGCGAACACTTCTTTGAACTCAACTCTGACTATGCCTTTGTTGTCGAACCGTTCCAGCTCGACAATAAGATCCGTAGCATTGTAGTCTATTGAGTTGATTGAACACTCGCAATCAATCAAATTTATAGGATGGTATATTTCACTGTTCATTTCCATCTTTAATCAATGATGAATAATCCTTTTGTATCAGGTACGTTGCTAATCTTCCCTGCATATATAACTTTGCCGCATAGCCCAAGGGCACTTGTCGCCCGCTACGACGAATGGCCGCTACATAGACCGGGATATTTATGATTGGGAACATGACCAAAACCGAATATAACACATTTACACGATACTGTGTCAGTTCATACTGGTTATATCTGAATCTGATATAATAGAGGTTCAGCAGATATACGTTCACATAGCCTAATGTCAGGAAATACAATAGTCTCAGTCGTTTACTACGGACCACTGACACAAGCCATTTGTATATCTTTGGCGAATACATTGTCAGCCATAATGTAAAATTGGAGAAAAGCATGAGAATTATCCCAAATGCTCCAAATATTTTCAACAATGTCAATGACTTATCCATCGCACCAAACAGGCATACTATGACAGTCGCCAACAAACACCATAAATCAATGGTTAGCAACACGGCAAACACAATAAAGAGCCAAAAGAATAACTCATTGACCGTGTTTCCTAATCTGTTCCAAAATCGTTTATCAGTCAGTTTCATTATTCAATGTGCAAGTGATTAGATTTGTCGGTTCTATTGACAAACCGGTATAATTAGACCTTATTAGTTCATCTGTCAACCTTTCAGAAATAAAGATTGTACTGTCGAATGGAAATGGGAAAAACAGATCCCAAGTTGTGCTTTTATCGCGTAGCGCAAGTGAATTAAAAGTTACACCAAAAGCCCCGGTCTTATCCTTTAATTTTAATTGCTGATATTGACTGAATGACTCCAATGTTATAGGCTCTTGTGGGATAGTCCACTCTGTCCGAATAAAAGATGATTTTTCATAATCTATTGAATCGACAAATGATGGCCCATATAAATGCACCCACAAATATTCCCTAACATCTTTATTGGTTTCTACTGTCACCGAAAAAATCTGATGTGGCATGACATTGAAATGCCTGATGCTTTCATATAATTCAGGAGATATAAGCATATCACAACCCGGTCCGGCTGTTGTTGAGAGAAAGTCAGATATTACTGCACCTCTCCTTAATTTGAACCTCAAATCAGGATTACATGGTAAATTATTCCACGGACTTATTTGAGACGCAGCGAAAGACCTTAGGCATTCCACCTGTGGATATTTCTTGCCTGTTTCTAAATCGTGTGATAGCTTATAGAATTTCATTGAAGTACTATAAAATAAAAAAGGCTTTTATATGGGGCGCTTCATACTTTCTCAATGATCATACTTTGTGAACCGTCTTCCAATGAATTGTATTCATCCAAATGTATATGTGTGCCGGGAAGCACATCTGCCTGCGCTAAATTGAGGAGATGACTTGCCATTGATAACAATCCTTCCCGATTAGCGGATATAGTTACTTCGCTATTATCGCTTGAAACCTTTATCGAAAACCCCGGATGCCAACAGAGTTGCAACCCAATGTTTCTATCATATTTCGGCACATCTATTTCCATGACGTCTGCAATTATTTTGTTGGAAAAGTCTGCTCCATAACGCTGATTATTTCGTACAGTCGAGGGAAATAGTCCATTATATTTGGCTCATGCCGTTCAGCCATTTTGTGGACTTGCGCCAAGACCAATTCTTTGACTGCCGGATAATCTTCAGGCGATTCAATACGTGTTAGTGTAAGATACTTGAACGCCCAGTCTGCACCGACATCGGGTAATGCTCGCTTACCCTCCAATCTGGGTATAATCTCGTGTTCAAACATATCATGCAATGACGTGTATGATTGAAATACTATGCCGGAACAGTCGGCAAGTGTGCCACAGAGCTTTGAGTATTCACACTCCAGATTGGCTTCTGAAATCGTAAACTTATCCTGTCTGCCAAGCATATTTCCAGTAAATCCGACAGAAGGATTATCCTGTTGGTCTTGCGGTGATTTTACATTATACGGCTCAAACCATTTCAATAGAACATCAAAACGAACCATATAGATAGGATAGATGATAAGCACTCCCTCCTTACTCCAATGGTCTAATTCGATATGCCGTCGCAAACCACCTTCTTGTTTGATGAAAGAGGAATCACGTTTACGGAACTTAAAGCCTTTGAGAAAAGGCTCTGTCTTTAGCCGCTCAACTATGGTTAAAAATAATTCTTTGTTTGTCATATCACTTTCCTTTCACCGCTGTCAATCTTTATAATCTTATTTGTGGAGCCGTCTACTTCCATATACAGGATGTCGGTCACGTTATCATCGTTAGGGTTAGGTTTGAACTTTACCTCGAATGAATACTTTTCCAGCGGAAGTCCTGTAAAGCCGTCTTTAGGTTCTATATGAATTGTCTTATAAGCGTGCCGAAAATCGGTGTCATCCGAAACAATCGGGAAAGTCGCCGCAGATAGTTCTTCGGCAAGCTCTTTGGTGCAATACTGTCCATACAGTCTTTTCAAGTCTGCCGGTGACGCGCCTACTGCTCTTTCGTTCAGATACAGAGCCATGAAGTCAGCCACTACATAAAAGCCATCAACGCCCATATATACATCAATGACAATGATATTTGATGTACCGTCGGGTAGAATCTGATATAGCATATTCCAGCCATCGTCCGTGTCGGGAAGAACGCAACCAAACGACAAGTAAACAGCAGAGTCAGAGTCCCAAAATACTTCGCCACCCCACTGCATCATATATTCACCCTCGTTGCCGACCAAATCTTTCGTGCGAATTTCCTTGTCGGAGTACACGATATTTCTGTCATACGACAGGGTAAGAAATACGGATGAATCTCTTACAGCCCAGTCATGTCTTCCAACGATTACATCATTGGAGTCTTTTAATGCTTTTATTGTCCAGTGGCCTATAACGGTATCTTCTACAACCTTGCCTCTGACAATCTGAGGGACGGTTGCAATTACGGTGTCCTCTGCCGTTTGCCGTGGCGCGACACTTTCGGATTTACGACCTCCGCCACATCCAACGACCACGACAGACAGAATGGATGCAAGAAAAGTTACACGAATTAGATTTTCCATAGCCGGTTATTGTTGTTCGTCAGTTATTAAATAAAAAGGAACATCATCAATAACAAGAGTCTTGGGCTCTATCTTTATTGGCAAAACAAACAGCTGTGGAGCAGGCAAAGTGTCTGTTACTAATGTGCCCTCGTCAAGTATTGACCATTGGTTGCTTGCCGGCAAAAACTGATCCCGGCAGATAGCGGTATATGAAACCCGTTTTATATACTGTATCCGTATACTAATTGAATCTCGGTTTATCGTATATGTTCCACCAAAAGACCTTATGGGATTTAATCCGTCGTATTCATTCACTGAATACCAGATTGAATCTGCATTTATGGTGTATCTTGCCAAAAATGCTGAATTAACTATATCTGTTTTTTCTTGCCAGACTCCATCAACATTACGACACCCGAATTCGCGGCTTTGCGCCCATAGGTTACAGGAAAGAGCAAAGCCAACACACAGAATCAATATCCTATAGAGTGCTGCCATACGCAAAGTTACAAAGAATAATTGACATTGGATGTGACAAATGTCCCATACAGCCATAAAAATCAGGCATAAAAGGCGATTATCTTATAATCTTTTTAGATTTCGGGGGTGTCGGCTGCACTTTCAGCCTCGCGGATGCGGTGCAACTGACGGCGGGAAACGCCTAAATATGATGCAATCTCCTGTATGGGAAGATTGTGCGTAACGTCCGGTTACACGCAAAGAGGAGCATTCATAAAATCAATAATTAACCAAACATATAAAGCTATTAAGAGTACTAACAGGCTTCCGCAAATTGCAATTGGCAACCACCACATCCGGCGGTTATTATGCTTTAGTTTTGCGCTTACAAGTCCGCTAATGGCAACCAATGTGAGACCAAGTATCAGTACTATTTCAAATTTCGACATAGCAATGAAGTGTAAATTGAACTACCAAATTATGGTTCCATCCCACTCATGAACATCGCTTGAATATGTAAAATCGTAATTCATGTCACTACCTTGTGGACTACGAAATCGCAAATCAAAAGCCTTATCGTTGGCATCCAATAGAAACCACATACCTTTATATTCGTAATAATTATCGCCAACAGGCTTCAAACCCAACTCTGACAGGGACTGACACGGCCTTTTGTGGGATTTATTGTATTTATATATAAGCCTTACCACATCATTGCCTGCCTGCAATTTATCATCGTCCAATTTTCCTACTCCACTACATTTTGAAAGGCAGACAATTCCGATTATCAACATCGCGGCATAGATAACTCCCTCATATTTCACTATCTGCTTTTTATTATGATATTTCACAAACAACAGAGACAACTGGGATATTGCGAAAATTACTGCAACGCAAACTACGGCAGCAACGACACGATAGAGCAGATAATTCCTCCACGGATGGAGATTGATGTTGAGCGCGGAAATATCTGCATTACCTCCCAGATAAAAAAAGAGGGCTACGAATAATACGATTAGCATAATAATGAAAATCGCTCCCTTATATACCCATACACCATATTTCGGACTTTTGACCATAAGCCCGAAAGAAAGAATTATAGCAACAGCTAATATTGACATTATCAATGAAACCATATCGCAAATTTACAAAGAATAATCGACATCGTATGTGATAAATGTCCCAAACGAGTATGAAAATCAGCGCAGAGATTAGCCGTTAAATAATCATTCAGCACCGACAGGTCAATCCTCGGCATGAAGTCGTTAAGCCGTGCATATTTTGGGTGTTGTTTCGTCTTATCCTCAGTTGTTCTTGTTGATTAGGTTGACGATGACTTTTACCATTGTGTCCTTTTCCTCAGTGCGGCTTTCTGCTATCATAAGGGTAATGGCGACGAGGGTGTTGTCGGCAATGCGTTTGGTGCCATCCTCATTGTAGAGAATGCCGTTACCGTTGAGGAACCACAGGAACAGTGTGGCGGCAATGCGTTTGTTACCGTCGCTGAACGAGTGATTCTTTGTAACTAGATACAGGAGCATGGCTGCTTTTTCCTCGACTGAGGGATATAGGTCAACGCCACCGAAGGTCTGGTAAATCTGACCGATGGAGCTTTTGAAGGAATCGTCCTTTTCGTTGCCGAACAATGTGCTGCCACCGAATTTCTCATGTAACTCGCGGATGACTTCCATGGCGTTTTCGTAAGTGGCATGAAACGACTCTTTACCGGTGGTGTCCTCGATCTTCAGTTCCTGATAGTCGTAGCGGTCAAGAGTGTCGAGGGCGTATGTGTAATCGACAACAACATCGAGCAATGAACGGCTGTCCTCCGTAAGCCTTTCCTGATTTTGGATTGTGCGGCCGAGCACTTTTATCAACTGACTAAGCTCGTCATATTTCTGTGCAGCTATCCGCTCGTTTATGACATAGCCTTGAAGAAGATACTGCTTCAATATCTTATTTGCCCAGATGCGGAATTGAGTACCACGTTTGGATTTAACGCGATAGCCAACAGAGATAATAACATCAAGGCTGTAAACCTGAGTCGGTTTGTACTTCGACAGAGTATTATGCAAAATTTGCATATTACTCTCTTTCTCCAGCTCGCCTTCCTTGAAAACATTAGAGATGTGGCGGGCAATAACTGACTGATCTTTGTCAAAGAGTTCGGCCATCTGCCCTTGACTCAGCCATACGGTATCATTCTGAACTGTCACATCAATCGACATATTTCCGTCCGGCGCCTGATAGATTACGAGCTGTGAATTATTTGTTTCCATATTCAAAATTACAATTTATATTTTGATTTGTAGCTGTTTCCGAGTAATAATAGTCAAAATACTTCGGATTTTGCGCCATTAGCGATAGCGTCTATCTCGTCGGCGATTTCGTCGGAGGAGAGTTTGATATAGTCCATGAAGGTCTTTTGTGTCTTGTGGCCGCTGACGTGCATCATCTGTACGATGGAGTATTTGTGGGTTAGGTACATGTTGGTGATTCCGCTACGGCGGGCTGTGTGGGTTGTCACGCACTTGTAGCGAGGCATTATCACCTCTCCCTTTTCGTTGTGCTCGACAACGAGCTTGCCGTCCTCCACCAGTTTCTTCTGCTTTTGAGTAAGTTTGGTTACTACCATCTTGGCTAAGTCGGGCACTTTATCGGACAACTCCTTCAGAATCTCCTTTATGTAGCGGTTGAGTATCACGTCAACAACATAAGGGAGATTGTAGTTGTATTTTTCGCATATAGCCTTTAGGTTGGGATTCATTATAGGAATCTTTACCTCGTTGCGGGTTTTCTTCTGAATGAGGCGTATTACCGGTGTTCCTTTGGCAGTAGTGGTGAAACAATCCTTGTCAATGTCGTTGTAATCGCTCACGCGCTGACAGGTGTAGCACCCGACAAGAAATATATCGCGCACCTCTTCCTGCTTGCCTGACAGTGGCATTTCATACAATGCCTGAAGCTCTGCTTCGGTAAGGTATATTTCAATAGCCTTGTCTTTCTCTTCAATTTTCTTTTTTGCGAAATATTGCAGGGCGCGGTCATTGTTGTGTATTCCGTCGGCATAGGCATAGCTGATGATTGCTCGTAGATCGACCAGGTATTTATTCTGCGCAGTCACCATATAATCTTTCTTCTCCATAAAATTCAGGAATTTGGTGACGAATGCACGGTCTACATCATGCCATGTGTAGCGATGCTTTCTGTCAAACAAGTCATACAGCTTCCTAAAGCTATTCCATGCCTTCACAGTGCCGGGCGCATATCTATCATGACCATTAAGCCTGGCACCGCTCTTGATTTCATTGCAAAATCGGTCTATGAAGTTCCATATTTTGGCGCGTTCAGCATCGATGCCCTCCTTTATCAGACGCTCCTGCTCTTCCTTTATGCGTTCTTCCTCGCGTTGCCGTTCCTCCTCTTCACGCTTAGCTTTCATTATGGCTTCTGCTTTCTTCGGATTGGCGATAGAGAGGATTTCGGCCTCAACATGTGACTTATCGAAAGACATGCCCTCGACTTCCGACTTCACTACCAGTTCAATCCTATTGAGTGAGTCGTGTAGATTGAAGTTCGCCCTTTGATGTCGCATCCATTTTTCAGGACACGACAAAGCCTCTTTCCACTCCGCAACATTCACACGTATCTGAGAGGAAAAGAGCGTATCGACTTTGTGTTTCTTGTTCTGCACCCTAAAGAAAAGAGTTGCGATTTCGTTCTTCTCGTCCTGCTTGCGGATGAAGAACCGGGAAAGAGATTTTGCCATAGAATCCAAGGTTCGATTCCCTTATGAATCGGACATTGCAAAGTTAGTGACTTCTCCTGAATAGTCACTACAATAGTCACTATAATTTCTAAAACAGCCGCTATCCGCCTAAATTGAAAATTATTTAATTCGGCTCAATATCAGTATATTAGTATATAATTAAATTTAATCCGATTGATAATAATTTAACATTTATATTACTGGTGGCACCACAGAAGACCGCTAATTCTCAATGAGTTAGCGGTCTTTCTTTCACCCATCCCCCTCCGAGTCACCACAAAAGTCACCACGCCCATCGTAAATTGCTGAAATATTGTTGGTTATGTGTGTCGTGGCGTGTGTATATCTATTTCAGTAGATATGTAAGACATTGATTATCAATGCAAATTAGTGTATAATTCGTAGTCGTTCACCATCATTCAACCCCACGTCACAGCCTCGCAACCCCAAACTTTAACAGAGTTTAACTATAATCGCACGATAAAAATGTGGTGACCTCAACCGAAAATCAGCCGGGTCACCACGATAAAGGCTCTAAATTTGCCAAATCTTGTTCCGACCCCAATAAGATAAAATCAATCGCAGCCTCCATTCACTACTGTCCAAAAGTGCGATAGATATATCTTAATGGATTATGGGCAGGGAAACTGTGAATGTAGTATCGGATACACTTACCGTAATATGGTGATTATGCAGAGCATATTGTCGTCTTATATTATCCAGGCCTACGCCCGTACCATATGATGTTTTGCGTAATTGCACATTGTTGACTACCTTAATATCAATATCATCGATCAATACCTCTATTTTTAATGGAAACTCTTTTGAGCAGATGTTATGTTTGATTGCGTTTTCCACAAGTTGCTGTACACTTACGGGGATTATATGTCCTTTTTTTGTCGTTCTGACATCTTCAATTATTACTGATAGGTAGTCGCCAAATCTAACCTGTTCAAGGTAAATATACTTGTTGACATAAGCAATTTCATCTTCAATGTCAACAATTTGACTTTCATTAGTGGACAAAATATAGCGATATACGGAAGCGAGCCTTTTGGCAAAAGTATTGGCTTTTTCAGCATCTGAATACGCAAGAGACGAAAGTACGTTGAGGCAATTGAAAAGGAAGTGTGGATTTATCTGATTACGGAGTGCGATAAACTGATAATGTGATTTTTCTCGCTCTATTTTCTGCTGTCGCTCATTGTAGAAAAAAAGTTCGATAATCAGAGTTACTATCCAGTTCCATGGTATAGCCGGCACTGCGGATTTTAAGAGAACTTGTGATGTTGCATCCATCAGCATGAGATTTAGGCCGCATATAATCACTATAGTTATTATTGTTGTAACCATTAGATCTGTGATTACTCGGATAACATTGCGTTTTACCATCTGTTGCGTTTTCTTGACTAAAAGAAAATCACAAATACCTAACAGCAGACACGCGGGAATGTTGACAAGTATAGTCCACCAGAGATTCTCGGGCCTGCCAGTCATGATGCTATATATTCCTATAAACGGTATGAATGATATGGAAATCACGAATATAAATAGGAATACGTATCTTGTTTGTGTATCCATTTTCTTATATTATACCATCGAACCACTCCAAAAATGTCTTAACTCTACCTCGGCTTACTAGATTCTCTATGGGCAACTGTGGTGTGCAATGTAGTTTTAATCTTCCGCCAAAGTATCGGCAGCACTTCTCAATAGCACGGATATTTACAATGCATCCGCGAGAGATGCGATAGAATAGTTTTCTGTCAAGCATTCCTTCTATGGTGTCAAGAGAATAATCCATGACAAATCTTTTACTTGAAAACAGGTGGAGATAAGTGTATTTATCTTCGCTGTAAAAGAATGCAATATCGAAGGCTTCGACATGAAAAAAAGAGTCTCCAGTTTTTACCATGAAACGTGTTCTTGGACAATTGCTGTATTGAATATCCATTGCTGAAAGGACTTCCGCTGCAGCTGTTTTAACATTATTACGCTCAAATCGCAGTATAGCATGCTCCAGTTCTTCCTGCTCAATTGGCTTCAGAAGATAATCAATTCCATTGACTTTGAAAGCCTTTATAGCGTATTCATCGTAGGCTGTGGTGAATATTACAGGGACATTCACGGGTATTTCGTTGAAAATATCAAAGCACAAACCGTCAGCCAATGAGATGTCTGCAAATATTAAGTCGAATGACTGAGATTTCAGCAAGGATATACTTTGAGCCACACTTTGCGACCATCCCGACATCTGAAATTCCGGGCGCAATTTCTCAACCATCCTTTTTAGTTCCTCAAAGGCTAATGGCTCATCCTCTATTATCAGATATTTTATCATTGGGGGTTGTTATTTTGGTTTTATAATTCAAATTTACTAATTTTTTTTTAGAAACTGAATCTGATGCCTGCTGACAATCTAAGGGAAACATTAAAATAGGGGGCTTCATTATTATTGCTCCTGAAACCATCAAAGAATGATTTCAGACTCCGCTCTTTTGCACTTATACCTCGTATCCAATTCCCTCCGATTTTAGCAAATAAGCTGAATTTCTTGCTGAATAGGAATGATGGAGAAAAATAGGACTGTAACATAACCATAGAGTAAATCTGATCTCCGTCGTCGGTATGTCTGACAGCCATCAGTCCATCTACTTCCATCGGAGCTAATTCGAGTTTGAGTTTATCCCATAGAATGGTTGAGGTGGAAATTTTGATGGTATTAGACATATCTATGCTAAACATAAATTTTCCATTGCGCTGCCAACTTAGATATATCATAGGCATCGCCATGGGTACACCGTATGAATTGGAAACGCCACCTCCAATACCAAGACTTAGATTGTTGTTTAGACGGAAAATGAAAATTACCCCTCCGTTTCCCAAAACAGAGTTCATTTTGATTTCATCCGCAGGAGCATAAATTCCGGCTCCTCCAGCTACCAGTATGCTCCATTTCTTAGAGATGGGATGAATATAAGAAAGGCTAAGGCCGGTATTGATGATTTTATCCGGATTGAAAGAGGACGCTTCTCCCGTGTTTGACAAATCAGCATATGTGGCATACGTACTGATTGACAGGGCGGTCAATTGATTTCGCTCGTTTGTTTTAGTATAAAGAGGAATATTGTATCCTCCCGAAATCATCTGCATACTTCCCGAACCGAAATATTCTCCGGCATCATTACGTAACCGGCTCGTAGAGAAGTTGTCAAATGTGATGTAACCTTGAGCTGATATTAGCAGCGTTTGAAAAAATATAATCAATAAAATAATTTGTCTCATATGTTTTTAGTGCAAAAATAGCATTTGCACGACCATGTATCAAGATAATTCCGATGAAGCGGTTATGTTTGTGGATGAGTTGTTTAATAAGCCTGCTGAATTGCAATGTGGTGCGTTTTCATATCAAAAGAGTCGGCTCCCGGCGTGAAGTCGGGGGCCGGCTCAGTCTGTTGCAAAGGCGATTATGACGGGCTGAGCTTTGTACCTTGACGGGATTTTTGCTTGGCTTTTTGCTCTTCCTTGAACTTACGCTTGGCATCGTAGAAGTCCATGTCGGGGTGGTTTTCAAGGAATTGCTTGAAATCACCCGAGACTGGTTCGCCATGGGCGATGCAAACTTCATCATTGGGAGCATTGCTCAGTGATACATGCGACATTCGGAAGTCAGATGATTCAGACTGATGAGAAGATGTCTTGCCGGATGATACCACTTGTTGCAGGAATACAGGAGGGATGTCTCGGCTCTTGGGCGGGTCGAAGCTGCATTGTGGCTTTCCGGTCTTGAAGTCATACCATATCCAGTAGTATGCCTTATACCTATCAGCCGGTTTGCGTGCAAATGTGTAAACCGTCTCGCCTCTACGGTATGCCGCCTCATCACTCTTAGGTACATTCCACAAGAATTCAAAAGGCAATGGTGGTATGACAATCGGCTTGTGCGATTGAATGGGGCTCTGCGATTGGGCAGATACTCTCGGCTGCGAAGTTGCTTTTTTCTCGAGCTTTGGTTCTTCGACCGCATGGCGTTCTGCTCGCTTAATAACGGATTCAGACTCCTTGAGTCGCCGTTCAATTCTCTCCCTAAAAACTCTTTCAAGATTCTCCCGAGTGAGAAATGGGTCAAGTTTCATAGACCAAAACGACTGCTTGCCCACGCAGTAATAAAGATTCGTCCTACCGCTTTTACCGACTTTCTCTTTTGTAGTAATGCCGTTCCGCAAAAGGACAATGAGAAAAGAATTCCAATCTTTTACATCGGGCGAGACAAACAGTCGGGCAAGATCATGGGTCAGTTTGTATCTTACCTTCTCCTTTCCGCGCAGTTTGCTGACATCGGTATCAAGTTTGCTTCTGCCTTGCATGAGCCGGTGTTTGAGGTTGAGGGCTTTGCAGACGCGCTCGTTCTTTTTGAAGTTGGTGGTCTGCGTGAGAATCTTGCCGTCGTAATCAACGCGGCTGAACACAAGGTGGCAATGCGGATGAGCCTTGTCGAAGTGCCGGACGATGATATAGGGAGTGTTGTCCAAACCCATTCGCTTCATATAATCGCAAGCAATGTCGGCCATTCTTTCGTTGGTCATTTTGGGTGCGTCCTTCGGGTGGAAGTCGAGTGAGATATGACCCACCGGATCTTTAATAGGCTTCCTTGTCCTCGTAGGGCGTGCTATGTCATCAGCGATAGCCTTGCGGCCTTCATAGAGCCGAATATCGGAAGATGCGCCTATCAGTTCCCAGTCTTTGGAAAGGTGGTAAACTATGCCTTCACCGTTGTTGGACTCATACTTTTTCTCATCGGCTCTCTGCTTCTGAGCGGCTTCCGCGCTCAGTTTCTCTTCAAGTGTCCGGCGCGTCACATAGTCAACGCAGTTGCCGAAACTCTTGCCGTTAATGATGTATGCAATCATAAAAATTAAGGGCTTAATCGTTATTGAATTTTCCAAAGAGGCATCGGAACTTGCCGAGGTAAAACTCAGCCTCTGCTGCCATCGCTTCGAGTCCGTGGATATGGCAGAGCCTCACGAACTGGTTGAAGTTGTTGCTGAAGCCGGATAGAGTACGGGCTATCCGCAGTTCTTCCTCGGTCAGCCGTGGAACAATCTTGGGATTGAGTGACACGGCCCGGATATATTCGCTTACGCAGGAGAGTCCGCTGCTATGAAAGTTCTCCATCAGCACGGCATCCTGCTCCTGGTTGAATTTGGTGGGTCTGATTATCGACTGCTTCTCATTTTCGGGAAGAGCCGGGCGACCGTTGCGGTTGCCGTTCTTCAGATTTGACTTGGCGGTTGTCTTGGGCTTCATAGGACGTATAGGATTAAAGGGTGGATAATTGGAGGGGGTAAATCGCGGTTGGTACACTGGTGTACCGTTGCACCGGGTGCAATGGTGGGGTGCGAGGTCGGAGCGTTTACGCGACCGTTTTCGGTATCACCGAAAACTAACCTCGCTAACCCCCTCCATTTACATTCTGGGGTGCAGTACCGCTTGGACTGCTGACTTCTCATTTAGATGCTTAATTTCTGACTTGACAGCATACGGTTGAGCAAATCGCGGTTCTCATCGAGCCATGCCCTGATGATATGGATTGCGATATGCGAGGGGGACACCTTGCCGCCGGGTATGAGTCGGGCAACCAATTTTAGTGACTCACGTATGTCCGTCGGGAAAAACAGTGGCTTTTTCTCTGCGAGGTCTGTCGGGTAGATGAACTGGCTCGCCAAGATGTCGAAGTCTGCCTCGTCCATCCGTGCGCTTCGTCGCGTCTTCTTCGATTGTTCCACGGCTTCGGGCTGTGGCTCAACTGTCGGCTTTGACACTTCAATGGGAACAATCGGCTCCGGAATGGATATGGGTTCAACAGGAGGGGCAATATCAACAATTCTCGACCTTGATGTTGTACGGGCGGACTTGGGAATGGCCGTGGCTTTCTCTTCCTTTATCGACACATGGTTTGATGCAATAGGTGTACCAGTGTCGCAGTGTACCTGCTGTACCTCTCTCGCCGGATTTTCGTCAATATTTTTTCTGGCATTCATCCGTTCAGTGACTACAGACACGTAGGGGACAAGTTTCTTGCCGTTGACAGAGTATCCTTCCCTTTCTTCATCAGGAGTCGTGTCTATGATACGCTGTGTGTCCTCCTCGATAATTTCCATTTTCTCCAATTTGAACGATTCCGGACACCACATATTGATGTCGGTGTCGTAGTACATTCCGGGAGCTGGTGCATCATCCCAAAAGTTGCCTTTTACAGCTCCAATCGGGATATATTGACGGATATTACATCTTGCCTTTTCTTTGGCGTTCATTTGAGCCGTAAAAAGTCGGGCATCTATTTTGGGTGTGATTGTTCTTGCCATACATTTATTGGGTTTATGGTCACTGAGAAAATTGCAGCAACCGGGGTGAGTGTTGAATTTGATGGATTGATGAAAGATGAGAATATAGCTCTGATTTGTAGATATTTATTCTTTCATCGGTGTTTCATCATAAGTTTTAGCAACGAAAAGAAACGTATCGGGCGATGAGAGAAGATGTTTTTCTCTCGTTGCGTTATTCTTTTGTTGCCTTTTCTTTTTGTTGAATATCTGATGAAAGGGCGATGAAAAGAAAAGTCGCTGATTACTACTCTATTGTCGCTTCATTCATCAAATCATCAATCTATCAAATCCAACAAGAAAAAATTAAAGGTTCTCTAACATCTGCCGTGTTACGGTATAGAAGCGTCCGACCTTCTTGCTCTCGACGTATGCTGGTTCGTTGAGGAACACTCCCATCTGATAGGTGGTGTAGCATAGCGAGTTCTGGGCTGGTCGCAACTTCCAACAATCCTGCACCACTTTTCTCAGTGCCGAGCGGTCGGCCTTTACCCGCTGATAGTCGAAAAGGTTGAGAATGTCGTTGAGGCAGAAGTCAACGGCATCAATCTTCCGGCTGTCCATTATATCGGTAAGCAGTTCCGCGAGTTCTACCTCGACACGGTTGCGGTTGGCGCGTATTATCTTCTGCAACGCCTCGGTGTCAATCAGCTTAGGGTCAAACCACATCCGACTTTCCTCGGTTGTGGACAGCTGACGGTTGCTCATGGCATGGAGAAATGCCGGGATTTCATCGCGGATCTTCTCCAAGAAACAGGTGTCGTCAGATGCCAACTGCGGTATCTTCCTCACCCAATAACGGGTTTCACCTGGGTCTATGACTACGGGCAGATACTCGTTGTTGGAGCATAGCACGAACTTGGCGAAGAAACTCACCTCCTCGCGGTCGCGTCCTTTGGCTTCCATCTTGTAGTTGTAGGTGGTGCTGAGATTCTTCAGACGCTCCGAATCCTCGCGCTTGTTGAGCAGCACCTCGTCAACCACGATTATCAGCTTGCCGTTCCAATCATCGTTGAACTGACTGCGGAAATTCTCGTTGGTGTTGAACGTGAGATTTGCCTCAAATACAAGTTTGAGGAAATTGAGGAATGTGGATTTACCTGTGTTGCGTTCCTCGGATACCAGCAGGAGTATCGGTAGTTTCTGCAACGGCATGGTGTAGAGGATTTGCAGGTAGTCAAGACCGAGTTCGTATTGGTCGCCGAATATATGGCGCACGAGTGCCTCGATGTGAGGCCACACGCCTTCTTCCGGCAGATGTGTCAGCGGCGAATACTTGTTCTTGAAATTGCCGATTACGGGCTGATAGTCAATATGGGCAGGGACACAGCAGAATCCATCATACTTCGGAATGTTGGCGAGGAAGTCCTTGCCATAGTCCTGACGGATAGCCTCGATAGTCCACGGTATGCTGCGTTCCACAAGCTGTCCGGCGGCATTGGGCTGTCGGACGAGCTTGTAGTAGGTCGTGCCGATGCGCTCAAAGCGGTCTTCGGGCAGTTCGGCGGTGGTGTGAGTGTCATTTTCTTTCATTGGCTCAATCGTTTTTAGCATCAAGAATCGCGGTCACCTCGCTCAGTTTGTAGCGGCTGCTGCGGCCAACCTTGATTGCGGTGAGTTTACCCTTTTGCACAAGGTTCCATACCGATGTCGGCTTGATACCGAGTTTGGCACAAACTTCGGCTTTGGTAAGAAGTCGGTCTTCATCCGCCTTCATGAATAGGGGCAGAAGACGGTCGCGGGTGGCGTCGATGGTGTCAACCACAAGCTGATGGAGATCACTGAGGCTGACGGTAAGGAGAATGTTGGGAGAGTTGGGGTCGGAGAGAGAGGCTTGGAGAAGGTTATATAAATTCATATTGGGGGGATTTGAATTTATGAGAATACCGCCGACTTTATACGTTGGCACAGCCCCGGCGCAATGGGCGGTGACAACGGTCCGAAAAGGACATAGTGGGTGCTGTCGGCTCTTTTCGTTGAAGCCAACAAACAGTGTGTTTCCGACAAATCTTCGGTCAGAAACGGACGCAGTTCTCCCTATCCCGTGCCGCCTTCAGAGTGAAGACAACAAGGGGGCTATCCGCCACGCTTGGGCGAACATACGTCGGGTGCAAACGCCATCATAAGGCGAATGCCATCATTTTAATTTGGTAAATTTCGCGCGGGTCGCGCTTTCTAAGATCTTTTTCCCAATCTGTCAGTCAGACGCTTCCGATATTTCAAATTAACGCTGCCACTATATCCACAAAATCCAGCGTGTTGACAATCGGGTGCAATCTTCCCTTATAATTGGAAAACCGTCTTTCTCTGAGCCATTTAACAGCAGCCATTCCATTTGTTTGCAAACCGTTGGGTCATCGCTTCCTCAGTGCGTGTTGTTAGCGGTTCGCGTCTGCCGTCCTTTTAAGGCTCTCATCTTCATAGTGTTCCGGACGACTTCATCCGGGATTAGGTGTAGGTATGAACACAAAAAAGCGTAGCACAGTCAGGAGCATCATTCCAATCCGATATATAAAAGTTGAATGTGTCGGACGGTGGCTCTGCCATCTTGTGTTACATAAAGATACGAAATAATTTTCGCGTTTCCAAATCATCACAGCTCCAAAGGTGCTTTTTGGGGCAAAAATAGCCCTGTAACTACATCATCTTGCGTGTATTACAAGAAAATGCAGTTATAGGCCATCCGGGCAGGAAACATAGGTGCATAACAATGGCTATACCATTCGCCTCAATGCCTCCGCATTCTTCCCATGCGCAGATGGCGGCACGCTTCTTTGGCTGTGCGTTGATAATCGTTCCCCTTGCAAGGGGATATATGTCTTTTCGCCCACGAATGGACTTTGACGGACAAAATCATGCCTGGCGACCGTCACGGCAGAGCTATGTGTGTGATTTGCCCATGAGATAGGCTGTGTGTTGATGCTCCGCTATGGTCACATGAAAATGCCATCACGTTTTCGATGTAGTCTTGTCTCTTGTCGCAACTCGGCATGACGCTGTCACGAAGTGCTGGGGCACATTCGTCAAAACTCCTTGTCGCGGTCAATGAAAGACCATCAGTACAATTCTAACGAAGGTAGGTTGAAAAAGGTTCAGACACCGATGATATTTTTTCGCTTTAATGCCGTCTTTACGAGTTCGATGTCGTCATAATATGCTTATAATCCTCCAAAAGTAGGTCAAAAATCATAGATTTGGAGGATTATAACGATGTTTTCTCAAAAATAATTATTAACTTTGCAGTGAAAAATAGATTCTCAAGCGATGATAATAGGAAGGAAACCAGAACAAAAGGAACTGTTAGATGCCGCGAACTCTGAATATTCAAAGTTCGTGGCAGTGTATGGTCGTAGGCGTGTAGGAAAAACATTCCTTATAAGAGAGACGTTCAACTACTCGTTTACATTCCAGCATACCGGACTTGCACGAGGAAAAATGAAGGATCAGTTGCTGAGTTTCCGAGCATCACTTCAAAATGCGTCAGGGAGGAAATATACTCAGTTCAAAAGTTGGTATGAGGCATTCTTTGCGTTGGAAGAATGGCTGGGCACTCTCCCGGAGGGGAAGAAGATTGTTTTTTTTGATGAGTTACCGTGGATGGATACTCCCCGTTCAAATTTCATATCCGGGTTGGAACATTTCTGGAATAGTTGGGCTTCTGCAAGGAAAGATATTCTTTTGATAGCCTGCGGTTCTGCAACCTCATGGATTGTTAATAAACTCATAAATAATCATGGTGGGCTTCACAATCGACTAACGAATAAGATACTACTCCATCCATTTACACTTTCAGAATGTGAGGAATATTCGGAAAAGAATAAATTAGGACTTAGCCGCTATCAGTTGGTGGAGAACTACATGATTATGGGTGGTATTCCTTTTTATTGGAGCCTTATCAAACGAGAACTAAGTATGGCTCAAAATATTGATGCCCTGTTTTTTAATCAAGAGGTAGAAGGGCTATCCCACGAATATGAACAACTTTACGCTTCATTGTTCAATAATCCAGAGCCATATATGCAAGTGGTATCCGCTTTAGCGACCAAGCGAAGCGGACTAAACCGTGACGAGATTGTTAATCAGAGCGGAATCCCTACAGGTGGTGATTTATCGAGGTATCTAAACGAGCTTGAATGGTGTGGATTTATCCGTAAGTATAATTGCATGGGTAAGCAATCTAAAGATGCGCTCTATCAGCTGATTGACAACTTCACCATTTTCTATTTCCAGTATTTGAAAAGTAACAAGAACAACGATGCTCATTTCTGGACCAATAACATTGGATCGGCCTTGCATCGCGCATGGAGCGGCATTGCCTTTGAACGAGTGTGCCTTCAACACATCAGGCAAATCAAAGAAGCCCTTGGAATATCCGGCGTACTATCGAATGTCTATAGTTGGAGAACCGAGGCCGATGAAGAAAAAGGAATTGACAAGACTCAGATAGACTTGTTGATTGACCGCAATGATGGTGTCATAAATCTTTGCGAGATGAAATTCTCGGCTCAGGAATATGTCGTTTCAGAAGATGAGGAAATGAAACTACGTCGCCGCCGAGGCAACTTCATCGAAGCCACCCAAACAAAAAAGGCGGTACATATCACGCTTGTGACACCTTATGGACTGAGACAAAATGCTCATTCCGGGATTGCTCAAAATATAATTACAATTAATAATATCTTCACAAAATAAGACATGAGATTCTTAATTCCATTCAAAAAATATACACTGGATGATCTTCCAACGCATCCGGTCAATGTAAGTCAATTAAGACATACTACCCGCATCCTTATTGTGGACGATGAGCCTTTTTATAACGAGGCTCCTCTTCGAGCTATCGGATTTAATCTTACTGTAAAGAATAAATGGGATAATATCACGGATGCGGAACCCTTCCATATTATTGTAAGTGATAATAGAGGGGTCGCTTCATCTTTTAGTTCTGCTGCAGAGGGTGCCTTTGTTCTGAATCAGATTCATAAAAATTATCCCCAGAAGGGATGTATTATATACTCTCGTTCTGCAATAGACTTTAGTCATACCCCTCTTTTACGAGGTATAAAACAAATGAAAAAGAACGATGATTCATCTGAATGGGAAGAAGTCTTATCAGAAACTATAAATGAGATTTATGATCCTAAATCCATATGGCTCAAGATAGAATCATATTTGGAGGAGCAAAATATTTCTCGGAAGATTCTACGTAATATTGAAAATACATACGTCAGAGCACTATTAAAAGGAAATGGGGCCAATATTGAATGGAGTCGTCAAGACTGGGATTTATCGTCCGAAGCAATTAATTTAGTAACTGAGTTCTTTAAATTGGCTACTACAGCACTTGGTGTTTTAGGTGCATAAATCTCTACAATATGGGAAGAAAAATAAATCAAAGTTTCAGAAAACTACTTAGACATCAGGGACAGGCTAAAAGTTCTATTGTGGAAAAAAGCAAAGAAGACAAACCTGATGTAGAAAATCTTCTGAAACAAGACCGAGAAGTTACTCGTGATCTCATTCATGAGCTTAAGGCTTTTAATGAACGAATGGACAGTTCACTTAATGTATTACTTAAAGCGTTGGAATACAAGGATTATGAGACAATCCATAATACAGCTTTGAGTATAAAGGCATTAGAGGAGTTGGGTACATGTCGTATGGAATTGTACGAATATCTTATTAGCCCGCAGTCATATGAATCTATGGCATCTCAAGGCGTATCAATCTATAAAGAAGTTGAGAAATTATATAAAAGTATAAATGGAGGATGGTCAGATCAAGCACGAATTTTTAAACTTACTGGAAATTCTTATTCTCGATTCAAAACAAAAAGAATTATATCAGTAGGACTCTTTATCATTATAGAAAATGCATGGAAATATTCCCATCCTGAAGAACCAATTGTGATAGATTTTAAAGAAGCTAACTCAACTCTTGAACTTACCATTACCAATTGGGGGCCAATAATTGAAGATTCAGAAATTCAGCAGATATATCAAAGAGGATATCGAGGTTCTGAGGCTCGTAAATGTGATGAAATAAAAGGTAAAGGCCTTGGACTGGATATTGCAAAAAGGATTTTTGCCACTTGTGACGTGAAATTTGAGATTATCCCACCAAACAATAAAAACATAAAGATGAATGGAGTGATTCGATACACTCCATTCACTGTTAAATTGATCTTTACGCCTATGACGCAAAGTTTCGTAGTTCCATTAAATTGATAAGAGTTTTTATATGATCACCACATCTCACTATCTTTCTTGGTTCGGGCGGCGATTTCGTCGGCTATCTCCTCGGAGGAGAGTTTGATGTAGTCCATGAAGGTCTTTTGGGTTTTGTGGCCGCTGACGTGCATCATCTGCACGATGTCGTATTTGTGGCTGAGATACATGTTGGTGATTCCGGTGCGTCGGGCGGTGTGGCTCGTCACACATTTGAAGCGCGGTAGTAGTACGTTGCCGTTCAGGTCGGTCTCCGGCTCCTTGCCTTCTTTTTTCAATGCGTCCTTCTGCTTCATAGTCAGATTGGTCGGCACTTTCTCTTTCAGTGTCGATACACGTTCAGACAAATCTTCAAGTATGTCCTTTATGTAACGATTCAGCACCTGCTCGTTGGCTTTCGGAATATTGTAACCATATTTCTCACAGATGGCAATAAGGTTCTCGTTCATCACCGGGATTGTCACCTCGGTCTTAGTTTTCTGCTGTACCAACCTAATGATGCGTGTGCCTTTCCGCGTCGTTTCAAAATGGTCTTTGTTGAGATTGTTATAATCGCTCACTCGCTGACAAGTATAGCAACCGATGAGAAAAACATCGCGCACATGCTCTTTCTTCCCGGTCAACGGCATTTCATAGAGTGCTTGTAACTCTTCCTCGGTGAGATAAATCTCGACTGCCTTATCGCGGTCTTCAATCTTATTCTTGACTATGAGCGAAGCGGCGCGTTGATTGTCATGAACACCGTCAATGAACGCGGCGTTGATAAGTGCTTTCAGATTTGTCATGTGCTTGTTGACTACCTTGGGCATATAGCCGTGCCGCCTGAGATAGTTGATATAGCGACTTACAAAGGCGCGGTTAATGTCAGCCCAACCGAACTGATGCAAGGGGTCGAAGCCTTCATAAACGCCTATATAGCTTTTCCAAGTCTTGCAGGATCCAGCTGAATAGTCCTTGCTGCCAATCTTCCGTGCGCCGCTCTTGATGTCTTCGACAAACTGAACGAGGAATGACCAGATAAGACGGTTCTTCTCATCCTCAATGCGTTTCTTCTCCTCGGCTTTCTTACGGGCTTTTTCTCTTGCCGCCTCTTTCTTTGCCAAAGCCTTTCGCTCTGCTTCTGCCGCTTCCTCTTTCGCCTTTCGTTCAGCCTCGACTTTCTCCGGCTCGGAAATGTAGCGCACATCCATGTCAAGAGCCTCGCGGTCGAAATTTAGTTTGGCGAGGTGCGCTTTCACAATGCCTTCAATCTGCGTCAGTTTGGCGTGAAGTTGATAATTCTTTTTCTGATGTGCCAGCCACGCACGGGGCGAAGCGGTTGCTTTGAGCCACTCGCTTACCTCCACTTGCAGGAGCGTCGAAACAAGCACGTCAATCTTGCGGGTATGTACACGGATAAACAGTGTCGCTGTTTCCTTTTTCAAATCCTTGTTGCGGACATGAAACGGGGTCAATTTTTTCGGAGAGGGTGTTGTTGCCATCTTATTTTGTGTTGCTAAATTCATTCGCCACGATTCACAGTCGTTCACTATCAATCGTTTTGGTTCTGCAAATATAACAACTCAAACCACGTTTTGTCAAGTCGGGTCACCACGCAGGTCACCACGTTTTTTGAATTTCCGTGAAAGCTCAAAATTCAGCCAAAATTCATATTACGTTATTATTCAGCATTTTGCATCAACTCAATATTCACCTACATTCGCCACAATTCACAAACTCAGGTTCTGGTGGCACCACCTTCAAAATCGCCAAGTAGTTGACATTCAACTATTTGGCGATTTTACTTTCACTCTAATTTTGCCGAGTTCCCTATAAAGTTACCTATGAGAGAGGCGTTTGGACGGTGCTGAACCAGCCTTGACGCAACTGAATGAACGGAACACTGGCGTCTTTTAAAATCTGTTAATGCGAAATTGTTAAACTCTGTATTCATG
>OFFU01000787.1_pt1 | contig 28343 bp, 19 predicted proteins | sample 1521451 | NCBI WGS metagenome assembly OFFU01 (sample SAMEA3504106, study PRJEB24116) | mouse gut metagenome | biome: mouse gut; feature: mouse-associated habitat; material: faeces | place: Denmark | collected 2011 | reverse complement strand
TCTGGATTCTTTCTACCGTATCGAAGGAAAGAAGCCAAAAATGACGCATGAGGATGATTAACATGTTCGAAAAGAAGTTGGGATGAATCTCACGAGGATAGACTTGCTTTTCTACAATTCCGCCTTGATGAGGGCCACCGAAAACCGGCTCTACCACCCATCGGGCAACCATACAGACCGCCACACATTTGTCTACGACAATGTCGGCACTCAGGACTTCTCCCGCACAGACTCCGGACGCCTGCTCTGCCGCACTTACTGCCCCAATGCAAGGCGAGTTGAGGTCAACCCCGAGCTATTCAACCCGTCAGTCCTCCGCGCCGCCTCTTGGGGCGGTGTGATTGGCAGTGGCAGGCCAACTCCATCCTTACCGATTATCTACGGCTACCGCGACTCGCTTGGCACACACCTCTACGTGCGCGACTGGAATCGAACAAACACTACAGATGTATGATGAAATGGGTATTTACGTATATTAAACAGATTGAAGAACGACTCTTTTATGTTTTTTATGTCGGAACAGCTTTCCTTGGCGGTGATTTCAGTGTGTCCACACAAGTTTGGAAGATGTCTTTTACTGCTGCCATCTTATTGGATTTGCCTATCTTGGCTCATTTGAAATATTTTTTAAAGATAAAAAATAGCGCCTATATTACTTTATTTGCGTTGTTCTTAATTTTTTCTATGGTTTTCATCATCAGATGGGCTATTTACTTTCTACATGGAAAAGATATACCTCGCTACTACCGACGTTATCTGAAAGAAAAGAATCGAAAAAAAATAATCTGTGCAATATTTATAGTGCTTTTATGGGGTCTCAGTTTCAGACTTGCATACTTCACCCCAAGTCCGTCTCCAACCCCGAGAGTCTTCAAGCAAACCAACGTAGTAGAAGATGATTGTGAAGATAAAGTCAAATATGCAGAACCCTCAGATACAATCCCTCATCTCCGGTGGCCGGAGCCAATGTAAAAAAACTACAGACATGAAAAAATACTATCAATTGGAATTCACTTTAGACCCGAAGATTCGTGGCAGGTATGAAATGCCACATACCGTAGAAATAACATCAAAAGAATTTCGAGCATATAAAATTTCTCACGCAATGAATATGCGGATGTTTCTTGAAAACGAGGCGACTTTTTATAAGGATATGCCTAAGGACCTTACGGGAAAACTGTTGAAGCGCAAGAGCTGCATAGATTTCATGACCAATTCTCCTTTCTGTTTGACTCTGATTGCTGTAGTGAGCGAGAAAGTAAAGCGTATTTTTGATAATCTCGGTGTAAGCGAAGCTGAATGTATATTTAAGAAGATTACCATAAAGAAAGAAGAAGGCAATTATTATCTCATGTTTGTTCCGTTTATCCACGGCACAGAATTTATCTACAGCGAAACTGAGTTTATACCCATTTTCGGAGAAACAGAAGTAAAACATTTCAAAGATTATGAGGAATATTTCAACACTCCCGGGTATTACACTGTTAAAAAGGTGACTCTTCCTGAAAAATATGCCTCCTATAAGATACTGCACCCGCAGGCTGCCGACGTATTCTATTCTGAGGATATCATAAAAGCATTTGAAGAAGAGAAAGTTGAAGGATATGATATTAAAACCGGAGGAAAGTATCTTCTTGAACTATGCTTTGATAACGAGTAAAAGCGACTAAACCTTTAGATTTGAGACTAAATATATGAAGAAGTTAATCTTAGTTTTTATTTTGGCTGTAACTGTGTTGCAATCTGTTGCAGCCTGTGAGAAAGATGTTTTTCTCAATGCCCTTAAACAGGATCTTTCGCAAAATTCCGATTCATTGAGAACGGAAATTATGATATTTAGTCCGATATATGACCAAGCCTCAAGCGAGATGTCAGACTATATCCCTATGTTCAATTATCTGCTTGACCATTGCACCGAAGAATGCTCGGAAGGCATTGGGGGACATTTCTATGAAATGTTCACAAACTATCCTGACAAGCATATCGAATTTGAAAAATTCTTGGGGTATCTGCCGAATGATGACCAACAAAAGATATTGGTAAATCTTACCTCTTCTATAGCTTTTGAAATGCTATATGAGTACGATTCTTTAGCGAACAAGGACTTAGAACAACTCTTCCGCGATAAATACCCTTATTTAAGCAAATATCCTTTTTGCTTTGCCGAATTCCAACGTATGGAAAAGAACGCACGCGGCGAATGAGTTTGTAATGTCCCGAAAGATAATCGAGAGCATTTTATTGGCAATGAAAGTTTAAATCTAATTATTTTCTAATGACATGAATATAAATCGTGCAAAGTTTTTTATATCTTTGCAAAAACCAATCTGATTGTCAGCCATGAAGTCCATTAGATATCCATTTTTAGATTTGAAGAAATTATCTATAATAGGGGCTATATTGTTGTCTCACGTCATATCGGCCAACGGTCACAGCCGCGAATATCAACGTGTGGCTGCTCAATGGCCTGATGTTGATACTTCTGAGTATATCTTTTTTGCGTCAGGTCACCACGGATATATTTGGTCTATGATTGTAAGAGAGGCGAAGGATATATCCATTTTTCATGGCGTCACCGGTCGGCAGAATGATTATGTCGAAAAATCAACTTATCAGCTTTCTGATAGTGAAAAGCAACTGATTTATTGGGCTTTTGATTCTTTACCTGCACACCGCGATAATTTACGCCCGAAAGAATCGGTGTATTCTCCGATAAATACTGCTTGGGAAATATTAAGAAATGAAGAACAATTATTCCTAAAAGACCAAAGACAAGACTACGCCGGGCCGGACAGCGTCGAAACCAACAAAAAAATTCAGCAGATCGAATATCTGATGTATTATATTTCAAGTCCCGCCCTTCAGCAATATCTTCCAGAGCCCCGGTTTACTTTAGAGGAGTTTTAATAACATTAACAACTGATTTGTAAAATAACTATATGAAAAATATTGTTCTTTTTGTCATTGCTTTTTTATGCTTTTCCGCAAATGGAAAAGCCACTGACAGCATGTCTTTCCCTATTGATTCTTTATATATCTGTATGAAGTCAAATACATATAATGTTCCAAGGGTTTGGCCAAGCGACTATTTTGACAAAGTCGAAAATAAAGAATTTAAGAAAGCGGGCATTTCATATTGCCTTCTTGTAAGCGACACTTTGATTATTGTCGGAGACAGATTCAGCAACCGTAAGCCAATCAATTATGAGTTCAAATCTTATTCAAAGCTAAAGAAGGCTTTTGATGGAGCCAAGTCTGAATTTCATGAGAAAGAGCGTTATGAAGGTGACGCTTTCTGGAGATGGATACAGGTAGTTTCGGATAATGACACGTTATATTATACCGGAGATGACAAGATATTTAGATTATTTTGGGGCGTTCTGAAAAACAACAGATTGGCGGTCAGTGATTATCATATCGGTGATTCTTTAAAAGAGTTGTATCAACGTTTCGGGCTGAGCAAGGCTTCAGAAAAGCTGCTACAATTAAATATAAATCATATTGAAATATTCGACACCATGCATTTTAAAATCCTGACGGAAAAACGCCGGGAGAGCGACATGGAAGAAGAAGGGCCGAAAAGAAAAGGTGAGTTTATGGCTATAATAATCGATATTAATGACAACAAAGTTTCTCAAATCATGTATAGCAACTGGCATTCATGCACAATGCAGTATGAAATATTCCGCGATCTTCTCAATTTTCTAAGACTATTTTAGCTTTTAAAATCATATATGAAAATTTGGCGATTCATAATAGTGATTATTGCATTAGGGGTGTTTGCTTTTATGTTCTTCCATCATGACGACATCAATACTGACATCCCCGATGTCAAGACCCTTCATGAATTGAATAAGGATTTTGGCAAACCGGAGGGCAGCACTATTATAATGCTAAAAAAGGGTATTTCGCTATATGAATATCAAAGTGATCTGTATAACTACATTCCCGACAATGACAGTCTGGCGGTCGTTCAAAACACTTATCGAAAAGGCCGTATCTTGACCGTTATATGGTATAAAGAGAAGCCTAATGATTCTATTGAAATTATTTCCCGCCTGTCGTGGGATGAGGATTATATTCAATTCTGACTTGTCAGGAATCGGATAATCAAGCCAATCCTAATCACCTGATTGACATTTAACTTTGCTATTTAAGATTTTTGAATGCACGAAATCCGCATTTGCCGCAGGGATTGTTGGCTGTATTTTTTTGATTTTGCAGTATCGCGGAAAATTCGTAAATTTGTGGCAAATTGCCCTTAAACCGCGATGTCAGAAGATCAAGATCCTATCGAAGACCTCAGCCAAGAGTCTGAAGTCGATACCACAGAAGAAACAGCAAGTGACGAGACCGAAGTAGCCCACGGTCCGAGCCGCCCATATACCTCACCCGAGGATGTGGTGAGACATCATTTGCGCGGTATGTATCAGACATGGTTTCTTGAATATGCCTCTTACGTGATTCTCGAGCGTGCTGTCCCGAATATCGAGGATGGCCTCAAGCCGGTGCAAAGGCGTATTCTCTACGCCATGAAGACTATCGATGACGGTCATTTCAATAAGGTGGCCAACATCGTGGGCACAGCCATGCAATATCACCCTCATGGCGACGCGTCGATAAAAGACGCCTTGGTGCAGCTTGGCCAAAAAGACCTCTTGGTAGAGACGCAGGGTAACTGGGGCAATATACTGACGGGCTCTAAGGCGGCCGCGGCGCGTTATATCGAGGCGCGCCTGTCGCTCTTCGCCTCTGAGGTGCTCTACAATGACAAGGTGACGGAGTGGACCCGCAGCTACGACGGCCGCAAGCCCGAGCCGGTGACGCTGCCGGTGAAGTTCCCGCTGCTGCTTGCTCAGGGCGCCGAGGGCATTGCCGTAGGTCTGTCATCGAAGATTCTGCCTCATAATTTCAACGAGCTTCTCGACGCCGCCATAGCCTGCGTGCGCGGGGAGAGCTTCGACCTCTATCCCGACTTCCTCACCGGCGGCTCCATCGATATCAGCCGCTACAACGACGGACGGCGCGGCGGCGCGGTAAAAGTGCGCGCCAAGATTGAGAAAATCGACTCGCGCACGCTCAATATTACCGAGCTGCCGTTCGGCCAGACATCGGAAGACCTCATCGACTCGATACTCAAGGCTTTCGAGCGCGGGCAGATAAAAATCCGCAAGGTAGAGAACAACACCGCCGCCGAGGCCTCGATATTGGTACACCTCATACCGGGCACTTCGTCCGACAAGACCATCGACGCCCTCTATGCCTTCACCAACTGCGAGGTAAACATATCGCCCAACTGCTGCGTGATACGCGACAAGAAGCCGGTGTTCCTCGGCGTGAGCGATGTGTTGCGCCACAGCGTGAACATCACCCGCAACATCATAGAGTCGGAGCTCAACGTAGTGCTCGGCGAAGACCGCGAGAAACTTCTCAAAGCCACCTTGGAGAAGATTTTCATCGAAGAGCGTATCTACAAAGACCGCGAATACGAGCAGGCCGCCAGCGTCGATATCGCCGTAGAGCATATCGACCGCCGCTTGGATCCGTTCAAGCCCGACTTCATCCGCGAAATCACACGCGAGGATATCCTTGCTCTGCTCGAGATAAAGATGAAGCGCATACTTCGCTTCAACAGCGACGAGGCCGAGACAGCCATCAACAACCTCAAAGGCCGCATTGCCGACACCCTCGACCGTCTCAACCGCCTCGACGAGGTGACTATAGAGTGGTATGAGTACCTGAAGAAGAAATACGGTGCCGCATATCCGCGCCGCACACAGATTCGCAGTTTCGACAATATCCAAGCCGCCAATGTCGCCGAGGCCAACGAGAAATTGTATTTCAACCGAGAGGAGGGCTTCGTGGGCACCGGGCTGAAAAAAGATGAGTTCGTATGCAATTGCTCGTCGATCGACGACATCATAATCTTCTACCGCGACGGCCGCTACAAGATTACCAAGGTGCAGGACAAGCTTTTCGTGGGCAAGGGCGTGATCTATATCAACGTCTATAAGCGTAACGACAAGCGCACCATCTACAACGTCATTTACCAGAACGGCCGCGGAGGCGTCTACTACATGAAGCGCTTCGCCGCCACCGGCATGACGCGCGACAAGGAATACAGCCTCATACCGGGCGACCCCGTGGCCCCGGGCGCCAAAATCACATGGTTCTCGGCCAACCCCAACGGCGAGGCCGAAATTGTGAAAGTGACCCTCAAGCCGAAGTTGCGCCTCAAAAACCTGACCTTCGATGTCGATTTCTCCAAGCTCGCCATCAAGGGCCGCGCGGCGCAGGGCAATCTCGTCACCAAGAACGAGGTGGCCCGCTTCTCGCTCAAAGAGCGCGGAGCCTCTACCCTCGGCGGACGCAAAGTATGGTTCGACACCGATGTGCAGCGCCTCAACTACGATGGCCGCGGCACATATCTTGGCGAATTCGGAGGCACAGACCGCATACTCGTCGTATACAACAACGGTGAATATCAGACCACCGGCTTCGAGACCACCAACCATTACGACGACGGCATACTGCGCATAGAGAAATACCGCGCCAAGACGGTATGGACCGCCGTGCTCGACGACGCCCGTCAGGGTTACCCCTATATCAAGCGCTTTACTTTCGACGACTCCGCCAAGCGCCAGCGCTTCGTGGGCGACGACGCCGACTCCAAGCTCACGCTCCTCACCGATCAGGCCCAACCCATGCTCGGGCTTCATTTCGCAGATGAAAACCGTGTAGACCAAGAGCTCGACGCAGCCGAATACATCGGCGTGAAATCATTTACAGCACGCGGCAAGCGCCTCACCACCTTTGCCTTGGCTTCGGTAGAACTTCTCCCTGCCCCCGAGCCTGAGGAGCCCGAAGCAAGCGAGGATTACGACGAATCGCCCGACGAGCCAAGCACCGATGCCGAAGAACCCGACAACACAACTATTTATGCCGAGGAGGGCGTAGATATCCCCGTAACACCCTCACTTTTCGAAGATGAAGAAACTGATTAGCCTCGCGCTTGGCCTCGCATGCGCCATCGCCGCCCATGCCGCCGACAGCACAGCCACCATCGAGCGGCCTGTGATTTCGGCCTATACACTCGAGGCCGGCACGGCGCACATAGCCGAGACCTACCTGTCGCCCCTGCGCTACAGCGGCCCCATGCTTGCCTTGAGTTATGAGCGTATGCAGGCTATGCGCTTCGATCCCGAGCGATGGGTAATGCGGCTCAGCGGCAGGCTCGACGGCGCAAAGACAAGCAATATCCCTGCCCGCAACGCCCGGATGTGGAACCTCAACCTGCAACTTGGCTGGAGCATGTCGCGCCGTTGGAATATCGGGCCTTGGAGTCTCTATGGCGGTGGCTATACCTCGGTTGAGGCCGGAGTGCTATATCTCACCCGAAACAGCAACAACCCCGTCGCAGCCAAAGCGGCATGGAACATCGGCGTTACTGCAGCCGCGGCCTACCACACATCACTGGCAGGCAAACAGATAACCCTGCGCTACCTTGCCGAACTGCCGCTGACCGGTATATTCTTCTCGCCGCAATACGGAGAGCTTTACTACGAGATATATCTGGGCAACCACAAAGGCTTAGTGCGTGGCGCATGGCCGGGGAATTATTTCCGCCTCAACAACCTCGTCACGGCCGACATTGCCCTCGGCCGCACCATTTTGCGCCTCGGCTACCGCTGCAATATCCTCTCCACAAAGACAAACAATATCGTCAACCGCCACATCGAGCACACTGCCGTTCTCGGCCTCGTGTCGGAGTGGATATCGCTCAGCCCGACAAAGCATATCGACCGCGACGCACGCTTCATAAGCGCCTTATATTGACCCCCGACATGATGAAAAGCATACGCAAAATAATAGCACTGGCGGCTCTGCTGCTCCCCTTGGGCATAGCCATGCCCGGCTGCCACTCGCTCGACAAGTTCGACAACGACTATTACGGCAACTTCGACGCTCTCTGGACGATACTCGACCAACATTATTGTTTCTTCGCCGAGAAAGGTGTCGACTGGGACGCCGTCCGCTCGCAGTACCGCACCCGTATCAACGACAAGATGGAGATGAAAGAATTTTTCGACGTATGCTCTGAAATGCTTGATGAACTCCGCGACGGCCATACCAACCTTATAAGCTGGTTCGACGTGTCGTACTACCGCAAATGGTGGTCGGATTATCCTCAGAATTTCGACTGGCGTCTCATTCAGGAGCATTATCTCGATTTCGACTATTCCACTTCGGGGGGCATGTCGTATAAGCTGTTGGAGGACTCAAACGTGGGCTACGTGCGCTATTCGTCGTTTTCCTACGGTATTAACCACAGCTTCGTCAACGATATGATGTTGACCCTCAAGGAGGCCGACGGCATGATACTCGACATCCGCGACAATGGCGGCGGCGACATGACCTCGGTAGAAGAACTCGCCTCGCACTTCATAGCCGAGCGCATACTTGCCGGATATATCCGGCATAAGACCGGTCCCGGCCACAGCGACTTCTCCGAGCCATACGCCTATTACTACGACCCGGCAGTCGGCGTGCGCTGGCTCAAACCGGTAATCATCCTCACCAACCGTTCTACATTCAGCGCCGCCAACAATTTCGTGCAGGTGATGAAACCGCTGCGCCATGTGGCCATCGTAGGCGATACTACCGGCGGAGGCTCGGGTATGCCTTTCTCATCGGAGATACCTATCGGCTGGAGTGTGCGCTTCTCAGCCTCACCCGTCTACGACGCCGACATGCAGCTCACCGAGGGAGGAATATCCCCAAGCGAAAACGGCGAAGTGTCGATGGATCCCGAAGCCGCTCTCGCCGGCCACGACACCATACTCGACTTCGCCATAGGAGTAATCGTAAAATACGCCGAAGACTCAAAAAACGACACATCCCGCACCCTCTGCGACATGCTGTAGGCTATGCTCTCGGCTTACAATCCCAAGCGTTCTATTACTGACTTGATGACCTGTATGTCAACCGAAGAATAATCGGTTTTGTCGTATATTTCCAATAAATACACGCTTCCGTTTTCTTCTGACGCGATGACAGTATAAGTTATCACCCGCGCACCTCCTGATTTGCCTTTTCCTTTGGAAGTGATTGATAATCTAATCTTACGAATTCCCGGAGCAAGTTCTACTCCTTGCATTGGATTCGTCTTTAGAGAATTCATAAAAACGCCGACATCATCTTTTAGTGATCGATGACGTTTAGCCAAGCCCTTTAGGCTTTTTAGAAAACCGGGAGTGATGATTACTTCAAAGTTCATTGAGAGCCTCGTCTATCGTGTAGCCCTTTAATTCCCCGGCCTGAATACGACTCACTTCTTCAAGACCTCTGCATATATTTTCGGTCAACGAATCTTCTTCTGTCACCGGTGTAATTTTAAAAGTACCATATCTTGAAGTAAGCAATACTGATTGCCCACTCTTCGCTGCCGTAAGAAATTTTCCTTGATTGGCGCGGAATTCTCTTGCTGAAACTACCTGCATAATTATATTTTTTGTTACAAAGATAACAAATGGCAGCCAATTTGGCTACCATTTTAATACTATTTAACATCTCCACCTCTTATGCCGCAGGCTGGGGAACATCTTGCGGAAGCGCACGAGGGGTGTGGTGATTTTGCCGCTGGCCACAACGAGGCTCACCGCCACTACAATCAGTATCAGGCCGAGGAGGTCGCGGGCGGTCAATGTCTCATCGAACACGGTGATACCTATCACCACGGCAGTGACCGGCTCAAGAGCGCCAAGGATAGCCGTAGGCGTAGGACCGATATATTGAATGGCCTTTGTAGTGCAGATAAATGACACTACAGTAGGCAGCAGTGCCAAGCCGGCTATATTGAGCCACATGCCCCAATGCGAGGGAACGATGAAATGCGAGCCGGGAGTCACCAAAATCTTGCATGCGAAGAGCATAACACCCGAAAGAAGCACATAGAATATCACCTTGAGCGTAGCCACTTGCTTGAGCCCCGGGCGGTTGACTCCAACGATATATGCCGCATAACTCAGCGACGAGAGCATTACGAATACAGTGCCGGTAACGCTGAGCGTGGCGCCGTCCTCCCCTTTGAAGAGCAAGGCTATGCCCACCAGAGCCATAACGATACACGACATCGTTGTCACCGACAACCTCTCGCGGAAGAAAGCAGCCATAATGACAGCCACCATCAGCGGATATACAAAAAGCAATGTCGAGGCTATGCCCGCGTCCATATAGTTGTAGCTCACAAAAAGCAAGAGCGACGACATGGCCAGCAAGATTCCCATCACGGCAAGCGGAACGACACTGCGCCTGCCGATACGGAAATTACGCCTGCGCCACAGCAGCATGAGAGCCACAGCAGGCAAGGCGAAAAGATAACGGAAGAAAAGCACACTGTCGGCAGTCATGCCGTCGGCATAAAGCGGCAGTGTAAACAAAGGATTGGTGCCGTAGGTGGCTGCGGCTATCGACCCTATCACATATCCTTTGACTTTTACGTTCATAAGCGCTTTTTGAGATATCTGTCGCCTCCTGCGCAGGCAGGAGGCAACAGGATGAAACATCACTTTGTTTAAGTTTCGCAAGCGAAACTTGTTTATTTTGAGGTTAATAGGTTTAAGGAGTTTAGGTATACATTGGTAAAACTAAACATTTTAAACTACATAAACCGCGCTGAAAGCGCTTTAGACCTCAAGTGATTCAAGTTGCCTTGCAACTTGAATCACTTGATATCAAACGGCTGCGGGCTCACGAAGAAGCGGTAAGCGGCAATCGCCCCGGGGGTGTTGGCCTCCATACGGGGCAGATATTGCAGTCCGCCTACGCTCTGCTCGCTGCCGAGGTCTATCACTATCACGTGAGGGAAGGGCACGCCTTTGGCTGTGCTCCAATAGGTGGATTCCTGAAGGTCGAACACCTTGTCGGCGGTGCGGTTGGCTCCCTTGACGTCTTCGCTGTCGGCATATACAGCCGTCCACGGCTCGCGCGACAGGCGCTTGCCGTTTTCATCAAGGACATAGATCTCGGCTATGGCAGCCTCGTTGCCCTTTCCTATTCCGCTGACAGCCTCAAGAGCGATATAGCGTCCGCGCACGGGGCTGTCGAGCGACACTTCCTGCCATCCGTTGCCGGGAGCGAAAGTACCGGTAAGGGCAGGCGCTACGCCGCTGAGGTCGAGGCTCTCGCCGTCGTTGCGGTGGAGCTGAGGCTTGGCAACGGCAAGATTGTCGAGCAAGGGCTCGCGCAGACCTTGGCTGCGGGCCTCGCGCGGGCCAATGATATCGAACACCACAATCTCATTCTCACCTTTGCGCAGCCAGCAGCCGGGCATATAAAGCGTCTGCTGCGGGCCGATTTCCCATATACGACCGAGGGCATGGCCGTTGACATAGACAAGTCCTTTGCCCCATGTGGAGAAATCGAGGAAGGTGTCAGACGGTTTGTTGACCTTGAACGTGCCGCGGTAGACTCCGCGCGGCAATCGGCCGTCGTCGCCGGGCGAGAAAGCCTCTATCGGCAGGAATTCTCCGATTCCGGTATATGTGTCGAGCTTATCTTCGATATTGTAGACTTTCCAACCGGTGAGGCGGCAAGTGAAGTCGTGCTTGCCGCGGCGCTCGGTGACAGTCACATTGTCGGTGATACCCTTGAAGTCTTTGATGGCGCGGCCGAAGTTGATACGTCCCATAGCCTCGACCAGTATATCGAGTTGCGCACCCTCGGCCACGGCGGGCAAAGGCAGGTCTTTCTCACCGAGACGGCGGTCAAGCTTGCCTATGAACTTGCCGTCGACAAATACCTGAGCATAGTCGTGGGGGTCGTTGACGGTGAGCTTGCTGCCGGCAGCGAGAGCCGGAAGTGTGGTGCGGTAAAGTATCGAGCCGAAGCCTTGGTCATATTCCTCCATGGTCTTTATCTCGCGGTCCTCTTTAGGCTCGGGCAGATTGGCGAAGAGCGGAGCCACCTCTGTAAAGGTAAACTCCGGCACGGCTATCGGCTTTATCGACGCCGGTATGGCCGGCATTTTCTTTCCCTCATAATACTTGGCGAGGGTATTGCGCAGGGCGTGATATTTTGGTGTGAGCTGACCCGACTCAGATATCGGGGCGTCGTAGTCGTAGCTTGTCACGTCAGGAGCGAATCCGGGTGAGTTTGCTCCGGCCCAATGCCCCCAGTTAGTGCCGCCGTGGGTCATGTAGAGGCTGAATGAGATACCTTTGGAGAGCATTTCATCTATGCCCTCGATCATCTTCTCGGCCGGACGTGTCTCATGGTTGGCGCCCCATTTGTCGAACCATCCGCTCCAGAATTCCGAACACATCAGCGGGCTGTCGGGGCGCACCTCGCGGAGTTTGGCAAACTGCTTGTCGATGTTGGCTCCGGTGCCGAAGTTCATAGTCCAGATAAGGTCGTCGAGGCCGTTGTTGAGGAAGTTCGAGGCCCAGTCGCACTGGAAGAGCGTCACCTTGTCGCCGAAATTGCTGCGCAGCATATCGCGGATATTGCCCACATACTCCTTGTCGGTGCCATACGAGCCATATTCATTCTCCACCTGCACCATGATGATGGGTCCGCCGTCGGCTACGGTGAGGTCACCAACCTGCTCGGCAACGGCTTTCTGAAACAAATCCACGCGTTCAAGGAAGTATGGGTCGTTCTCTCGCAGGCGTATGTCTTTCTTCTTGAGCAGCCACCAAGGCAGGCCGCCCATCTCCCACTCAGCGCATACGTATGGGCCGGGGCGCAGGATGACATTCATGCCGTTGTCGCGGCAAAGCTCCACGAACTTGCGCAGGTCGTTCTGCCCTGTGAAATCGAACACACCCTCTTCCGGCTCGTGGGCATTCCAGAACACATAGAGGCACACCGTGTTCATGCCCAAAGCCTTGCATTGCTTTATGCGTTGGTCCCAATATGGCTCGGGGATACGGGGGTAATGCAGCTCGGCGGCTTTCACCACGTAGGGCTCGCCATTGAGCAGGAAAGTGCCCTCTCCGGCTTCGAAGCTGCCTTGCGGGGTTTCTAAAGCTATGGCCGGAACCAGTCCGGCCATAGCGACAAATAGGCTTGCTATCAGTTTTTTCATTTGCTGAAACGATATACCGTGAAGGATTTCGCGGGCACGAAAGTGCTCCAGCGTGTGCGGCCTTTGATGTCGGCGCCCTCGGTTGTTGTCACCGGAGCGATTACATCGGGATTGTCGAGAGTATTCTCGGCAGTATCCGACGGAGCCTGCAGGCGTGTCTTCACAATTTTGCTGAAAGTCTGTTTGCTCTTGAGTCCTTTGAAGTCGACATTGAACGGCTGTTCTTTGTCGGATGTATTGGCAACCTTGATGATGATATCACCCGAAGGCTCCTCGATCACCGCCGAGGCGAATATGCCGTCTTGACCGGTGAGGGGCTTGCCGTCGCTGAGCAGAGAGAGCACGCGGCTGCCGGGGTTGTGCATGTAGAGCTGCTGGATGTAGTAGCTCGAGGTGCGCATGGAGCGTGAGTTGTCGAACCATATCATGTCGGGGCGCCACTGCCAACCCTCGACGTGGGCGAAGAGAGGTGCGTATGTCGCCATCTCAACGATGTCGGCGTTGCGCTCGAGGCCGGTCATGAATGCACCTTCGAGAAGGGCGGCATTGAAATGATTCCATTTTTTGCCTTTGCCGTGGCAGGCATACTCACCGGCAAATACCTTCGGGCCTTTGCGGTCGTAATTGTCATAGCGGTCGCCGGCGGCGAGGAACCAGCTTTCGGGGCGGTAGAAGTGTTCGTCCACGAGGTCTACTTTCAGACGTGTCATCTCCGGCCAGAGATAATCGAATTTCTTACCCTCGCTGTCGGGACCCGACGAACCTATAATCTTGATTTCAGGATGTTTCTCGCGCAGCACTTTGATGAAAGGCTCGAGATGTTCTACATATTCCGGGCCCCACTGCTCGTTGCCGATGGCGAGGTATTTGAGGTTGAAAGGCGCCGGATGTCCCATGTCGGCGCGGAGTTTGCCCCACACGGTGGTGGTGTCGCCGTTGGCAAACTCGATGAGGTCTACAGCGTCGTCGATATAGGGCTGGAGCTCTTCAAGAGGTGCATGTGCTTTGGCGTCGCGGTTCTGGTATTGACATGCCAGACCTACGTTGAGCACCGGCAGAGGTGCGGCGCCGAGTTTCTCGCTGAGCAGGAAATACTCATAGAAACCGAGGCCATACGACTGATAATAGTCGGGGAAGAAACGGTGGGGGAAGGTATAGTGCCAGCGGTTTTGGTTGGTGGGGCGGTTTTCGGGCTGACCTACGGAGTTTTTCCACTGATAGCGTGTCGCCAGATCGGTGCCCTCGACGATACATCCGCCGGGGAAGCGGAACACACCGGGCTTGAGGTCCACCAGCGCCTGCACGAGGTCGGTGCGGAGGCCATGCCATGTATGCTCGGGGAAGAGCGATATATGCTCGGCGTCGACGATATTCTTGTCGGGATGGGTGAGGAATATGCGCAGCAAGCCCTTGTCAACCGAATGATTCGGGGTAAGGGTCGCGCTGTATTTCTGCCATTCGGTGGAAGTAACCTCGATATCGGCCTTGGCATAGACCTGAGTCTCGCCCATGGCGGCGGGGTCGCAAAGTTCCACACGGATTTTGGCAGGGCCTTCCGGGGCGCGGAGCCATGCTGAGAAGAGATATGTTGAATCTTTCTGGAAAGTCACGCCGAAGAAGCCCTCGTTCTGCAGACCGGTATATTTGTCATTATGACCGGCCGAGGCCATGCGCACATAGTGGGGATTGCGCTCGAATGGACCGTCGTCGCGCACGGTGACATCGCCGAAAGCCGTCCAACCCGTCAGAGGTTGCTGGAATTCAAAAGAGCGGTTCTTCACCATTTCGGCATACAGACCGCCGTCGGCGCCATAATTTATATCCTCAAAAAATATGCCGTACATTGTCGGCGACACTTCGGCGCCGCGCTTGCCGGCATCGAGTACTGCCGTTTCAGCCGCTGCTGTCAGCGAGGCTCCGGCAAGGAGTAGTGCAAGATAGTGTTTCATGAATATTGGATTTTTTGCAAAGATACGAATAAGCGAGAGCAATGCCAAATTTATTTGAGCATTGCCGAGCCCAAAAGCGAATGAAATGAGCGCTAAAATGAGCGCTGAGCCCCGCCTTTTCGTTGTCGGCGCGAGTGAAGCTCGCGCGGTGCAGACACAAAAACGCCGAGTCTCCAAAAAGACCCGGCGTCTTGCGCTTCAAGATGGACTCGAACCAACGACCCTCTGATTAACAGTCAGATGCTCTAACCGACTGAGCTATTGAAGCGTTTGGCGCTGCCTTTCCGGCTTTGCAGTGCAAAGTTACATCAAATTTTTTTACTGACAAAATATTTTCGCACTTTTTTTCATTTTGTTTTTATTTTGCCCGATAGAGCATTATTGCAGTTTATCAAACAAATGTTAACATCAGTTAAATCAAGCCCCGCAAGTTGGAAAGATATGTTAACGATACATCACATTTAAGCCCTTTCTTGTTAATAATGAAAGACAAAGGCAGTAACTTTGCAAAATTAATCAGAAGAATATAACAATGGCGAATTTACTTACCACCCTGATTGACCATCAGCTCGAGCGCTACGGCGCCGACCGTGTGGCATACAGCACGATAGATTACGACTCTCGTTCTCTCAAGCCCACCACTTGGGGAGAGTTCGCCGAATCTGTCGACAAGGTGGCCTGTGCCCTTGAGGTGCTCGGCATCGAAGAGGGCGACATGATTGCTATCTTTGCGCCTAACTGTCAAGAAATACTTCAGGCCGACTTCGGTTGCTACCGCAACCGTGCAGTCCCCGTAGCTATATATGCGACAAGCAGCTCCGACCAAGTGAAATACATCGTAAACGACGCCGGAGCAAAGATTATTTTTGTAGGCGACCAAGCCAACTACCGCGCTGCCCGCTCGGTGTTCGACCAATGCCCCAAGCTCTTTAAGATTGTGGCCATCAACCCCGACATAGAGCTCGACAACAACGACAAAGACACTCTCCGCTTCAGCCAGCTTCTCGAACTCGGGGCAATGGCGAGCGACAAATGCCGTAATGCCGTAGCTCTCCGCGCCGCGGCCGCCTCGCCCGACGATATAGCCACCCTCATCTACACCTCCGGCACCACGGGCGAGCCCAAAGGAGCCATTCTGCCCCACAGCTGCTTCAACGCTGCCATCGACTTCCACTTCCGCCGGCTCGACAACCTCTCCGACGCCGACACCTCAGTATGCTTCCTGCCTCTGAGCCATATCTTCGAGAAAGCTTGGACATACTTCTGCCTCTGCAAAGGCATGCAGGTTGCCATTAACACCAACCCCAAGCGTATTCAGGAGGGCATTAAGATAGCCCGCCCGACGTGTATGTGCAGCGTGCCGCGTTTCTGGGAGAAAGTCTACGCCGCCGTGCAAGACAAAATCGGCTCTATGAAAGGCGTGGCGAAAATCATGGTGGAGCGCGCGCTCAAAGTCGGGGCAAAGCGCAACCTCGAATACGTGCGCCTCGGCCTCAAAGTGCCCGCTTGGCTCGAAATGCAATATAAGTTTTTCGACAAGCAGATATTCAGCAAACTGCGCCACACCATAGGTATCGACAACGGCAACATGTTCCCCACCGCCGGAGCGCCTCTGTCGGCCACCATCACCGAATTCCTTCACTCATGCGGCATAAATATCGTCATTGGCTACGGTCTGAGCGAGACCACTGCCACCGTGAGCTGCTACCCATCGATAGGCTATGAAATCGGCAGTATCGGCACCATCCTCGAGGGCGTGCAGGTCAAGATTGGCGAGAACAATGAAATCCTCGTCAAAGGCCCGACGGTAATGCGCGGATACTATGGCCGACCCGAAGAAAATGCCAAGGCATTTACCGAGGACGGATGGTTCCGCACAGGCGACGCCGGCCTCTTCGACCAAAGCGGCGCTCTCGTGCTCACTGAGCGCATAAAAGACCTCTTCAAGACCTCAAACGGCAAATACATAGCCCCGCAGGCTATCGAAAGCCGCCTCGGCGAAGACAAATATATCGAGCAGGTGGCCGTAATCGGCGACCAGCGCAAATATGTCACGGCCATCATCATTCCGGCATTCGAGGCTCTCAAGGAATATGCCCGCAAGAAAGGCATTTCCTTCAATTCGCTCGAAGACCTTGTTGAAAACGCCGAGATACGCAAATTTATCGAAGAGCGTATCGAGCGCCTGCAGAAAGGCCTCGCCGGTTTTGAAAAAATCAAGAAATTCACACTCCTCCCCAAAGAGTTCACCATCGAGAACGGCGAGCTCACGAACACCCTCAAGATCAGGCGCCCGGCCATCAACAGCCACTACGCCTCTGAGATTGAAGCGATGTATTGCTGATATTCAGCTTGTAAAAAAAATTACGACTATGAAGCAGACTTCGATTATAACGCAAGGCGCCGAGCCGGAAAAGGCGATACTCATCGGCCTCGTCACCCCGCAGCAAGACGAACTCAAATCGGCGGAATACCTCGCCGAGCTCGCTTTCCTTGCCGATACGGCCGGCGCGCAGACTGTCGAGACTTTCACACAGAAGCTCGACTACCCCAACCCGCGCACATTCGTCGGCAAAGGTAAACTTGAGGAAATAAAGCAATATATCGAAGACCGTGGCGACATCGACATGGCCATCTTCGACGATGACCTCACAAGCAAGCAGGTGCTCAACATCGAGCGCGAGCTCGGCGTGAAAATCCTCGACCGCACATCGCTCATCCTCGATATTTTCGCCAACCGAGCCCAGACAGCAAATGCAAAGACGCAGGTAGAGCTCGCCCAATACCAATACCTACTCCCCCGCCTGACCCGAATGTGGACCCACCTCGAACGCCAGCGTGGCGGTATCGGTATGCGCGGCCCCGGTGAGACCCAGATCGAGACCGACCGACGGATAATCCTCAACCGCATATCTCTGCTCAAGCAGGAACTCGCTGCCATCGACCGCCAGAAAGCCGTGCAGCGCAAAAACCGCGGCAAGCTCACCCGCGTGGCATTGGTAGGATACACCAACGTAGGCAAGTCTACCTTGATGAACCTGCTCAGCAAGAGCGACGTCTTCGCCGAGAACAAGCTCTTCGCAACCCTCGACACAACCGTCCGCAAAGTCGTCATCGACAACCTGCCCTTCCTCCTCACCGACACCGTAGGTTTTATCCGCAAGCTGCCCACACACCTCGTAGACTCTTTCAAATCAACCCTCGACGAGGTGCGCGAGGCTGATATCCTCGTGCATGTAGTGGATATATCACACCCCAACTTCGAGGAGCAGATTGAAGTCGTTGACCGCACCCTCCGCGAGGTATGCAACGGCGCCGACAAGCCCATGCTGCTCGTATTCAACAAAATCGACGCCTTCACATGCACACCGAAAGACGATGACGACCTCACTCCGCGCGAACGCTGCAACATATCTCTTGACGAACTGAAAGCCTCGTGGATGGCCAAGATGAACGACAACTGCGTATTTATCAGCGCCCGTAAAGGCACAAACATCGACGAGCTCAAAGACAAGCTCTACACCATGGCCCGCGAGATACACCTCGCCCGCTTCCCCTACAACGACCTCCTCTATCAGCACTACGACGAATAGACAAAGCATAACCGACAACAGCGCCCGACAGCTATCTGCCGGGCGCCGTATTTTATACCAAATCGCTGATTCACAGTAGGGACGCGCCGCGGCGCGTCCGCCCCTCCGGGCTACCGAATTACCTTTTGAGAAGCGGACGTGCCTCGGCACGTCCATACATTGTTGCTTTTCAGAATCTTACTTCACAAGCACTTTACTAACCTGAGAGCCTTGACGGCGGATGAAGATACCGCCGGAGGGATTGTCTACGCGCAGACCACGCAGGTCGTAATATTCAACCGGAGCCTCAGCGTCGATATTCTCAAGGCCTGTAGACTTGTCGAGCACGCGGATATTATCCACCACCAGATCCATTCCGGCTGCCGATATACCGTGGAAACCTATCCGCACCTTGGCCTTGCCGGCATATTGAGAGAGATCGAAAATATACTCGGTCCAGCGGCTGTTTGATGTGTACTGATAGAGATCTGCGTCCGGAAGAGCCTCGAAATCTCCTCCGTCGGCCGACACTTCCACAAGCAGATGGTCGTCGAAGTGCATGTCGTCGCCGAAGTCAGCATGGAAGAAATGGAAGCGCAGCTCAGGCGATACTCCCTCAAATGTCAGCTCGGGCGTTACGATACGTGCTTCAGCACCCTCGGCGACGCCGATAAAGCCTTTGAAAATCAGCATACCCGCACCGACATACGGACCCGTACCGGGAGCATTCGACACTATGCCTATTTCCCATGCCCCTCCGAGTGCGAGAGATTGCATTGTCCAAGGCGCCGTAGAGGGCTGTCCTTCGGTGAAAGCCTCTTCAAAAGGCAGTTTATAGGCAGGGCCTGTATGCACGCCCGCAGGTGCCGATTTAGCCCCCTCGCCGGCGCTGCTTACGGCGCTGACATAATAGTAAGTATAAGCCTGTCGGGTAAGGTCGAGGCCGCTGTCGTGGTAGCTGCAGGTCTTTACACCGCTTGCTATCAGTTCGTCGCGCCCGGCGACGTCGCGGTAGATGTTATAGCTCAGCCGCGAGGGGTCAACATCAAGACCGTTGAGACCTTTCTCCGGAGCTTTCCATGTGAGGGTCGGGTAGCCGTCGGTATCGACCGAAGCAGCCACAGCCGTAGGAGCCTGCGGATAATCCTCACCACAGAATACCGATACATACACCGGCAGACTCTCACCCTTGTCGTTGACCGCCACTATGCGGTAAGAGTTGAATCCGGCTGCCGGCTCGGCGTCAACCCATGAATAAGAAGCACCGGGAGTGGCCGCATTTACACTGTGGGCTGCCTCAAGCGACGCTCCACGGTAAATATCAATGCGGTTCAGAGCGTCAAGAGCCTGCCCGTCGGCTGTCTGCGAGGGAGCTTTGAAAGACACCTTCACCTGATTGCCCTCGGCACTTGCCATGGCCTCGCTCACGATAGCGGGGCTTCCGGCAAGCGGTTCGCCTTGCAGATCGAAGAGGCAAAGAGCCTCCATAGTCTCAAGGGTGCATAAATTGGTGGCGCGGCCTGTTGCCACATCCACGCGGTAGAGGTCAGTGCCTGCCTGCGAGGGCGTGAGCCAATAGAGACGGCCGTCGGCACGGCTGAACGCCGCAGTCTGGAAATAGGCATAGCCATCGGATGTGAGCATTTTCACACCCGTATTGCCTACTTTCATAGAGCTGCCTGTAAACTTGTTGATAGTATAGAGGGCAGCCTCGCCGTCGGCCTCAAGAAGTATACCGTAAAGCTGTCCCGCGGCGTCGGCAGAAAGAGTATAGAAAGGCAGTGTGGAGAATGCATATTCAGCCGCGCCGGTAACCGGGTCAAAGGTCACGATGGCGTCGGCCATAGCCGACATGCCATAGAGCGTCGATGTGGTGACATCGTAGGTCATATCCATACACACGCCATTGGCCGTCGTCTGCGACAGATTAGACACCACTTTGAGTGAGGTCATATCCACACAGCGCCAGTTTACTGAAGTGATTCCACCTGTACTGTTGGCATTATAGTCGCAGTAATAGAAATTATTATCCACCGATGTGCCCGAGAATCCCGAGGCGTCGGCTATCGTCATTACCGGCGAAAGCACCGACGAATAGCCGGCTGTGAAAGAGCAGATCTGCGAGCTGCTGTAGTCGGAGCTGACTGTATAGAACTCGGCTTTTCCGGACGCAGCCTTTGCCGCCGCACGTGCCGGTGTCGGGGCGGCCTGCGCCTCGGGCGCACGGCGCGCTCCGGGCTTAAGTGTGCCGAAGTCGCTGCCGTGAGCCATAAGCGCAGCTGCCATTAGGAATATGGAAACTGTCGTGCGCATTGTCAGAGGATTACTTTTGTTACTACATTGCCTTGGCGACGGATATATACACCATGCTCAGGCTTGTCAACGCGTATGCCCTGCAGATTGAAATACTCTGCCTCAACGCTGTCGGTAGCCACGGCCTCGATACCCGACACTGAGAGCGACACGGCATTGCTTGCCGTAGACTCGGCTCCGTCGTAGACTGCCGAAACATGATACTTCACGTCGCCGGCGGCGGGAGTATGCTCAAAGGCACATTCGGTCACAGGCGATTCGTTGACCCTCTCGCCATTGCAGTAAACGTTATATCCGTCGGGAGTAAGAGCGGGGATTGCACGCTGGTAGGTGACATCATCGAGCATGAGCATGTAGCCGCCCTGCGATGTGTGGCGCAGAGCGAAGTACTTGGCTCCGGCGGGCACGGTATAGTCAATCTGCGTCCATGTCTGCGGCACGGCGTATGCAGCCTCGCCACCGGGACAGGGCAAGAAGTCGTCGGCGTCGGTCGGGCGAGAGGTTGTGGCATAGTAGCCGATTACATATTCGGGATAATTCTCGCTGTTGAGGCAGCGTACCCAAAGCTTTATAGTCTGGGCATATCCGCTCAGGGCAGGGAACACAAGCCAGTCGTTGGAGGCAACATCGCCGGTGGCTGTGGTAGCCTGCGGGAACACTACCATCGAAGCGCCGCTGTGGGGTGCCCAGATACCGAGTTCATCGGGGTCGATGTTTGTGAGCGACGGTGTCATGATCTGGCAAGCCATCTTCTCGCCGGCATTGGGATAGCTCAGGCCGGTGATGGGAGCGGTAATCTTGCCGTCGAGGTCGAAGCTGCTGAAATCGCCGAAAGCGTCGATTACAAAGGGCTCGTAAGTCTCGAAGCCATCTTCTTCGATGAGAGTCTCGGCAGGCAGATAGTCGGCCTTGGTCCACGTAAGTTTCACCTTTCCGCCGCTTACTGTAGCTTTGAGGTCATCCACGGCAGGAAGAAGAGCTGCGGTAAGAGCAACTGTAGCGCTTGCCGATTCATTGTTGGTGAGGTCTTGGTCTTTTGCATAGACAACTTTGGCGGTAAACACGGCGTCGCTCTGTTCTTCTCCGCCGGCGGGGCTGTAGTCGAAGCGCACGGCTGTAGTCTTGCCCGGAGCGATCGCCTCGCCGCTTTGGCTGTCGACCTTGCTTCCGTTTTTATAGAGTTCTGCGGTATAGTCGCTGACGATGAAGCCGCCGTTGTTCTTGACGATAAGAGTCATGCCGCAAGGCTCACCTACACGCACGCGGGCCGGCACGGTGAAATCGACTACGGCGAGGTCGTGCGCTGTGCGCTCCTGTATGCGGATATTGTCGATATACATCGGTGTGCCTACACCATGACCGACAAGCGCCACCTGAACACGGCTCTTGCCTGCAAAGGCATAGAGAGGCACCTCGCAAAGTTCCCAAGAGTTTGATGTGCCGTAGCGGTGGAATTCTCCCTCGGCTGCGATGAAATCGCCGTTCTCGCTGCGGGCGGCAACGGTGAGATAGTCATCATTGCGTCCGTTCTGTGTGGCAGGGTCTTTGGTATTCCATGTCTCGCGGAAGAGATAGAAAGTGAGCACCGGATTTTCCATAGTGCTGAAATCGATAGCGGGCATTACCAAGCGACTCTCGCAGTAGTTCGTCCACTGTCCTGTAGGGATAAACTGCAGCAGACCTTGGTCGGTATCCTGCGAGGCAATGGTCACCTCCACGCCGTCGGGGTTGTCGTCGGTGGCGTCAACAGCCATAGTCTTGCTTGAAATCAGCACCCACTCGGGCTCACGGCTGGCGTCTTCGGCATTTTTTACAGTCTCGCTCATCCACGGCGAAGTGGTGTAGCTCTTGTTGGCGAAAGATTCGGCGAAAGGCAGTGCGAGCTGCGGGCCCACGTTTACAGCCTTCGTCTGGGCAGCCGCGCCAAGACCGGCCGAGCTTACGGCTACCACCTGATATGAAATATTGATCTGACGGCTGTCATCGACATCCGAGTCGGTGAAGCTTGTGGTGGTGCTTGTGCCGGCCTTCGAGAGCTTGCCGTCTACCACTCGGCTGACGGTATATGTGAGTTTACCGCTGTCGAGATAGCCGCCGTGCACGCCGGTGGTCGGGGCGGTCCATGTAAGCGACGGTTTGCCGGCTGTGCTTACGGCAAGTGCGCTTACAGCAGTGGGCTCGTCCTCTCCAATCCAAGCGTCGGCACGCACGGGCACACTCTCGCCGCCGTCGTTGACGGCTTTGGCGGTATACCATGTCTCTCCGGTATAGGCGTCATTGTCGACAGCCGAAGAGGTGGCGCCGGGTGCCAAAGGCTCGCTGGTGAAGAATGCGTCGGCCTCATCTTCACGATAGAGGCTCACTGTCACATTACCGCTCAGAGGATTGCCCTCGGCGTCGGTTGCAGGAGCTGTGAAGCTGATAGAGGCCGTCGCAGCACCTTTCTCACCGGGCGTTACTTTGAGCGCCGTCACGGCAGCCGGGGCCGACGCTTTGGAGAGCGCCTTGATAGAGAATGATTTGAATTTGATTTTAACGGCACTGCCGGGATAGGTCATGGCCATGTGCGCGCCTACGCGTAGCTCGCCGCCCTTCTCGGCTGTGAAGGTCACGGTCTTTTCCTTGTCCTTGTCGGCCGACATAGTCCATGTGTCGATAAGCTGAAGCCCGGCAGGAGCCTCGGTGCTTTCTACGAGTTCAAGTGTCACGGTCGCGTCGTTTCCTGTATAGCGGTCGATACGGTAAGTTATCTCATATTGTGTGCCTGCCGAAATCGAGAATGAGGGAGAAAGCACCCAGTCGTTGGCGTCGGTCTTCTGGCCGGAGGTCAGACTGTACCACCACGAGTTCTCATTCCACATCCACATCAAGTTCTTGAAACTCGGGTCAGATTGTCCGTCGTCTACCGCCGTCCAAGTGGCGTAATTGTCGGCCGTAAAGGAAATGTCGTACGGCAAGTCGGTGGTCTGCGCCGCCAACGGAAGTGTCGACGCCGCCATGGCCATTAACATTGAGATGCAAAGTTTTTTCATATCCTGATTTTTTGTGTATTGGTTCCTTGTCTGATTATATAGATATTTCCCGCTTGTGGATTGGCTACGGGAAGTCCCCGCAGATTGAAGTATTCTATCCCGGTGTCGTCGCCGACAGTAGTCTCTATGCCTGTCGAAATCCTCAGCACCACATATTCGGGCTCCGAATCGCTGCCGGCATATCCGCTCACCCCTACAGAGTAGGCATACTCGCAGTCACTCTCAAGCCCCTCGAAACGATGGCTCAGACCCTGCTCCTGAATTGTCATGACACGGGTCATCGCGATATTTTCCATTTCCTGAGTGAGAGTCACATGCTCGATGGCCACACTCTTGCGGCGGTCTACGGCAAATGTCAGCGAGGTGGCCTCGCATGGGTCTATTTCAATTTCATAGTCTGATGAAAGCGCAGTCGGAATATACTGCTCTATCAGCTCGTCGCCGGCGTATACTTTTAATGTCGCGGCCGACGCACCGCTCTGGGCGGCACGTATTGTAAGAGTCGCCCCTTTGCTCAGGTCAAGAGCCGGGGTGGTCAAAGAAGAGGCTGCCGTAGCGCCGAGGGTGAGGGTGTTGCCGCTGTATGCAGCGTTGCCCTCGACAGTCCATCCCGTAGGCAGAGAACCGAATGAGGTGTCTATGCTTCTCGCCTCCGCCTCCAAGCTGCGGCTCACCTTGTAGAGTGTCACATAATAGCCTTCCGCGGCTTGCTCAACCGTCTCCCAACGGGCGGTGAAACCTGTCTCGCTGATATCTGAGGCCGCGAGAGTCTGTACTTTCACAAGCTCGCTGCCGCCACCCATGAAGTCGAAAGAGATAATGCCGCCGCGCTCGGCGATTGCGGTGACGGGTTTTGCAGTAACACTTCCGCTCCACGAGCGCATTGAGGGATTGGTGTCGTCGGTAAATGATGTGCGCAGCTGACGGCCGGGGAAGGGTGTGTCGAGGCTCGACTTGCTGCCGTCGTTGCCCGAGGCTTTTTCAATTTCAAGGCATTGGTGCGAGGCATTGCAGTTGAGGGCATTATAGCTCAGATCCCAAGCGTCGGCACAGCTTATAGTCTTGTTTTCTCCGCCGAGTGTCACGTTGATATAAGCTCCCTTGCGGCGGTCTACATGCCATATCAGCAAACCGTGAGAGGGTATGTAGCGGTCATAGCCGGTCTGCTGGCGGTTTTCGAGGAGGAAAAATTCATCGGGGTCGGATGTGGATATGCGCGCCGACTGTGCCGACGTATTTATCGGCGACAGACTCACGCTTTGCGGCGCCGATATTTCTATAGGCTCCGCCCATCCCAAAAGCCAACGCTCGAGGGCTGTATATCCGGCCGGCACGGCGCCGCAGTTGCGCGTCGCAGGCAAGTACGAGCCTGAGGCCATTATATCCCATTGGTCGGGATGATTGCCGCTGCCGTCATCGCCGTAGTTGACATCGTAGGTGTCGGGCAGGCCGAGGATATGCCCGAATTCATGGCAGAATGTGCCCATGGCAGCGACATCCGCGCCCGTGCTGCCATAGAGCTCGGCGCAACAGCCATAGCTGTTGAGCACCTTGCCGTCGAACGTACGCTCTCCGGCGGCAATGCCCCACTCGTCGATATGGGCTGCATGTGGCCATATCCATGCAGCCTTGTTGCCGGCGAAGTTCTCGCCATAGCCGGCATAGAAGAAATAGAGATTGTCGATCTGCCCGTCATCGTCAAGATCATAGCGGCTGAAATCAATCTCGCCGTCAAGCTTTTGGCAAAGTTCGATAGCAAGCTCGTGCGCCCTCATATCATCACCGTTGGAGTCGTTCTCGCCATAATATGTGGCGGGATGAGAGGCTCTCACCGGCCCGTAGACATCGAAAGAGGGGTCAAAGAGCCCCATCGACTGTGTTCTGAAATAATCGGCGGCGCAGCCTATGTGCTCGCGGCGGTCGAAACCGGGAAGATTGAGCATTTCATCTACCTCGCGCTTGATATCCGGAGTGACAAACTCGACATCAGGGAAATCTACAAGCACTACAAGCGACCTTACCTTGCCCGTGCGCGGAAACGATGAGCGGTTGACCTCACCGGCCATCATGCGGCGTGGCTTGCGGGCAGGCACGCGTCGGCGCTCGACACGGCGCCAATAGCCGTCGGCGTCCTGCTCTACGGCCTTACCGTCGCTGTCAACGGTCACATGACCATACTCATCGCCAAGCAGGCGGATGGTGATTTCCGTGCCGTCGGGATTTACAACAGTCCGCGCTCCCGGGTGAGCCGGCACACCACTCACAATAGCCGGTGTCAACATAAATAGCGCTATTGACAGAACCTTTGCCTCGAATTTCATAAGAAAGATTTACTTTTGCCACAAAAGTAAACAAAATACCGACACCAACCAAATAAATTCAAATAAAAACAATCATAGTGCCATACATATATAGCCCACAGGCCTCCCGGATCGGGAGGCCTGTGGGCTATAGGGGAGAGAGACGCGTGCGTTTGCGGCGATTTCAGCCGCATATTGCGATTGAGATTTCTATCTCCGACGGCGCATCTCGCACGTCTTCAACTTTATAACAACCGCTGCGGTCTGATAGTTCGCCACTACACTGTAAGTATCTCGCGCTCTTTGGCTGCGAATAAATCGTCGATTTTCTTGAGATATTTGTCGTGAAGCTTCTGCACTGATGCCTCGGCGTCTTTCTCTACGTCTTCGGGCATACCTTGCTTGATAGCTTTCTTGAGGCCGTCGATAGCGTCGCGACGTGCATTGCGCACCGACACCTTGGCAGTCTCGGCCTCTGCCTTGCACTGTTTTACGAGAGCCTTGCGGCGGTCTTCAGTCAGCGGGGGGATTGACAGGCGGATAACCTCGCCGTTGTTCTCAGGCATGATACCCACTTCCGAATTGATGATGGCCTTCTCGATTGGCTTGAACATCGATTTCTCCCATGGGGTGATAACGATTGTGCGGGCGTCGGGAACGCTGATATTGGCAACATTCGATAAAGGAGCCATAGAGCCGTAATACTCTACTCTCACAGCGTCGAGAATCTTGGGATTGGCCTTGCCTGCGCGGATACGTGCCAGTGTCTCGTCAAGATAAGCCACAGCCAGTTCCATCTTCTCTTCTGCCGGGCCGATGTAAGTTTTGGGATCAGTCATTATTGATAGTCTTTATTTGTTTTTCAATTTATTCATGATTCGCAATTTGCGAATCATAAAGTTTAAAAAGTTTAGTTTTACCGAGCTGTATTTAAACCCCTTAAACTTGTTAAACCCATAAACCAAGTTTCACTCCTGAAACTTAATACACAAGTGTGCCGATATTCTCGCCCGATATCACCTTGGCGAGATTGCCGGGGGTATCCATGTCGAAGACGATGATCTTCATGCCGTTCTCGCGGCAGAGTGTGGTGGCCGTGAGGTCCATGATACGCAGGCCGCGGTTGTAGATCTCGTCGTAGCTTATCTTGTCGAACTTGGTGGCGGTGGGGTCTTTCTCCGGGTCGGCGGTGTAGATACCGTCTACGCGAGTGCCTTTGAGCATTACCTCGGCCTTGATTTCTACCGCACGCAGCGCTGAGGCGGTGTCGGTGGTGAAGAACGGATTGCCGGTGCCGCCAGCTATTATGGTGACAACGCCTGCTTCAAGCGACTCGATGGCACGGGCAGGGCTGTAAGGCTCGCCGATGGGGAACATGCCTATCGACGTCAGCACACGCGCCTTGCACCCGATACTCTCCAAGGCTGAGCTAAGTGCGAGCGAATTGATTACAGTGGCAAGCATGCCCATCTGGTCGCCTTTGACACGGTCAAAGCCCTTGGCCGCACCCGAGAGGCCGCGGAAAATATTGCCGCCGCCAATCACAATGCCGACCTCCACACCCGCTCCGCGCAGCTCTGCAATCTGCTGTGCGTAAGCGTTGAGGCGTTCCGAATCAATGCCATAACCTTGATGGCCCATCAGCGACTCACCGCTGAGCTTGAGGAGTATTCGTTGATATTGAGCTTTCATAAATATGCATTTTTGGCAAATTTACGCATTATTCCTCAAACGGCAAATTTTTAACCGCAAATTCACATAGTCACGCAGTTGACATACCATTCGTACGGGTCGTCATGCGCGGTGTCACTAAAGGCTGATTCAAACTTTGCATACAGGTTGTGGTACTGATGCCTGTTGCTCAGAATACTACGTATATCGCCGGTGCTCAAGGGTATGATTTTCATTCCTTGCACTTTACGGGTGACGTCGTTGGTGTCGTACCATGTCGTGCGTTTGCGCGAGCGGAAGTCGCTTATGATATTCGGATTAAGCGACGTCGAGACAAACACGCAATAATTAACCTTATTGCCTGTATAATCGCGAAAACGAAACGTGCACAATTCTAAAACGAAACGAGCAAATCTTCT
>OFFU01000782.1_pt1 | contig 28534 bp, 27 predicted proteins | sample 1521451 | NCBI WGS metagenome assembly OFFU01 (sample SAMEA3504106, study PRJEB24116) | mouse gut metagenome | biome: mouse gut; feature: mouse-associated habitat; material: faeces | place: Denmark | collected 2011 | reverse complement strand
CTGGCGCTATTTGTGCGTGATAAGCCATTAACTGAGCTTGGTAGTCTATCAAGTTTTTCTATATCATGAAATGGAACCGGCTCCTTTCATGCAGGAACTGCCGGTCATGCGAGAAAACCGGAAAGAAGAGGTATGGTCATGGAAACCGCAAGAAGAATGAAGTATTTCAGGAAACCGGCCTTTGCAGACCTGAAGGCCTGCACGGGGCCGGACCCGATCGACTTTACGCTGGGGTCCCCGGACATTGCACCGGAGCCCTCCATCATGGAGGCCATTCAGAAGGCAGCGGGCGAGCCCCAGAACTACAAATACGCCGTCACTGCCCTGCCCCAGCTGATACAGGCTGTACAGGACTGGTATCACGACAGATACAGCACAGACCTGGATCCGGAGGAAATCTGCCTCCTGCAGGGAAGCCAGGAAGCCCTGATCAATCTGCCGCTGGTGTTCTGCAACCCGCATGACGGGATCCTGATTCCCGATCCTTATTATCCGGTCTACGAACAGGCGCCCAGACTGGCAGGAGCCGATGTGCTGTATATGCCGCTGAAACCGGAAAACCACTATCTGCCGGATCTGGAGGCCATCAGCCAGGAGGACCGACAGAAGGCAAAGCTGATCCTGGTGAGCTATCCCAACAACCCCACTGGCGCCATTGCCCCGGACAGCTTTTACGAGGAACTGATCCGGTTTGCGAAAGAGAATGATATCCTGATTATTCATGACAATGCCTATTCCGAGCTGGTGTATGACGGCCAGCCAGGGAAGAGTTTTCTGTCATTTCCCGGTGCCCTTGAAACGGGCGTGGAACTGAATTCCTTTTCCAAGACCTACGGCATGGCCGGCGCCCGGCTGGGTGTGCTGGCCGGCAACCGCGAAGCAGTCAGCGCCTACAGGGAGCTCAAGAGGAGTCTGGACTACGGCATTTTCCTGCCGGTCCAGTATGGCGGAATCGAAGCCCTGGAACATGGAGGCGGATCCATTCCGGAGACACGCCAGGAGTATGAACAGCGGAGAAATCTGATGGTGGCGGAATTCGGGAAAGCGGGATGGCATATTCCGCCCTGTGAAGCCACGATGTTTCTCTGGGCCCCGATTCCTGCGGGAATGACCTCCGAGGCCTTTGCCCTCAGGCTGGCGGAAACCGCAGGGGTGCTTGTCACTCCCGGATCCCGCTTCGGGCCGGAAGGAGAAGGGTTTGTCCGCATCGCCATGGTGCAGGATGCCGAAAAGATCCGCGAAGCTGCCAGGCGGATCGCAGACTCCGGTCTGTTTGACTCCCGATCCTGATACACAGTACAGGCGGAACAGCAGGAACTGACGAAGAAATGAAAAACAGGATGATGCCCTGTCTGCCGTATTACAAAGACCGGCAAAGATGCGGTATCATCCTGTTTTTGTTCATTGCTTACTGCGGGATGTAGTCTCCGGTATAGTCTTCCGGCACCCAGACAGGTTCGGCTTCCGGTGTCTCCTGAACAGCTTCCGGTTCCTGAACAGCAGCCTGCGGCATCGCCACATTCACGTCCAGACCATGTATGGAATCGTAGTAAGCCTGGGCCAGAGCTGTGGAAATGGCATCCTGGTTGCCCGGGTCGCGCATCTGCATCGCTTCCGTGGGATTGGACAGGAAGCCGGTTTCAAACAGCATGCTGGGGATCCCCAGCTGATCGACCACAAAAATGCTGCCGATGTCGCTGGTCTTCCGGAAGCCCAGAGCCGGGCCCCAGTTGGCGGCTGCCAGATAATTGTCCAGGTTCTGGCAGATCCGCTGGCTGGTCACATCATCCTGGCGCACAATACCGAAATGTCCCAGGGCACTGGGATCTTCTGCGGAATTGCAGTGGATGGCCAGGTAATGGGTTGCACCGTAGTTGATGGCCATGGCCACCCGCGCCTGCAGGTCTTCCGCTTCATTGTCCGGCCAGGACACATTGTCATCATAGCGCGTGAAGATGACCTGAATGGATGGATCCATGTTGTGCAGTTTTTCGCCGGTCTGGAGTGCCAGGGCCAGTGCCACGTCTTTTTCCATGGTTCCGTCTGTGGCCACGGCTCCCGAATCATATCCGCCGTGGCCGGGGTCGATCATGACCGTGGCCACAGGATTTTCCACGATGTAGTTGTGTGACTTCCAGATCTGCTCTGTGACAAACTGGGACAGCCCCCAGACCGCCACACCCCCAAGGAGCAGCCAGACCACCAGAATTGGCAGCCATTTTTTCTTTTTCATCGAATTTCTCTCCCTCGTATGTTCCCATGATATAAAAAATCAGCGAATTTGCGCAAATCTGAGGACGGATGGCGAATATAAAAACAGGGGGGTGTCTGAGATGAACCACAAATTTCCTGAAACGACCCGGAAACCCGCTGTGCCAGACCGTGCCGGACTGGCATGCAGCCGGTGCGGGAACACAAATCCGGCTCTGTTCGGCAGTGATCACGGAATACCGTACTGCCGGCGCTGTGTGGCCTTTTCGCGGCTGGATGCCGGAGCACAGCTGCAGATCCCGCTGCTGAAGGAACCGGCATGGGAGGGGCAGATACACCTGGACTTTGCCCTGACGCCCTTTCAGCAGCAGGCTTCGGACCAGATCCTGGACTGGCTGAAGCAGGGAGAGTCTGTGTTCTGTTATGCAGCCTGCGGATCAGGGAAAACCGAAATCACATTCGCGTCCATAGACTGGTTTCTGCGGCACAGACAGAAAGTCTGTTTTGCCATCTCCCGCCGGCAGGTGGTGCTGGAAATCGGGGCCCGGCTGCAGAAAGCATTTCCTGGACTGGACGTTGTCTGCGTCTGCGAGGGATACACCTCTGTGACCGATGGAGATCTCATAGTCTGCACCACGCATCAGCTCTATCGGTATCCGGGGGCGTTTGACCTGCTGATCCTGGATGAGCTGGATGCCTTTCCCTACAGAGGGAATGCCCTTCTGGAGCATCTGGCGGCAAAAGCCTGCAGGGGTGTGAAGCTCATGCTGTCAGCCACACCGGATGAAGTCAGTCTTTCAGAGATCGAAGCCGGGCGACTCAAAGTGGCACGGCTGTTTCGGCGGCCCCATGGCCAGCCTCTGCCGGAACCCCGGTTTTATCTGAGACCTGTGTGGCTGCAGATCTTCGGACTGCTGTGGCAGCTGCACAGAATGGCACCCAGACAGGTGCTGGTGTTTGTACCGAGGATCCGGGACGGAAACCGTCTCAGCCGGCTGCTGGGCTGTCCATGCATTCACAGCCAGAGTCCGGACAAAGATGACATTATGCGCCGGTTTTCCGGCAAGGAATACAGGGTGCTGGTGTCCACCACCCTGCTGGAGCGGGGAATCACGGTCCCGTCTGTGCAGGTGATCGTGCTTCGTGCCGATCATCCCGTATTCACCATGGCCAGTCTCGTCCAGATTTTCGGCCGGGCAGGCCGCAGTTTTGATGACCCGAAAGGAGAATGCCTGTGCTTTGCCGCCTCTTTAAGCGATTCCATGAGACAGTCAGCCGATTTGCTTCACCAGATGAACGAATCTGTCTCTTTTGTCTGAATGAATATTCAAAAGATACAGATTTCACGCAGTTGCTGCTTGATGATGACTGTCTCTGTCCGGAATGCAGGAAACGGGTGCAGGAACTGAAACAGACATACCGGATTGAGGGCCGTTTTGTACATGTCCTCTATGTCTACAATGAGTTCATGGAACAGCTGTTCTTTCAATACAAGGAAGACCGGGACATTGCCCTGGCTCCCCTGTTTCTGTCCGGGCAGTCCCGCCTGATCCGCCGTCTGAGGGGCTGCAGGATCGCTGCGCTTGCATCGTGGCCTGAAAAGACCCTGCAGCGGGGATTTGATCCGCTGACAGAAATCCTGCGGGCCTGGAACCTGGAGGCAGACCGGCCATGGCACAAAACCAGGTCATTCAAGCAGTCGGAAAACGACCCCGGAACGAGGAAGGAAGTGGGTCATCTCATTGCCTGTACACCGGACACGACCCGGCAAAGGCGGCCAGGCCGGCTGCTGATTCTCGACGATGTCCTGACCACCGGTGCGACACTTGATGCCCTGTTTTCCCTGTGTCCCGACGCGCAGGCAGAAGCCCTCGTCCTTGCTGCTCACCCCCTGTGGCTAAAGACACATAAAAATGACAGGCAGTCTCATCCGGTTTTTTTTCCGGTGATCCACGCCTGTCTGTTTCAGAACCGCATCGTAATCCGGCAGAATGATGTCTTCGACCATCCGGCCATAGTGACTGAAGAAGGGAAAGCTGCCTTTGGTCATGATCCATTTCAGAGTCAGTCCCAGGCTCAGGTTCTTGAGAGCCATGAACAGTTTCTCCGGATCGCACAGATTCCGGATCTGCCCGGCTTCCTGTGCTTTCCGGATGGCCTCCACTGTCCGCTGTTTTCCACCAGCGCTGTATCTGGCGGTAACGGTATGTTCGTGAAAATTCAGAATCATGTATTTGGACAGGAGATCCGGCCCCAGGTCGATGGACCGGGAAGCTGTCATGGACAGCCCGATCCAGATCAGCGCCACATAATCGTTGGACGGTTCATGTTCGTCCATGGCCTGGATCAGTGTTTCCAGAGCACCGTCGTAATAATGGCGCAGGAGCTCCTCCTTGCTGTTTACATATTTGTAGAATGTGGGCTTTGTGATGCCGCAGGCATTGCAGATATCCATGACGCTGGTATCATCGAACCCCTTTTCCCGGAACATGGTCAGGCTGACATCCAGGATCTGCTCCAGTCGTTTCCGGTTCATGCCAGTCCTCCTGTCTGGGTGGTGCAGGGGCAGTTGGGCATGAAGACGGCATCCAGGTCCTGGCTGAAATCATCCAGAAGGCTGCTTCTGCCTTCGTTCAGGCACCAGAACGCCCCATACCCCAGGCTCATTCCGACACCCACTTTGTACAGCGACTTGGGATCGGAAGGATTTTGGATCTGTCCGGTTTCCTGTGCTTCGCGGATCAGGTCCACCATCAGATCGGTGAACGCCCGGACATCATTGAATGTGCCCATGTACTCCACCAGGTTGGAGATGAATACCTGGTTGTAGAGGTCCGCTCCCAGTCCGGCGGCATGACGCATGAACATCAGATAGCCTTCCATGAGTTTCCGGTAACAGTCTGTGCCTTCCGGGATCCGGTACCAGTCGTCCGGAATGGCTTCGCTCATGGAGGAGAAAAAATAGCTCAGCAGGTTCTGCTTGCTGGCAAGGTACTTGTAGAATGTGGGCTTTGTGATGTCGCATGCATCACAGATGTCCTGAACGGATACAGCATCATAGCCTCGCTGCCGAAAGAGGTCCAGTGATTTCTGGATGATCTCATTCTTCAGTTTTCTTCGTTTCATAGCCGGCTCCCCGTGGTTTACTCAGGTAAACGCACCTCAAAGTATGTTTCAATTATAGACGACTTGTCCCCAAACTGACAGCTGAAAACTCTTCCGGAAACCCGGAAACGGGAAGAAAGAGATAGCCGGCTGCACAGATCTGTACGATTGAAAGGTCCTGCTGCTTTCGGACACGTAACCGCTTTCCGGAAACAGGACGTGTGTGTCCTGTACCGGGAAGCCTGGCTCTATGCCCGGCACAGACCGGCTGTGGTATCATTGAGAAGATAGGGGGAAAATTCAGAATGAGTCAATCCAAGCGAGATGACCGGCTCGATGCCCTGCTGGACAGTCTGTCCGCAGACAGCGAGCTGGAACGGAAAATGAGCGCCTTTTCCCATACCCGCAATGAGGAATCAGAACAGTCAGGTCCCGTGCTGACAGCCCGGGACAACCAGGAGCCGGAGCAGGAGAACGAACCGGATGTGCCGGATTTTTCCGGCGCACGGGACCAGGACACGATCATCACAGGCAGGCCGGTCTCACAGACCGGGGAGGAAGATGCCGGCGGCACTATGGTATTTGCCCCGCAGAACATAGAGGATACTGCCGACAATCCAGGCAGCACGGTGGTTCTGGACAATGGTGAAATCGACAGCCTGATTGAGGAGGAAAAGGGGCCTTCTCTGAAGCGGGAACGTGTAAGCCGCCCGGTGAACCGTCAGAAGGAACACAAAAAGACAGACTGGCGGGCAGCCGGAATCATTGCGACGGTCATTGCGGTGGTGGCCCTGGGATCCCTGCTGATTTTCGGCATTTCCCAGGTGGTGAAAAACGTCACGGCAGACAGGACGGAAGAAAAGGACACAGAAGCGGATTTCAATGCCCTGAAGCAGTGGGCCCAGTCACTGACAGGCACATCCGATACCGGGATCAAGGATTATGAAGTGCGGTGGAACAAACTGAGCGACAAGCAGAAACGGGAAATCAACGAAATCCTGAGAGACAGCACCGGGAAGTCCTTTGATGAGATCCTGGCAGAAGAAAAAGCCGGGCAGAAAGCCGACAAGGACAACAACAACACGGAAGTGGCGGAACAGAAAGCCCGCCTGAAGGACCAGATTGCCCAGCTGCAGAGTCAGCTGGCCGGTGCCCAGGCCGACTATGATGCAGCCCAGGGAAAAATCAATGACGCCCAGAGCCGTGTGGACAGTGCTGCGGCGGCCCTGGCGGATGCGCAGAATACCTACGGGGCGGCGCAGCAGAGCGTATACGATCTCCAGGCCCAGATGGATTCGATGAACAGCCGGATCCAGGAACTGCAGAACACCTCGTCCGCCGACAAGGAACCGGATGAAATGGCACAGATCCAGAAGGAACTGTCAGATCTGATTGCCCAGCAGTCCTCGCTGAAGTCCCAGCTGTCCTCGGCGCAGTCTTCCATGGACCAGTCCGCCGGTGTCATCCAGGCCCGTCAGAACGATCTTGCCAGTGCCCAGGGGGCCCTGGATGCCCTGGCCGGATCCACGGACAGTGCACAGAACCGCATCAACGATCTGAACAGCCAGATAGCGGCACTCCAGTCTCAGCTGGATGCCCTCAACTGAATGGAATAAAGGAGACAGGAAGCAATGAGAAGTGCCATCATCCTGGCAGCAGGCAAGGGAACCCGGATGAAATCCGAAACCCCCAAGGTGCTGCACCCCATCATAGACCGTCCCATGATGGGCTACATCGTAGACAGCCTGAAGGAAGCAGGCGCAGACCGCATCGTTGCGGTTGTCGGCTACAAAGCCGGGGAAGTGAAGGAGGCATTCCCGGAACTGGAGTTTGCCATTCAGGAACCTCAGCTTGGATCGGGTCATGCCGCGATGCAGGCGGATATGCTGGAGGGAGAAGACGGGCTGACGCTGGTGATCAACGGTGACGGACCGTGCATCCAGCCGGAAACCCTGAAGAAGCTGTATGAAGCCGGTGAAGGAAACAGCCTGACGCTTCTGAGCTCTGTCCTGGAGGACGGTGCTCATTATGGACGGGTCGTCCGGGATGCGGATGGACACGTCACGGGCATTGTCGAGGCCAAGGACTGCACACCGGAGCAGAGACAGATTCGGGAAATCAATGCGGGTATGTACTGCTTCAATACGAAGGACCTGTTCGAGGGACTGAAACAGCTGAAGCCGGACAATGCTCAGCATGAGTATTACATCACGGACCTGGCGAAGATCTTTGCCCGCGAAGGCAAGTCCGTGGATGCCATTGTGGTGGATGACCGGGAGGAAACGGCGGGAATCAACGATCCGTCGGAGCTGGCCTCTGCCTCTGCCTGGCTGCAGCAAAAGATCTGCCACCGGCATATGCGCAATGGGGTGCAGATCTGCGATCCGGACAGAACCGTGATCGGGCGGGATGTCGTCATCGGCCGGGATGTGCTGATCGAACCGGATGTGATGATCCTGGGACGCAGCGTGATCGGGGATGGTGCACGGATCCTTGCTGGCAGCCGGCTGGAAAATGCGGTTGTCGGAAAAAGAGCCTGCATCGATGCCTGCAGAGTGTATAATGTTTCAGTGCCTGATGATACACAGGCGGGTCCGTTCGCGGTCCTGAAAAACGAGTAGATGAATAGTAGGAGTTCAGGAAATTTCATGGAAAACACAATTGTATTTGCACTCTCTTCCAGCAAGGAGCTGGCGAATCAGGTCTGCGAGATTCTGGGTCAGGAACCTGGCAAGGTCACGGTCAATCATTTCGCGGACGGTGAGATCCTGGTGGAGCTGGGGGAGTCTGTCCGCGGCAAGGATGTGTACTTCATACAGTCCACCAACAACCCGGTCAATGACAACCTCATGGAGCTGCTGATTGCCATTGATGCCGCCAAGCGTGCGTCCGCCCGGACCATCAATGCCGTGATTCCGTATTTCGGCTATGCCAGACAGGACCGGAAAGCCAAGCCCAGACAGCCGATCACATCCCGTCTGGTGGCCAGTCTGCTGGAACGTGCCGGGGCTGACCGGGTCATCACCATGGACCTGCATGCCACCCAGATCCAGGGATTCTTCGATGTACCGGCAGATGATATTACCACGCTGACGCTGGTGGGCGAATACCTGAAGGAAAAGGAATCCTCCCGGGATCTCGTGGTGGTTTCTCCCGACCACGGCGGCGTCGTGCGTGCCCGAAAGCTCGCCGAGCAGCTGGATGCACCCATTGCCATCATTGACAAGCGCCGTCCGAAACCCAATGTGGCGGAAGCCATGAACCTGATTGGCGATGTGAACGGCAAAACCGCCATCATCATTGACGACATGGTGGATACAGCCGGCACACTCACATCCGGCATCAAAATGCTGCGTGACAAGGGTGCACAGAAAGTCTATGCAGCCTGTGCCCACGGCATTCTCTCCGGACCCGCCATTGACAGGCTGAAAGCCGCGGATCTGGAAGAGTTCATCTGCACGAACACCATTGACCAGACAGACAAGCGGGATCTTTACAAGGAAATGACTGTGATTTCCGTTGCACCGCTGCTGGCTGCCACGATTCAGGCCATTGAAACCAATGCCCCGCTGTCCAAGGCGCTGAACTCTGCGGTGGAAGAATCCGAAGAGTCCATCAAGGAGCTGTGTCACAAACATATCCACTGAAGGGATCCGGGCGCTGAATCATAAAAAAGCGGCAGATTCAGGACTGCCGCGAAAAGAGTGAATCAAAGTTGTGTCCGATCTGCGAGGTCAGATCCTTTTCCGGAAGGTTCTTGAGTTCGCAGATTTTTTTTGTGGTATACGCCACGTAGGCCGGTTCATTGCGTCGGCCGCGCATGGGGACGGGCGCCATATACGGGGCATCGGTTTCGGTCAGGATCCTGTCGGCGGGACAGGCCTGGACACAGGCAGGGGCGTGACGGGCGTTTTTGAATGTCACGGGACCGGCGAAGGAAATCAGGGAATTCAGCTTCAGGGCCTCCCGCATGGTTTCCGGGGAGCCGGAAAAACAGTGGAACACAATGGGGGTCCGGGCTTCCTGTCTGAGAAGATCCAGGGTATCCTGGCTGGCGTCCCGCATATGAATCGCAATGGGAAGATCATAGTCATTGGCCATGCGGATCTGGCGTACAAAGAGATCTTTCTGTGTCTGTCTGTCAGGCTCGGGCCAGTGGTGATCCAGCCCGATTTCTCCCAGGACATCCACGTTGCCGGATTTCAGGGCTTCCTCCAGAAAGGCCAGCCGTTCTTCCGTGACCTCATCCGCATCCCCGGGATAAAACCCGAAGGCAATCCGGAAGCGGACAGGATCGCTGCTCCGGATGGGAACAGCCCGCAGATATTCCTCTTCGCTGGTGCAGACGATCATCACCCGGGAGACGTCCTTCATGCGGGACAATACGCCTTCCAGGTCAGAATACAGTTCATCACAGGTGATGTGGCAGTGGCTGTCAGTATACATACAATTCCTCCCGCAGCGGGGCTGCTTCCGTCATGATACGGGGAAACCGGGGTGCAGGGCAATGGACTGACCACAGCTGCACACTGTCTGAAAGGAGATACATGAAAGATACCATCCAACTGAATGTCAGTGCCCAGGCACTGTTTGATGTCATGAAACGGTCCCTGGTGCTGGAAACCGGGGAGAAACACCCGAAACTCGCTCCGGGGTACAGCTGGTCAAAGAAGACCGGCAACCGCCGCACACGGGTGAAGCTGACGGACTGGAAAGAACCGTCGGCGTATGCAGCGCATTTTTCCACAGACGGCAAAGGACTGGATGTACGCTATGACCTGGAACCGCTGGGGCCTGACAGGGTGCAGGTGACGTACACGCACACCCTGGAGGGCAGCGGGTTCCTGATCCGCCGGCAGGAGAAAGCAGCGGTGAAGAAAGCACTGGAGCTGCTCCGGAATGTGGAGACAGTGCTGCTGGCGCAGGCGGCTCAGGCTGCTCAGCAGAAAACCCCCGGCAATCAGGAGTAGACAGAGCTGCAGCCGGTCATCCTGCCTGCCGGCAGCCGGGCACACAGGCAGCCATCCGGATATGCAGACAACCCGGACAGTCTCGTGTTCATGACGGCGAGCTGTCCGGGTTTTTGAGTCCGCAGCGCCAGTCACTGCTGCCGCCAGGCACAGATCCCGATCGGGGAAAGTTCAGTTTTCTGCAGCAGAATACGCTGCAGCTGCTCATTTCTCCGGGATCCAGACAATGTCTGTTTCCTCATAGGGGATCTCCACATCCACTTTGCCCTCCGACAGAGGTGCTTCGCTGCGTACCGGGAGATATCCGTCACGAGCTTCCCCGGTCTTCACCAGCATGGCAGGTCCCGCAAATACATACACGACGGATCCTCCGGGTCTGTCATAGACCGGTGTCTCTTCACTGCCATCGCGGGTGATCAGCTCAGGGGGCTCGAACCCCAGGCGATACAGGAAACTCGCCGCCTTTTCCCCCCAGTAGGGGTCAGAGGCGTACATGACATTGATCCCGGACCCTTTGTCTCCGAACCACGATCCGTGCCACACCTCATTGCCGGGATTGGCATACTTTTTCTGAAGCCAGTCCCAGGCATGAGACTGCACACATGCCAGCAAATCGGGATACCCGCTTGCAGCATCCGGGTTTTCATCCCCGGCCTCATGACCGAATACATTGTGCCGGTCCACCGCATATTCACTCTGCCCGGCACCGGACTCATTCATCGCCAGCGCGAACATCATCCGGGCATTCATCCAGTCCTCCTGCTGGACCTTTGAAAAGAGATCCGCCGCATCAAACAGCACAGACTGACCGGCTTCCAGCGGCCAGGTGTCCTCCGGCGATACCCCGCGGGTGATGCCCCGGGCAGCCAGTGCGGCATTGCCGTCGGCATTCGTCAGACTGGACAGCGTCCGGTGGGGTGTGAACTGCCAGGGATTGTACCAGGGTTCTTCATTCACGGCACGGCCTTCCCCCGTGCGCATGGCCTCTGACATGGTGTAGAAGTCTTTGTAGAACCAGTGCCCGTCATAGGAGAAGTAAAACACATCCGGATCAATGAACGACGGACACGACCCGATGCTGTAGGCCAGAGGCTCCTGTCCGTCGAGTCCCGTCGAAACCTGATGCACCAGGGAGTCCTGATACCGGCTGTAACCCGAGAGACGGACGGTATCGCTGTAAAACCGGAGGGAGACATCCTGTACATCCACCCACCCCGTCGTGCCTGCCATCTGGAACTTCACCTGCCGGCCATCACCGCTGGTCCCAAGATACAGACCATCCACACCGTAGCTCCCGTTCAGATATCCCTGCTCCCCGTTCTCCATGGTATACAGGGTGTTTTCCGTCACCGGCTTCCCCGAAAAATCCACCACGCCGCTGCGGATCGCCACCACCTTCCCGGATTCATTCTCGATACACGCCGGTGTATCCGGATCCAGAGCATTCAGCTTCGCCGCCGCAAAGCCATAGTGCTTCCAGGTCCCGATTTCCTTTGGATTGGCCGAATAGTCGATCACTGTGAACACGCCGTTTTCCGTCACCTTGAACCCCAGCCATATCGCCAGCAGAATCCCGGCAGCCACCGCCGCAATGACCACCGACCGTCTCGGCTTTCGTCTTCTTTGTATCTTTCTGCTCATTCCTTCATTATAGAGGACCGGCACCCGGATTTCCGGTTCTGTTCCTTTCCTGCCGATGGTTGCTGCGCGGTCCGCGACATCCAGAGAAGGCAGGTGCCGGCACTGTCCTTCGTGGGACACGGGGCAGCAGGTGACCCGCAAGGCAACAAGGTGCTATCATAGGATAGGTTCAGACTGCCTGCGGGCAGCCTGTCACATTGGGATCCATGCAGGAATCCGCAACATAACAATGATCGCCTGCGGGCGGGAAAGGATGAATCAAATGGCGAAAATGGATGACCGTCTGGAAGGTCTTGAACAGCGATACAATGAAATTTCCGAACTGATGATGAGCCCCCAGGTGCTGGGTGACCGCAAGACCATGGCAAAACTGGGCCGGGAACAGAGCGAACTGACACCCATCATCGATACATATCACGCATACAAAGAAGCAGTGGCGGCACTGGAAGATGCGAGGATCCTGGCGGCGGAAGACGACAGGGAAATCCGGGAGATGGCGCAGATGGAAATCGGGGAGCTGGAGCCGAAAATCCAGTCCTATCTCGATCACCTGGAGCTCCTGCTCGTACCCCGGGATCCCAACGACTCGCACAATGCGTTCATGGAAATCCGCGGTGCAGCCGGAGGTGACGAAGGCAACATTTTTGCGGGCGACCTGTATCGGATGTATGTGAAATACGCCGAAAGCAAGGGCTGGAAAGTGGAAGTCACGGATGCCGAGGATTCGGAAGCCGGCGGCTACTCCCTGATTGCCTTCAAGATCAGCGGCCAGGGTGTCTATGGGACACTGAAATTCGAAAGCGGCAGCCACCGGGTGCAAAGGGTGCCCAAGACCGAATCCCAGGGCCGTATCCAGACCTCCACGGCGACGGTGCTTGTCTATCCGGAACTCGATGAAGAGGATTTCGACATTGACATGAACGATCTGGAGATTGAAACCATGCGGGCGTCTGGTGCCGGCGGCCAGCATGTCAACAAGACAGACTCCGCGGTGCGCATTGTGCACAAGCCAACGGGCATCGTGGTGAAATGCCAGGACGGGCGGTCGCAGCACGAAAACCGTGCCACTGCCCTGGCGACCATTGCTGCGCGGGTCAAGGAAGAACACCAGCGGGAGCTGGATGAAAAAGCCGGCGCCGAGCGTCGGACGAAGATCGGGTCCGGGGACCGCGCGGAGAAGATCCGCACCTACAACTATCCGCAGAACCGCATCACCGACCACCGCATCGGCTACAGCGTCAATCAGCTGGACCGAATGATCGACGGGCGGCTGGAGGATCTGATGACGGCCCTGCAGACGGCGGACCAGCAGGCGAAGCTGGCCGGAGAAGCGCTTTGATGCGTTATGCCGACCTTCTCAGGGAAGGCCGAAAGAGGCTGCAGGAACATGGTGACCAGGCAGCGGGTCTGCTGCTGAATGAAATATGCCGGGGACATGACATCAATCTGTACATGGTGATGGAGGAACCCATGCCGGAGGATCTGCAGACGGAATACCTGGAGGGTGTGCATCGCATGGAACGCGGAGAGCCGCTGGATTACGTCCTGGGCTATACCCCGTTTTATGGCTATGATTTCCTGGTTTCTCCCGATGTCCTGATCCCGAGGCCGGAAACCGAGGAACTGGTGGCACTTGTGCTGCGGCTGTATGATGAGTACTTTCCGAAGCAAAAAGTGACTGTGTTTGATGTGGGAACCGGATCGGGAGCCATTGGCATTTCCCTGGCGCTGGAAGAACCTGATTTCACGGTGTATGCCAGCGACATCAGTGAACAGGCAGTCCGGCAGGCGGAAACGAACCGGGACAGACTGCAGGCAGGTGTCAGCTTTCTGACGGGCAGCCTGCTGGAGCCCTACATCCAGGCGGGTCTGCACTGCGATATCCTTGTCTGCAATCCCCCTTATATTCCAAGCCAGGAACAGATTGAACGCTCGGTGCGGGACTTTGAACCCCATGTGGCGCTCTTCGGGGGTCCGGATGGACTGAAGTTTTATCGTGCACTCTTTGCGACGGCCCGCCAGGTGCTGAAGCCGGAGGCATTGATGGCATTTGAAATGGGGTGGAACCAGGGGCAGGCCCTGACGGATCTGGCCCATGAGTACTTCCCTGAAGCCGTGGCGCATATCGAGCAGGACATTAACGGGAAGGACCGGATGTTCTGGCTGCACATCGGTGCAGAGAATCCCGCTGCCGGTGAAGGACAGGTCAGGGATGAGAACGAATAAAGGAATGAGAGGCGGCAATCCGATGAAACTGGGAAAGAACAGCCCCTGCTGGTGCGGCTCGGGCAAGAAATACAAGCACTGTCACGAGAAGTTTGATGATACCATGGCGGTTCTCAAACTCCAGGGACAGCAGGTGCCGGGGCGCGAACTGATCAAGTCGGAGGAAGACATCCGGTACATCAAAAAGGCGGCGAAAATCAACGATGCAGTGCTGGATCTGGTGGGAGAGAAAATCCATGCGGGGATGAGCACAGAGGAAATCGACAAACTGGTCTATGACTATACCACCAGCCACGGCGGGATTCCCGCCTGTCTGGGATATGAGGGATTTCCGAAGAGCTGCTGTACGAGCATCAACGAAGAGGTGTGCCACGGGATTCCGGACGAGAAGGTCATCCTGAAGGAAGGCGACATTGTCAATGTGGACTGCACGACGATCGTGCACGGTCACTATGCGGATGCGAGCCGGATGTTCTGCATTGGCGAGGTGAGTCCGGAAGCAAAACGGCTGGTGGATGTGACGAAAGAATGTCTCGAGGCAGGCATTGCGGCGGTCCGTCCCTGGGGTCATTTCGGGGACATCGGGGCGGCGATCCAGGAAGTGGCGCACAAAAACGGCTACAGCGTGGTGACGGATTTCTGCGGTCATGGAGTGGGCAACGATTTCCATGAGGAACCCTATGTGCATCATGTGGGGATCCGCGGCCGGGGAATGGTGATTGCACCGGGAATGGTGTTTACAATCGAACCCATGATCAACCAGGGAACCAGCCGGCTGTATATCGACGAAGACAACGACTGGACAGCCATTACCGAAGACGGAAAGCTGTCGGCACAGTGGGAGCACACCCTGCTGGTGACGGACAAAGGCGTGGAGATTCTGGCAAAATAGCCGCGTACTTGCGAATACAGAAGAAAAGGGCACAGGCCCTTTTTTTCAAGCAATGCCGATAGCGAGAACAGAATCCGGCAGAAAATCCGCCTGATTCTTGAAAACGGTTTCACTCCTGGATGTCAATAGTTTTCAGTATTTTCTGAAAAAAATATGGAAATTTCTTTGACAGTGGAAAAATCGAATGCTAGAATCGGCTCATAAATACAGAACGACATGGCAAAGGCGTCAGAGAAGTGAACTTCCTGACGCCTTTTCGCGTTCGGAGGCTGTATTTGGAAGGAGAATTCCCATGAAACTTCAGGAGACCGGACACACAGCACAGGAGATCCGGGACCTCGCGTCAAAGTACATGATTGAAACCTATGAACGGTTCGATCTGCTGGCTGAAACCGCGAAGGACCAGTACATCTACGATGAGAAAGGGACACCTTATCTCGATTTCTATGCAGGGATCGCAGTGAATTCCGCCGGATCCTGTAATGACAAGGTGGTCAGGGCCGTCCAGGAACAGGCAGGTCAGCTGATGCATACCTTCAACTATCCCTATACGATTCCTCAGGCGCTGCTGGCAGAAAAGGTCTGCACCATTACCGGATTTGACAAGATTTTCTACCAGAACTCCGGGACGGAAGCCAATGAGGCCATGATCAAGATGGCCCGCAAATACGGCATCGAACACTATGGACCGAAGAAGTATAAAATCGTGACCGCTAAGATGGGATTCCATGGACGGACCTTCGGATCCATGTCTGCCACAGGACAGCCGGACAATGGCTGCCAGATCGGGTTTGGTCCCATGACGGATGGATTTGTCTATGCAGACTACAACGACCTGGAGTCCTTCAAGAATGCAGTGGATGACGACACGATTGCCATTATGGTGGAGCCTGTGCAGGGTGAAGGCGGTGTTCACCCCGCCACGAAGGAGTTTCTGCAGGGGCTGCGGGAATTCACGAAAGAAAAAGGCATCCTCCTTCTGCTGGATGAAGTGCAGACCGGATGGATGCGAACCGGGAAGCCGATGAGCTATATGAATTACGGCATTCAGCCGGATATCGTGTCCATGGCCAAGGCCCTGGGCGGCGGCATGCCCATTGGTGCCATCGTGACGACGGAGGAAATCGCGAAGGCGTTCACTCCAGGCAGTCACGGCACGACCTTTGGCGGTCATCCGGTCTCCTGTGCCGCGGCATTGGCAGAAATTGAAGAGCTGCAGGACCGGAAACTGGATGAAAATGCAGCAGAGATGGGTGCATACCTGATGGAACAGCTTGCCACGCTTCCCCATGTGAAGGATGTCCGCGGACAGGGACTTCTGGTTGGTGTGGAATTCGATGACTTCATTGATGCCGTGGATCTGAAACACAGGTGTGTTGACAAACATCTGCTGACGACAGCCATTGGCAAGTCGGTGATCCGGCTGGTGCCGCCGCTGATCATCTCGAAGGAAGATGTGGACAAGGCTGTGGCCATCATGCGGGAAGCCCTGGAGGACATTGACAGAGAACAGGATGCCTGAGGCGGCTGGAAGAACATAAAGCCGGATGACAGAAATCCGGGACACAATACCGCGGAATATAAAGCGGGGAAAGAAGGAAAGAGACATGAAATCAGGTATGAAATTCAGAAAAATGATGATGGCAGCAGCGACAGGCATGATGATCCTGGCAGGATGCGGATCTTCGAAGGAAGCCTCGAAAACTGACACGGCAGAATCCGGGAAGGAAGTGCTGAAGGTCGGCGTGGAATGTGCCTATCCGCCCTTCAACTGGACACAGACAGAGGAAACCACAACCACGGGCAAAAAAGCGGAGCCGATTTACGGTACCAGCCAGTATGCCTATGGCTATGACGTGGCTGTGGCGCAGGAAATGGCCAAGGCACTGGACATGGACCTGGAGGTTCACAAATCCGAATGGGCTTCCATTACGCAGGGTCTGGATGCCGGTGACTACGATGTGATCATATCCGGTATGGGCCGCACGGCGAAGCGGGAACAGAGCTACGACTTCACCGATCCCTACTACTATCGCACCAACTGTCTGGTGGTGAAGAAGGGATCCGGTCTGGAGGATGTGAAGGGTCTCTCGGATCTGGCTGGCAAGAATGTCACGGTGACCACGCAGCTGGGTACCGGATGGGTCGATCTGCTGGATCAGATCCCCGACGCGACTCTGGGTGCCAACTATGAAACCACTTCCGAGTGCTTCATGGCAGTCAACAACGGTGTGGCTGATGTAGTCGTGGTGGATGAGCCCACAGCCAGGGCTGCACTGGCTACCAACCCGGATCTGGCAATCGTGACGCTGGATGAAAACGACAAGTTCAAGAACGACGAGGAAATGACCAACATTGGCATTGCGGTGCGCAAGGGTGATGAGGAAACGCTGAAGAAAATGACAAAAGGCCTGGAGAAGATCGGTCTGACGTCCAAAGAGGATATGGACAAACTCATGGACGAAGCCTTCAAGGATGTGCCGGCCACTTCGATTGGAGGCTGAAGCCGCGTATCGAAGGCGCCGGCACAGGGTTTGGTCACAGTCTGCCGGGTGATGCGGATGTGGTGGCTGTCGCGGTATGGAGTCTGGGCGGGGTGATGAGTAGAAGCTTCGTTAGATGAAGGCTGAGGGACTCCTTGGGAATGAAGAAAGACAGAGTACGTAAGAGATACAGGAGGGAATCATGGCACAGCCCACAAACTTGTTTGAATGGATGGTGTTCCTGTTCAAGGAATACGGAGAAATGTTCTGGCAGGGGACGCTGGTCACGTTGTACATCGCCATCGCGGGAACCATCATCGGGTTTGTTCTCGGGTTTGTGCTGGGTGTGCTCGGTGACCTGCAGGTCAGTCCCCACGTCCCCTGGTACCGGCGGCTGCCGGTAAGGGTGCTGAAATGGATCGGTGATATCTACATTGAGGTGTTCCGGGATACACCAATGATCGTGCAGGCAATGGTCATCTACTATGGCCTGCGTTCCGGTGGCATTGAAATCACCCCGGTGCCGGCGGCAATTCTGGTCACGGTGCTGAATACCGGTGCCTATATGTCGGAGACAGTCCGGGCGGGGATCAACTCCGTGGATCCTGGTCAACGGGAAGGCGGTCTGGCGCTGGGGATGACCACGATGAAGATCATGGTGAAGGTCATCCTTCCCCAGGCGCTGCGCAACATCATCCCGGAGATGGCCAACATGTTCCTCACAAACCTGAAAATGACGTCTGTACTGAATGTCATCGGCGTGACGGAGCTGTTCATGGTGGCCAAAACCACCGGTGCGGTGTATTACAAGTACTTTGAAGCCTACCTGTGCATTGCCCTGATCTACTTCGTCCTGTGCTTTGTGTTCAACCGGCTGTTCCTGCTGCTGGAGAAAAAGATGAAGGGTAAGGCGGATTATGCCCTGGCAGTGGAATACATGTCCGACGGGGAATAGAAAGGAGTTTCATATGAACAAAGCAGCGGTTCTCAGTGTCCGGGATCTGTCCAAGAGTTTTGGCAATCACGAAGTGCTGAAGAAAATCGATCTGGATGTGGCAAAGGGGGAAGTCATCTGTGTCCTGGGATCTTCGGGTTCCGGCAAGTCCACTCTCCTTCGCTGCATCAACCATCTGGAAACTCCCACAGGCGGGCAGATCCGGTTTCATGGCAATCCGGTGCAGAAACATGCGAAGGCGCTGTCGGATTACCGAGCCCAGGTGGGAATGGTGTTTCAGTCCTTCAACCTCTTCAACAACATGACGGTGCTGGACAACTGCATGTCCGGGACCAGGAATGTCCTGAATCTCAGCAAAGAGGAGGCAAAAAAGAGGGCGATCGAACAGCTCAAAGCTGTGGGCATGGCGCCCTACATCCATGCGAAACCGGCGCAGCTTTCCGGTGGCCAGAAGCAGCGGGTGGCCATTGCCAGGGGACTGTGCATGGAGCCGGAGATCCTGCTCTTCGATGAGCCGACTTCAGCGCTGGATCCGGAGATGGTGCAGGGCGTCCTGACAGTCATGAAGGACCTGGCAAAATCCGGTCTGACGATGATCATTGTCACCCATGAAATGGCGTTTGCCCGGGATGTGGCGAGCCGGATCATCTTCATGGACCAGGGATATGTGGCGGAGGATACAGATCCTGAATCGTTCTTTACAGCACCGGCGACGGAACGGGCCCGGGAGTTTCTGTCCCGGTACCGGGAGGGACAGGCATGACACGGCCTTTCACAGTGACCTTTGCCAGAGGATTTGGCACCGGGGGCAAGGCGATTGCTTCCCGGCTGGCAAAGGAACTGGGTATCCACTGTTATGAGAACCGGATCCTGACACTGGCCAGCCAGCTTTCCGGTCTGGATCATGAACTGTTTGTGGAGGTGGATGAAAAGATTCGTGCTCACAGCGGATTCTCCGCCTTCCTGGCTGGCCTGCCCCGCAGCCGGAAATATATTTCCCGGGAGGAGCCATTTGCCGGGGACCAGAAGCTGTTTGAATACCAGAAGGAGATCATCGAAAACCTCAACGAGACAGAGTCCTGCTGCATTGTGGGCAAATGCGCCAATGACATCCTCCGTCACCGGGACAATGTCCTGTCGGTCTACATCGAGGCTCCAAGGGATTACTGCATCCGGCGGACGATGGACAACATGCCGGTCAGCCGGGAAGTGGCCGAGGCAACGATCGAGAAAACGGACCAGTACCGGGCAGAGTACTACAGCTTCTACACCGGGGGAAAGTCCTGGACAGATCCTGTTGCCTATGACCTGACGATCAACAGTGCACGCATGGGAATCGAAGGCAGTGTGCAGCTGATCCTGGCTGCCCTGAAAATAAGGGGGTTCATCGAATGAGCAGAGACGGAGATATCAAGACATTTTCCTGGCATGTGCCGGAAACCGTGGTGACGGGACCGGGGTCCATGAAAGAGACAGGATCCCTGGCGCAGGGAATGATGCGGCATCCGCTGGTGATCACGGGTCCTCACCTGTTCAAAGCCGGGATCATTGCCCCGGTCCTGGACAGTCTGGAAACAGCCGGGCTGGTGTATGCGGTGTTCCATGAGACAGAATCCGATCCCTCCATAGAAACCGTGGAGAAGATCCGGGATATGTATGAAAAACATGCCTGCGACGGACTGATTGCTGCCGGCGGAGGTTCCGTGCTGGATGCCGCCAAAGCAGCGGCGGTGCTCACCACCCAGGGTGGCCGCCTGCAGGACTATGAAGGGGCCGGGAAAGTGTCCGCCTTCTCCCTGCCAATGATGGCAATCCCGGCTACAGCGGGAACCGGCAGCGAGGTCACTCCCTTTGCGGTGATCAGCGACCATGCCAGACAGGTGAAGATGACAATCTCTTCTTTGCATCTGATTCCGCAGACTGTGATCCTGGATCCGGACCTGCTCAAGGGGATTCCGTCAGGACTGGCAGCAGCCACCGGGATGGATGCGCTGATTCACGCACTGGAAGCCTTTGTATCCCGGTATGCGGATTTTGTCTCCGATGCCTTTGCAAGGGAGGCCCTGAAGAAAATCGGCGGGAGTCTGGAGCGGTTTGTTTCCACCGGGGATGAGAAAGCAGCCGTGGACATGCTGGAGGGATCCTTCCTGGCGGGCTGTGCCTTTTCCCTGGCCAGGCTCGGTCTGGTCCACGCCCTGAGTCATCCACTGTCGGCGCACTATGGCATTCCCCATGGAACAGCCAACGCACTGCTGCTGCCTCATATAGTGCGTTTCAATCAGAAAGATGCAGCGGAAAAGTATAAGGAGGCGGCCGTTCTTGTCGGGGCGGATGAAGGCACTGCCTTTGCTGACTGGATTGCGGATCTGAACCGGCGCCTGAGCGTTGAGATGAAGTGGACGATCTGTCAGGAGGATCTGCCTGTACTGGTCAGAGACGCACTCGTGTCCGGCAATGTGCAGGCCAATCCCCGTCTGGCGGACAAAACAGAGATAGAAACGATATACCACTGCCTGATATGAGCTTTACAGGCATAGGTTAACAGGATTTTAATCAAATACACGAAGAAGAAATCCGTCGGAAATTCGGCGGATTTTTCATATGAACAGGAAAAAAACAGGGAAGCATTGAATATCAACTGGTTCTGTATGGGGTCCAGGACCCGGCTGGCTACATTGGTAAAGAAACTGCAGCCCTTTGATCTGACCATTGCCGGGAGAAGAAATACCGGCTATCGGCTGAAACGGATATGAAACAGAAGACATGGACAGTCATTCTGCTGTGGATGACCCACAGCGCCGTCTTGTGGCTGACTGTGATCTCCGCCCGTCTCTTTGACACGGCATTCATTCACCAGCCGGTATACGCTATGTTTCATCCGGACCTTCTGTCTGCAGAAGATTCAGCGTTGGATTGAATCAATTCCGTCCGATTGACTCAATTGATTAAATCGATTAGGCTAAATTGATTCACACAGTCCAGCTCTATCCACACTCAAAAGCCCGCCGGTCTCTTCCCACCGGCGGGCTTCCTGCTCATACAAACAAAGGATGATTCATTCTGAATCATCCCCGGATCCGTTTGTTCCAGGGAGATCAGGTGCTTTCTGATTGTTCCAGACGTTGTTTCCTGACTGGTTCGGACAGCTTCTCTGCTTTCTTCATGCTTTCCGGTATCTTTCAACCTCTCAGCCGTTTAGATCGCTTCCTTTGGCCTGTCCTGGCTCTCTTCTTTTTCCAATCCTTTCTGAATTTGAATGATTTCTCTTTCTGTTCGGATGTCTGAATTGAAGAGTTCTTTGATCAGGATGGAAACCTCAGTTTCCCTTCGAGTTTCTTTACACTCTGTCGATTTTACCGTCTTGTCTGACGCGTCCGGCACCTTTTCTGGTCCCTGCCGGAAGCAGCGGATCTTTCTGCTTCCTTGCACCCTCAGTATAACAGGCATCCGCTCCTGAAAAAGGCAGGTGGAAAACCCGGTCACCCGCTGGGCAGAATTGGTCTTCTCTACCGCAGCAGTCAGTTTGAAGAAGATCCAATTGACAGGTACTTCCCCGACGCTGGATCCATCCTCAGTCATTTCTTCAGGGAATATCTGGTTGCGGGGCCACTGCCGTTCCTGATGATGATCTGTTTTTCAATCAGCCCATTCAGCAGCCGTGTCTGGGTGGAGCGGGTAAAACCGGAATTTTCCAGCAGCGTCTTGCTGGAGACAGGCTGCAGATCCCGAATCAGCCGGAACAGTGTCTTCTGCTCTTCTGTCAGGTCTGCGGCAGAGTCCACAGCCGGCAGCATGGTGGTAAACGAAGACTCGGATACATCGAAAACAGGCTGCGGAACAGAGGAGGCATAAGTCTCCCTGATCATGGGAACGCCGGTTCCCAGAGACGCGATTTTTCCGAGTTTCAGGAAGATCAGAGAGAGGCTTCTGTTGCGCAGAATCGACAGATGCCGGTCATAGAGATATTCATCCCGGGACAGTCCCTCAGGCAGACCGCCGGGAGAAAGCACATAGAGCCTGTCCGGATACATCTCCACCTTGATCCTGCTGTTGATGAGCCATTCCCTGTGAATCACTGCATTGGCAGTCAGTTCCCGGAAACAGGAGACAGGGATTCTTTCTTTGAGGATCCGGCTGAATCCTTCCACCGTTTCATAGGTATAGACCCGTCGGAATATGGCTTCAGCCTGTTCCAGCATTTCAAGCACCGACATTTTTTCCGGGGTGATCCGCTCCAGAATCTGTGCAAGGTTTTCTCCATATCTCACGATATCGATCCCCGGAAACGGATTGTCATCTGGAAGAAGAGCAGCGTCATTTGTGAATCCGGCTTCCGGACTGTAGATTTCCAGTGTAATGAAAGTATCCGGAAAAACCGGCTGTATCCCCAGCCGTGTGTTGAACTGACGGCTGAAACAGGAAAAATTCAGTTCTCCAGTTCCGGAAAAGGGGGAGCTCGGAAAACGTGACGCTGGATCCCTGCATGACCAGGTTTCTGTATTCATAGTCCGATACAGCAACAGTCGAGGAATCGTTGCGTTTGTATGCAGTTCCCTTGTAACAGTACGGTGTATTTCTTCCTTTGCGGACTGTCAAAGTAATGAGATTCTGTGCATCGATGGAAATCGTGTAGTCAGGACTGGGCAGAATATTGTCGTTGATCTGGTTTTCCAGATTCAGAGCTGTTCTTTCCGGATTCTCCACACCGATGACCTGACGCTCATCCGAGACTCCGAAAACAAGACGGCCTGTTCCGTAGTTCGCAAATGTACTGACAGTCTTCAGGTATGACTTCAATGGAGCAACTTTATACTCCAGGTGTTTTCCTTCTCTTTCCATGCAGAATCTCCCCAAAGTACAATTTGAATCGATTCGGCTGAATTAACTCAATCGATTGAGTCAATTTCCTTTAATTGACCCACAGTTCTTTTGACTCTCTGTCATTTCCTGTTCTCTCTTCCGAGTCCATCACGCCAGAAGGACCGCCTGCATTCGCTGTCAGGCGGTCCTTCGCTGTTCCAAAAACAAAGGATGATTCTTTCTGAATCATCCCCGGATCCTTGTATGTCCAGGGAGATCAGGTGCTGGCTGATTGTTTCAGACGTTTATCCTTGACTGGTTCGGACAGCTTCTCTGCTTTCTTCATGCTTTCCGGTATCTTTCAACCACTTAGCCGTTTAGATTGCATCCTTTGGCCTGTCCTGTGTCTCTCCTTTTTCCAATCCTTTTCGAATCATTTTGTATGTTTTCTTTCGGATGTCTGAATCGGAGGGATTTTTTCAAGGCTGGAAACTTCGGCCCTTTTTCCGGATCTCTGTTTCCCTTTGAGTTTCTTTACACTCTGTCGATTTTAACGTCTTGTCTGACGCGTCTGGCACCTTTTCGGTCCCTGTTGGAAGCGGCGGATCTTTCTGCTTCCTTGCACCCTCAGTATAACAGGCGAAATTCCTCAAAAAAGCCCGGTGGAAACCCTGGACCGGTTTCTGGAAAAACCGGCGGCTTCTTTCTTCAATCCGGGAAATCCTGCTGTATTTCAGCTGGCTGCCCCGGCTTGTCCTCCATCGGCACCAGAATTTCCTTCCATTTTTCCGTCAGCCTGGCAAGATTCCAGGCTGCATTGGCGGGACTGGTGCTGGGCAGGACAGCTGCTTTGATGCCGGTCTGCTTTTCCTGATACTTCCGGTAATACTTCAGGGCGGTCTGGCCGTTGCAGAAAATCTGCGTGATGCCGGAATTCTTCAGCACAGGCTCCAGGTCGGCGGGGACAACGTCGCGGATCGAGGCATCCGAGGAGCCTGCAATGCTGCACTGGCTGATCACATCCCATACCGCCACGTGGTGTGTGAGAAGGAATGACTTCTTTTCTTCCACAGTCTGCGGTACGGGGGCATCGAAGACAGCGGACAGGACTTTCCAGAACCGATTTTGCGGATGGCCGTAATAAAACCGGTTCTCCCGGCTTTTCACGGAAGGCAGGCTGCCGAGGATCAGGATTTTCGAATCTGCATCGAAAACCGGTTCGAAGGGATGAATGACGGTTTCAGACATGAGAACTCCTTTTTCATAGTTTCATCGTACCGTATAATTGAGCATAAGACTGACGGGGTGAAACTATGAAATCATATTTGAAGCCAGGCAGCCGGATCGTGGTGAAAGTGGGGTCCTCTTCCCTGCGGCACGGGGCAACCGGGCGGCTGGATTTATACAAACTGGAGGTGCTGGTCAGACAGCTGGCGAATCTGCGGAACGCGGGACTGGATGTGGTGCTGGTTTCCAGCGGTGCCATGATGGCGGGCAGGACAGCGCTGGGAATCGATTCCCTGCGGACACTGTCCCAGAAACAGGCTGCTGCCAGTGTGGGCCAGGCCCGGCTGATGATGATCTACTCCAAGCTTTTTTCGGAATACAACACTGTGGCCAGCCAGGTGCTGATGACAAGAAATACGGTGGCGAATCCGGAAAACAGACAGAACGCCCGCAACACCTTTGAAGAGCTCCTGGCCATGGGTGTGATCCCGATTGTGAATGAAAACGACACAGTCAGCACCTATGAAATTCAGTTTGGCGACAACGACACACTGTCGGCGGTGGTCAGCGAACTGGTGCAGGCTGATCTGCTGGTGCTGTTGTCGGATATTGACGGGCTGTTCACCAGTGACCCGAACACAGATCCTGAAGCCGAGCTGGTCCGGGAAGTGCTGGAAGTGGATGAATCCCTGCTGGGAATGGCCGGGGATTCCGCATCGGATGTAGGAACCGGCGGCATGCGGACCAAGCTGCAGGCTGCCAGGATGGCCATGGATGCGGGCACGGACATGATGATTGCCAATGGCCGGGATTTCCGGGTGATCCATGATCTGGTCTCCGGCCGGGGGACAGGCACATGGTTCAGGGCGCCGGAGGAAAACCGGCGGAAAAAAGACAGCAGCAGAGAAAGGGAGTGCAGAGGATGACACAGACAGCATGCTATGACAAAACAGAAGCCGGCAAGGAAACTGCCGGAATCGGGGAAACTGTGAACAGGCAGACAGAGGTGCAGTCCATCCAGGAAATGCTGGAAGTCATGGGACAGCGGGCAAAGGAAGCCGGGTCCTGGTGCGCCGGACTGTCCACAAAGGAAAAGAACGACCTGCTGCTGAAAGCAGCCGACAGGCTGGAGGCAGATGCGGGCAGGATCCTGGCTGCCAATGACATGGATGTGAAACGGGCGCAGGAAAACGGAATGGCAGCCGGTCTGGTGGACCGTCTGCGGCTGACTCCCGAACGGATCGCGGGCATTGCCTCCGGGATCCGGGAAGTCGCGGCTCTGCCTGATCCCATTGGCCGGGTGGAATCCATGGAAAAGCGTCCCAACGGGCTGATGATCGGCCGCAAACGGGTTCCTCTGGGCGTCGTGGGTGTGATCTATGAAGCCCGTCCCAATGTGACAGCCGATGTGTTCGCCCTGACCTTCAAGACCGGCAATGCGGTGATCCTGAAAGGCGGAGGGGACGCGGCTGCTTCCAACGAAGCCATTGTGGAAAGTCTGCAGTCGGTGCTCCCGGTGCCGGATGCCGTGCAGCTGATCCGGGACAACTCCCGGGAAGTCACCGGCGCTTTCATGAAACTCAGAGAGTATGTGGATGTGCTGATTCCCCGCGGCGGCAAGGGGCTGATCCAGGCAACCGTGAACAACGCCACGATTCCGGTGATCGAAACCGGAACCGGCAACTGCCATGCGTATATCGATGAAACGGCGGACAAGGACATGGCCATTGCCATTGTCGAAAACGCAAAGACCCAGCGCATTGGGGTCTGCAACGCGCTGGAAAGCCTTGTGATCCACCGCAGCCGGCTGCCGATGCTCAAAGAACTGGAAACTGTCCTGGATAAGCACAATGTGCAGATCCGGGCCGATCAGGATTCTCTGGCGTATTTCGATCATGCGGTGTCTGCTTCCGAAGAGGATTTCGGGACGGAGTACCTGGACTATATCCTGTCTGTAAAGACTGTGGACAGTGTGGAGGAAGCCATCCGCCACATCAACCGGTATTCCACGGGACACTCGGAGACCATCATCACGAAGGATTACGACAATGCACAGAAATTCCTGGACCAGGTGGACAGCGCTGCGGTTTACGTCAACGCCAGCACCCGGTTCACCGACGGCAACGAGTTCGGGTTCGGGGCGGAAATCGGGATTTCCACGCAGAAACTCCATGCCAGAGGCCCCATGGGTCTGGAGGCACTGACGTCGAGCAAATTCATCATTTACGGAAACGGCCAGGTCCGCTGAGCGCTGTTTCCTGCCGCCCGGAGGTGTGAAGTCTCCGGGCTTTTTTGGGGGCGATGGATGGGGCTGAGTGGAAGGAACTGAGCTGTCCAGCTGTATGTAAATGGAGTCGACTCCCAAAACCCGGCGAAATGGCCGGAAACGGGAGTTGAGTATAAATACAGTCAGTGTGTGTCCATCAACCGGAGATGATGCAAAGGATCCTCCACCATCCATCACGAACCTGCTGTCATTCATGCAGACTCAAACCGTGCATCCGGCAGAAGACCCGCCGGGGTCAGTTCCAGCACTTCGTCACAGATCTGCAGAAGCTTCCGGTCGTGGCTGACGAGTATGATCCTGCCGCCGAATGCCCGCAGGGCTTCGCGGATCACCGGTGTCGAGAGCGGAGAAAAGTTACGCGTGGGTTCATCCAGAAGCAGGACATCACAGCCTGCAAGCACCATGGACAGGAACAGGATCTTGGCCCGCTGGCCACCGGACAGTTCTCCCATCGGCACTTCCATTTCCCGTGACGTGAACCGCATGGATCCCAGGCGGGTACGGGCTTCGGGCCAGTCCTTCAGGAAACCGGCTGCACTCATGGACAGATCCAGCACCTCGGCGTAGTTCTGGGGCATATATCCCGTCTTCAGATCGGTACGGTCCTTCAGAAGAGCATGCAGGGTCCGGAGAAGCGTGGACTTCCCCGCCCCGTTGCGCCCGGTGATGCCCAGGATCCCCGGGCCACGAACAGACAGAGCCGCCTGCCGACACAGGACATGACCGGCCGCAGTCACGGATCCTTCCCACTCGAGAATGATTTTTCGCGCCGGCACCTGAATGGCGGGATCAAAGTGCGTGAGGATGGCCTCCTCTGAATCAGAGAAGTCCTGGAAGGATGCCCGTTCCTTTTCATACCGCCGCCCTGCTGCATTGACGGACTTCAGCTTGCGTTTCAGGGCCGCCGCCTTGCGGGGATCCTGGCGGGTGGCTGTATTCTGCCGGTGTTCGATGGCATCGTGAATGCGGCGCCATCGCGCTATTTTCGCCTCATGATCCCGTCTCTGTCCCGCAGCGACCTGGTCCTGGTGGTCCATGGACTGCTGCCGCTGCCGGATGTAATCCGGCCAGGAAAGAGAGGAGTGGGTGAGGCGCGGAATGGATTTCCGGTGCAGCTGCTCGAGGTGCAGGATCGTGGGATGGACACGCTCGACCAGGGTTTCGTCGTGGGAAACAAAGAGGACAGTCTGCGGACACAGAACCAGGAACTGCTCCAGCCATTCCAGGGTGTCGATGTCCAGGTCATTGCCCGGTTCATCCAGCAGCAGGATGTCCGGGTCCTGCATAAGCAGAGACAGCAGGAAATACCGGACTTTCTCTCCGCCCGAGAGCGTGGAAAAAAGCTGTGTGGAGAACAGACTGTCATATTCAATGCCAAGGCTTGCCAGGACCTCCACATGATCCCAGACGGGCAGGGTAGGTAACAGTTACCAGATATAAGGAAAATTAAGAAACTATTTCCTTATACATGTGAATTTAGCCCCTTTTCTGTCATAATATAGAGAGAAAAGGAGCCTCTTATGATTAGAAAAAGCGGACTGACAAAGGATTTCTACAAGCCGAAGGAAGTGGGTACCATGATTGGCAGGGGTCCGAGGACCGTCTCCAACATGGTCCGTGCCGGAAAACTTGAAGCTATAAGAAGCGACACCAACCGGATCCTGATCCCCAGGGACAGTGTTGCCAAACTGCTCGAACAGTCAGGGCTTCTGCTGGAAGACGAGGATGCAAGAAGGG
>OFFU01000780.1_pt1 | contig 28597 bp, 30 predicted proteins | sample 1521451 | NCBI WGS metagenome assembly OFFU01 (sample SAMEA3504106, study PRJEB24116) | mouse gut metagenome | biome: mouse gut; feature: mouse-associated habitat; material: faeces | place: Denmark | collected 2011 | reverse complement strand
CTTGCTTTTAATTTTATCCCGGTTTTTCCCGTATTATATCGCGGAGAATTACTCATTTTTAACGACTGTTCATTCGAGATTATTGCGCGGCTGGAGTGATTGGTCATCTTAACCTAGAAATCACTTCAAATTCCACTCAATCACCATACAATTTTTATGTGAGTAATTTGGACTGATACTCAATTGATTACAAGCCATCGCGTAGTTATCTACGGTTATTTCAAGGTGTCCGCATGACACTGACAACTCACTTTCAATCAGTGCGGTTCTATTTCCGTAACACAATTTAAAACCGTACTGAAATGGAAACATCAACACCAACTTTTGACCAGCTGCCATATGTGGTAAGCGGTCTCTCCGAGAAACTCGACCGAGTGCTTGACCTGCTTGAAAAGGCAGGCATCGCCGGCCACTCCAAACAGTCCAAGTCCTCACGCAGACTCGTGTATGCGAAAGAGGCTTGCCAGATAATAGGCAAGTCACTTTCCACCCTTTACCGCGCGGTCAAAGCTCCGAATGACCCCATTCCGAGCTATAAGCGCGGCAAGCTCCTCTATTTTTATGAGGATGAAATCTACGCATGGATCGAGGGAGGGCGCAAACATTCCGCAGCTCCATCCCTCGCCGAAACCGCAGCGGCCATCACTGCCGGTATGAAACGCCGTCCCCGAGGGGGCTATAATTTCTGAGCCTATGGAACAGAATATTACCCCGGACTCTGTAATCAGCGCACTGATGAATCACGCCAAGACATCCGACAGTGATTTCCCGGTACACGTGTTCCCCGCCAAGATGCAACGGATTATCCTCGAACTCAACACCACCTGCGGGTTTCCGATTGATTACACGGCATCGGCTATGCTCGCCGCAATATCTGTGGCAATCGGCAATACCCACCGCGTCGAGGTGAAACGCAACTGGCAGGAATCGGCAATCGTGTATATAGCGATTGTCGGACGTCCCGGAGATTGCTTATCGGCTTGCCGCTTGCGAAGCAAGAACTCACATCCGCTTACATTCGTGATGCGTCCGCTTGTCAATGCCGACTGGAATAATAATCAGGAAATCTCGTGCCAACGAGAGCAGAGCCAAGCTTGCTTGAGCTATGCCGGGTGCAGCCGAGATTGGCGGCCAACGCAGTTTCAGAAAAAGCATTGCGAATATCAGCAGGCGGTGGCGATGAGTCGCAAGGAGCGCATCAGTGCCGGACTGGAGGAATTTCCGAAAGAGCCTAAGCGTCTGCGCTATCTGGTTTCGGATGTGACGCAGGAGGGTCTCAGTGCCATTCACTCCCACAATCCTCGTGGCTTATGCCTCTGGGTTGATGAGCTGTCGGCATGGTTCAAGAACTTCACCCGCTACAACACCGGCTCTGAAGAACAATTCTGGCTTTCTGCATTCAACGGCAGCACAACAATGTCTGACCGCAAGAATTGTCAGAACTCCATCTTCATCAAACGTCCGTTCATCTCGGTGGTCGGAACAATTCAGAAACGTCTGCTTACTGAACTTGCCAACGGCGAGAGAGCAGCCAACGGTTTCATTGACCGCATACTCTTTGCTATGACCAAGAGCAACGGCAAACCGAGATGGAACGAGGATGAAGTGCGCGACGATCTCGACCGTGAATGGGAGGGCATACTCAACCGGCTCCTTTCAGTGGAATGTGTGGTCAACGAGGAGAGGGAGCCAATCCCCACCGTCATGCGGTTCACTGCGGATGCCAAGCGCAGACTCTATGAGTGGCAACATGAGAACGCCGCGCTATGCGACAACGAGATGAGCGACAATGTGGTCAGCTTTTTCTGCAAACTCGAAATCTATGTGCTCCGGTTCTGTCTGATACTCCGGATTGTTCGCTGGGCTGTCAGCGATGAAGATTCACGACCCTCGGACATCGAAGATGATGACGTGGCGGGAGCGATAGAATTGGCTGAATACTTCCGGGGTAACGCACTCAGCGTACTCACCTGTATCAGCGAGGAGAAACTGAATGAACTGCACCGCGCCGTGTATGAGCATCTCACCGAGGAATTTTCAACCGCTGACGGCATCCGCATTGCCGAGCGATTCGGGATGAAAGACCACACATTCAAGATGTTTCTCACCCGTAATCTCAACACTCTGTTCCGTCGCATTCGACAAGGATGGTATCAGAAGCTTTCATGTTACTCCGCAAACAAAGTTACTACCGATGAATAGGATTGATGATGCAATGGTGGCGGCCACCATGCGAGGCTATGACCGCAACAATCTGTTCGCTTTCGTAGCGACTGTAATCGGCAGTGATGAAGCACGGCGATTGATGGAAATGTATCGCGTAGGCACATCAAAGCATTGGCAAGGTGCCACAGTATTCTGGCAAATCTCGGCTGACGGCAATGTCCGTGGTGGTAAGATTATGCTGTATGACAGATTGACCGGACATCGTGTGCAGGAACCGTTTCCACACATCAACTGGGTACACTCGGTGTTGAGATTGCCAGACTTCAAGTTTACACAATGTTTCTTCGGTGAGCATCTGCTCCCTTATATCCGAGACAAACCGGTTGCCATTGTGGAGAGTGAAAAAACGGCAATACTCGCAACACATTACCTCCCGCAATATCTGTGGCTCGCCACAGGCGGCAAGTGCAGTTGTCTCAACCGCGAGGCAATCAAAGCACTCCGAGGCAGAGAGGTGATGCTGGTGCCCGACCTTAACGCTACTGACGATTGGCGCAAGAAACTGTCGCTATTCAATGATTCGGGAATAAAGGCAACTCTGTTTGAATCGCTTGAACAAATGGCTACCGATGAGCAGCGCGAGCAAGGTCTTGACATTGCCGACTTCTTGTGCCAACGAGTGCAGAGCCAAGCTTGCTTGAGCTATGCCGAGTGCAGCCAAGAACGGAGTGAAACTCACTTCCTGATTGCAGAGCAAACTCCACATGGCATCCTTGAACAAATGATGCAACGTAATCCGACATTGCGACAACTCGTTGACGCGCTACAGTTGGAACTCGTAGGCATCGAAGAATACAAACCGAGCAGAAGCTCACTAAAATCTGAATGAAATGGCACAATCAAAAATCTCGAATCCTCAGTCATCCGAAATGACTGATACGTCTAACAATTCAATTTTCTCTGAAATTATGGAAAATCCTACCAACCCCGAAGTTCAGCCCATCGCTGAACAGAGCGAAGCCGCTCAGTCAAAGTCACCTCGCCCCACTGCCAAACAGCGCAAGAGCGAACTCGAAGATTACCGCACCGCTTTCTTTGCCCCAATTAAACTCGGCAAGGACAACAAGCATCAGGTAGCAATCAGCAATGAGACGTTTGACCATGTCGAGCGCGCTGCCCGATTCTTCGGTGGTCCCGGCTACAGCGTCAGCAACTTTGTCGAGCACATCATCAATGAGCATCTTGACAATAACGCTGCCAATTATGAAGGCTGGTTCGCTCTAATCAGTAAATCGTTCTGACCACTGCCCCAAGGCAGTGAAAATGGCGAAGCCATCGGCAACGCCGGTATCCGGATATTCTGTAAGGAATAGGAGGATAGCAAGGTAGTGGCAATGTAAACATTCCCGACCTTGCATCCTCCGTTACCGGGCGGCTGGAGTCCGTTCCCGATGGTCACAATGTCGAATCTCAAAATCCCAAGACAATGACATTCACAAGAAGAAAAAAGTCTCCTCCGGGAGCATCCGAGAAGTCCGGCAAGTCATACGTTGTCAGTGTCAGGCTCAATGAAGAACAGTATAAGACCGTGCAGGAGTACTGTCGAAAATCAGGCAGAAAATTGTCAGACTTCTGGCGCCACGCTCTGCTCAACGCCAAGGTTACGGCAATAGCCACACCCGATGATATGGCGATTCTGCGTCAGATCGGGAGCATGGCGAATAATCTGAATCAGCTTGCAAAGAAGGCAAACGAAGCGGGTTTCAAGCTCGTGGAGTGGTCTCTCAAAGGTCTGAGCAAGGAAATAAAAACACTTTATTCAAGACTGTCTTATGATTGGAGGCATAACTAAAGGAAGTTGCTTTTCCGGCTGCGTGGAGTATGCACTTGCGCTAAAAGAGAAAAACAAGGAGGCGCGTCTGCTCTATTCAGAGGGTCTGTTGACCGACACACCGAAAGATATTATCGACGGTTTTGAATGTCAGCGACATCTCAACAGCAGGGTTCAGCACTGGTGCGGACACATCTCTTTGTCATATTCTCCTAAAGATGCCGAGCGCATGGACGACGGTTTTATGGTGAAACTTGCGCTGGAATACATGGATAGAATGGGCATCAAAAACACCCAGTTTATCATTGTCCGGCATCTTGACAAGGAACATCCGCACTGCCACATCGTCTATAACAGAGTGGATAATGACGGCAAATGTGTAAGCGACAGTTTCGAATATTACCGCAACAACGAGATCTGCGACGATATGAAAAGGAAGTATGGTCTGACCTACGGCGAGAACAAAGGCCAAGTGAAAACTGAGCGTCTTAAAGGACGACCGAAGACTCGTCAGGAAATTTATCTCGCCGTTCAAGCTGCTAAGAAATCTGCAAAAGACTGGACTACTTTTCAGCGCGAACTCGCGCAAAAAGGTGTCACCGTGAGGAAAAAATTCCGACGTGGCTCTACCGAAGTCGATGGTCTTTCCTACTTCAAAGACGGTCAGAAGTTCAAGGCATCTCAGGTTGACTGCAACGGCAGATGCTCCTACGATGTCATCTGCAAGGCACTCGACCGGAATAAAAACCGACAGTCCCAGCCGGCATCGCCCTTTCCAAAACCGATGCGACAGCAGCCTAAACAGGAACCGGGTGCCGCTGCAAAAATCATCGAAGCCGGTGCCGATATGATCGAAGGACTCGGCAATGCACTCGGTGGTCTCTTCCAAGTCGGACCTGCCTACGACCCGGAAGAAGAGGCATTCATCAACGAGATGAAACGCCGCCAAAAGAGAAAAAGAGGCAGAAGTGTGTAATTTCAAAAACAGAAAAACATGAAAGAAAATCCTGAAAATTTCTCGGAGAATATTCTCCAAAACATCGCTGATGACCTCAGCACAATCACCGGTACGTGTACCGAAATCAAGGAGTCGCAACTCAACTGCGCCACCGCCGACGACCTGAACAATATGGGTACCACCATAACGTCAGCCGTCACCGAGAAAGTCGATGAGATGCAGACATCCATAGAAACCCAGACGCAGACGGTCAGCGAAATAGGTGGCAATCTGACCTCTTCGATTGACGACCTGAAAACCGAAATCACCAATAAGATTGACAACTTCACCGCCAATCCACCGGTGCAGAAGATTGAAAAGACAATCCGTATTGCCAAGGAATCATGGCAAGTCTACCTTGCAATGTTCATCTCGGTGTTCACATTCATCTTCTTCGGAGCTACCACTATCTGGCAGGAGTCGCGCATCGAACGAGCCCGTATCTCCGACATCAAGTATCACTACATCCTGATGCACGGAGGAGTTAACTCCGAAGGACTCGACAGCATTCAGAGCTGGTTCCGCGACCCTGAACGTGTCAAGCAAATCGAAAAAGAGGTGAAAGACTACGAAGACCGTGTGCAGGAAACCGCCCGCGCCCTCGACCAGAAGCACCGCCTCGAAGAAAAAATCAACGAACTAAATTCACAAACAAACCCCAAATCCAACAGAAAATGAAAGCATCCAACAACCTCAACCAACTCCTCTCCCGTGTGAAAACCTTCTCCAGTCGCAAGGCTGCACCTGTAGCCACTGCCATACAAACGGAAGCTCCGCCCACCAACATATCGATCGTAAGCAACCCTCAAATCAAGGCGGCATTCTCCGAAGTAGAGAAATATCTCGCCGAGAACTACGGCACTCCAAAAGCTCAACTGCGCTACAAGGATTACACCAACGGTGCCAGTCTCATGTGCGAAGACGCGACATTCTCAATGTCACTCATCATCCTTACGACCGCAGAAGGCCTCTACAACCTCCCTGACAACGTGCTCCTTTTAGGACACGTAACTTCGGACAAGGGTGTCGACTGGCTCACGGATGAAGTCAGCGACCTCATCGTATTCCTCAAACGCCTCGGTGCAGACCATCGAATCCAGCACCTCGCCCTCGCCTTCTCCAAAGAAAAGCCCGACCACCCGGCCACCGTCAAAGAAGCCGATGTCACCTGCATCCGCCTCTACTAAACTCCAATCCCACCCCTCGCCCCGACAAGAAGACAGCTCTTGCCGGGGCGATTTTCATTATGTTTCTCAGCATATTCCATTGCTATGTCAATAAAAATGGTTAACTTTGCACAAAATTACAAGAAGTTGTAAAAAGATGAATACTGAAGATAAACCAATACCAGTCAATAGAATTAAAGCCGTTTTAGCCGAAAAACAGATGTCTGCCAAACAACTTTGTGAGGCCGTAGGCAAAAATGAAACCACGGTTTCACGTTGGTGTAATAACAAAATTCAGCCTTCTGTTCCTCAACTTCAAGAAATAGCTCGCATCTTAGATGTAGATGTGAGAGAATTACTATGCCCAACAAAATGAATAGAATAGGTATTGACATCTTTGCTGGTGCAGGTGGTCTCAGTCTTGGTGCTGAGATGGCCGGCATCTCTATTGCCCATGCTATTGAAATAAACCCTAGCGCAGTTAAGACATATAAAAGAAATCATCCTACTACCAATATCATATGCTCGGATATTCGAGATTTAGAGCCCTCTGATTTGAAGTCCAATGACAAGGGAGTATTCATTATCATGGGAGGCCCACCCTGTCAAGGGTTCTCATTGTCAAATACACGAAGTCGTACAATGAAGAATCCTAATAATTCTCTTTTTGAAGAGTTCCTTAGATTCGTTCAAGAGATACAACCGGATTGGTTCCTTTTTGAAAATGTATATGGGTTTGCCAACATGAGCAATGGAGCTGTAAGAAGGTTGGTTGAAATATGCTTCAGGAGTTTGGGCTATGAGGTGGAAGACGAAGTCCTGTGGGCATCTGATTACGGTGTCCCTCAAAGACGTAATCGATATTTCATGGTCGGTAATCGTCTAGGCATTAAGTTTAAATTCCCAACAAAACATGAGACATCAATATCTGTATGGGAAGCAATAAGTGATTTGCCCGTTGTCGGGAATGGCGAACAGTTATTTGAGGGCGAATATCTTTGTGGTTTAACCGAGGCAACACCTTATCAAAGGCTGATGAGACGTAATTCTAAAAGTCCTAGGCAGAATCTAGTGTCACTTAACAATGAATTAGTCATTAAACGATACAAGCATATACCTCAAGGAGGTAACTGGAGAGACATTCCGGATTACTTAATGACCAATTATGCCGATAAAGAAAGATGTCACAGCGGCATTTACAAACGGCTCAAAGCCGATGAACCATCAGTGGTAATCTCAAACTACCGAAAGAGTATGCTCATACATCCTTTTCAAGACCGAGGTTTGTCTGTCAGAGAGGCTGCGCGTATTCAAAGTTTTCCCGATGACTTCTATTTTGAGGGTCCAATCTCACATATTCAGCAACAAATTGGCAATGCAGTACCGCCCTTATTAGCCAAAGCCGTTATCCAACAAATCCTTAAATTAACCGAAGACCATGAGCAAAGACAAAAAAATAAACCCCAGAGCTGATATGTTAATGGGGTCTATGCGCTCAATGGGTTATTCTTTTGAGTCCGCAGTCGCTGACGTAATTGACAACAGCATTACCGCAAAATGTACAACTGTTAAGATTATGTTCCCTTCTACCCCTTTAGACGAATTGGCTGTTGGTATTTTGGATGATGGTATTGGCATGTCTAGAGAAGTCTTGATAAATGCGATGCGTTACGGTAGTATAGCATCTGAGTATAAACGAGAAGATGATGATTTAGGTCGATTTGGGCTTGGACTTAAATCAGCATCACTCTCCCAGTGCAAGGTTTTGACAGTTATCAGTTACTACGAGGGTAACGTTGCTGCTTATTCGTGGGACTATAATTATATCCTTCAGAGAAAAGACTGGATTGCCAAAGAACTACTTAAAGAAGAAATACTCCGACTCCCTTATATTGAAGAACTGACTACGCAAGGAAAAGGGACGCTGGTACTATGGCAAGATTTTGACATTTTACATAAATCTAGTGAAGGGCTGATTTTTGATGCGCTCAACGATATGAAGGTAAGACTGGACGATGCATTAGGTCTTATCTTTCATCGTTTCTTGTCATCAAATAAGAATAAAGTCTACTTGTATATAAACAATCATAAGGTGCGTCCTCAAGACCCATTTCTTGAATCACACCCCAAAACCACGACAAAAAAAGAAAGAAGTATTGCCATCCAAGATACTACAGGGATTGAACGTCATATTGTAATCAAACCGTTTGTTCTTCCTTACGCCACAGATCTTACCGACAAAGACCGAAAGTTAATTGGAGGTATCGAGAACTTGCGCTTACGGCAAGGATTCTATATATATCGAAATAACCGCTTAATTATTTGGGGGACGTGGTTTGGCATGAAGCCGAGAGCTGAGTTGACTAAAAATGCGCGTATACGAGTTGATATCCCTAATTCGCTTGATGATATTTGGAGTATTGACGTAAAGAAACAATCCGCATCTATCCCAAAGCGTATTCAGCAACAGCTAAAGAACACTGTAATGCAGGCATTGGAAATATCTACGGCTAAACAAACTCATCGCGGTAGAAAGGAAAAAATTGATGATGAACTCGATTACATTTGGGAGAGATATCAGGACCGCAATAATGCATTCTATTACCAGATAAATCGGGATAGCAAACTCTTTCAGTTTGTTCGCGAGCAAATGACTGAGGGGGATTTTTATCTCCTTCAAATGCTTTTGAATGAAGTGGAAAAGAACCTGCCCATTCAACAGATGTATATAGATAAGTCCAACGAGAAGATTACAATACAAGAATCAGACCAACGTCTTGAAGAGGTGTTGGAAATTGGAACAAGCATGGCCAAAAGCATCAAGACTTTCACAAATCGCTCATATCAGGATATTGTAGACGATCTAATGAAATCTGAGCCACTATGTAATTTCTCACAAGTACGCGAAATCCTTTTAAACCGGCTAAACAATGAAGCTAACTGAACAAGAACATCTGCAAGTCATGTCAATGCTAAAACAGCAGATTGACTGGGATATTGACAAAGGCAAACGGCTTGAATATGACAATATACAAGCATATATTGACCGTGTAATAGGATGGCTACACATTGAAACTGATGAGGAAGACAATTCTAAAATCTTCTCAAACATTGAGTATACATATCGAATCACACATACAACTGGACAGTGTATTTTTTCCGATTATGATGACAGACATAATTGGTATGATAACAATGCATACTCTTCAGGGTATTGGATGCGCTACCGTCAGCATCTAATTGATAACACCAATATAGACATCAACAGCATCAATCTTTTGGATGAAACTACCTTGCCTAATATTATGAATTGCCTAGGCAATCCAAAAGATGTATTCGACGGCACACGGCTCACAAGAGGCTTGATAATTGGTGATGTTCAATCCGGTAAAACTGCTACCTATTCCGGCCTAATCTGTAAAGCAGCGGATGCAGGATATAAAGTTGTTATTCTCCTCGCTGGAATCACAGAAAGCTTGCGACAACAAACCCAAGAACGTATTGACGAAGGCATTATAGGTTATACTATCAAAAAACAGCATAAGAGTGAGATCCGTGAGCGTGTTGGAGTGGGTAAATCCAATCACCAAATTAATGCCTCTCCATTTACGTCTTGTATAACTGATTTTGTAAGTAGTAGTGATAAAATTGCTACGTCATTACATTCTCAGAACTCTTTAGTTCTTTTTGTAGTAAAGAAAAATGTATCAGTTCTCCATAAACTTTATAGTTGGCTAAAAGAACTTAATCTTGACCCTGTATATAACTACGTTGATGTTCCTATGTTGCTCATTGATGATGAAGCAGATAATGCTTCTGTCAACACACGTCGGGACGAAACAGATCCTACTCGGACTAATAAACTTATCCGAAATCTGTGTAATCTTTTTAAAAATGCGACATATGTAGGATTTACAGCAACGCCTTTTGCCAATGTATTCATTGATCCCGACTCCGAGGATTCGATGAAACACGCTGACTTGTTTCCCGAACATTTTATATATGCGTTGCCGACACCCTCTAACTATGTAGGTGCAAATCGCATATTCTATAGCGATGGTGATTGTCATAAAAGTCTTCGCTATATTACTGACATAGATGAACCAGACTACGCTTCGGACGAATATAGAGATGCTATAGAAAATGACCCAGACACACTGAATTCTGGTCCATTCTACTATCGGCATAAGAAGGAATGGAACGGTACATATCCCGCTTCTTTGCGCGAGAGTACCCTTTGTTTCTTCCTTGCCAATGTTATAAGAGATCTTCGGGGCAATCACTCTGCGCCACGAAGTATGCTGATTAACATGAGCCGTTTTGTAAAAGTGCAGCACCGTATTGCCGAACGTGTCAATCAAGTTAGAGAGGAAGTGTTTAATACCGTTCGCTATGACTTTTCTGAAAAAACTTCAGAAAATAAGAAACTAACTTTATTTAAAGAATTCAAACAAATATGGGACAAGCATTTCTCTGAAGTGTCAGATGTAACTTTTGCAGATGTGGTGAAAAAACATAACCTCATATCAGCCATTGAGAAGATTAAGGTTATGGTTATCAATGGCTCAAAGAATAGCGATAAGTTGGATTATAAGACCAATAAATCCATCCGAGTCATTGCTGTCGGAGGTATAGCACTTTCCCGTGGCCTTACATTGGAAGGGTTGCTAGTTAGCTATTTCTATAGGAATACTGCGACTTTCGATGTACTTATGCAGATGGGACGATGGTTTGGCTATCGTCATGGTTACGAGGATATCTTCCAAATATGGACTACCCCTCTTAGTGCCAGTTGGTATGCGGAGATTGCTCGTTCTTCTGATGATTTGAAGCGCGATATTCGTAACATGTTTGACCAACAGCTTACTCCAAAGGATTTCGGCATTAAAGTAAGAGATAACTGCGATGAGTTGCAAATTACAGCATCGAATAAAATGCGCAACACGTACAATCTTGATGTTCAGTATTCCTACTATGGTCGTTTCTTTGAAACTCCATATGTGAGTTTAAACGCCAAGCAGAATAAGAAGAACTGGGAAGCCGTAGCCTCTTTAACTAGAAATTTATTTGAGTCAGGATTCACTTTTAGATTTGCTGACATTCGCAAATACGATGACAACAACATAAAAGATAAAAATGGGGCATCGCGATTCTTTGAGAATGTCCCAAAACAAGTGGTAATTGACTTCATCTCCTCTATAAAATGCTCTTTAGTAAATATGTTCTTTAACGTGGAGAACATATTAACATTCTTACGGGATCCTGAGAATACTGAAATAGAGAACTGGAATATCGTATTCGTTGGGGGTGAAAGCAAGAAATACTATGACATACCAGGACTTGAAAATATTCAGTGTGCCGCCCGTACCATCTACTACAATCCTAAACGTGTAATTCAGATAACATCTAGACGACGCCTTTTAAGCGCATCTGCTGGTAAACTAGCACTCTACCCTCATGAGATACAAGCGGCCGAAGAATCACAGAGAAAACGTTGGATAGATGAAGGTAGTTGTACCCCAGAAGAAGCTACACGTAGAAATATGCCCATGAATGCGTATTTTGCTCAGTTGCCCCACAGAACACCCGTACTATACATCGTTTTGGTAGATCCAACTAAAGAAGAAAAGGATGATACCAAACAACTGGTTAAGTTTATGGATTCTTTAGGAACTGAAAAAATCGTAGCATTTGGTATTGGTCTTCCATCAGTAGATGATCAAGGCAAGTCATGCCACTTTAAAGCGAACAAGACATATTACAAGTTAAACATGCTTGACGACTTAAGCGAGGAGGAAGAAGATGAGGAATAAGATATATACTACATTTTCAGAAGGGTTTCAACCGGGACAATTCATACGCCTTAATGATAATGATGCGTTGAATCTTTACATTGGGAAAGATGATAGTGGTTGTTTTTCGTTTGAATTTCTTGGTCATTTTACTCCTACTCGACTTGTAGGTTCTGAAGTCATATCTGTATCTCAGACTAAGAACAATCAACTTATATCCATACGTTTTTCGTTGGAGAATCAAGACCTCCTTGAGTACTTCTGCACGTTCTGTGAAGACCTCGTAAATTCAACTATGGATATTACAGACGATAACATCGCCTACAAATCACTATCTCAGCGCTATTTATCTTGGAAGAAGCTATTTAGACCAAATCAAGGTCGGCTCAACGAAAACGAGGTCATGGGGTTGATTGGAGAATTGCTATACCTTAGAGACCATATGTTTGTGCAATATGGTTTTGATTCAGCCCTTGAAGCATGGACTGGTCCTGAGTATACTCATAAAGATTTCTCACTTGAGGATGAGTGGCATGAAATTAAAACAATATCCTCTGGCAAAGGGACTATTAAAATTGCATCTCTCGAACAGCTAGACAGTGACATCGATGGCACTTTGGCTGTTTATGAACTTGAGAAGATGAGCAGTTCATTTAACGGCACAAAGTTAAATGATATAGTTAATTCAATTATACAAATGCTAGGTGTTCATCAACGGGAAGTATTCTTAAATAAACTCAGTGGATTCGGATATGATTTTTCTCCAGAATACAATAATTACGTATATTCTTTATCATCGTTTGAGAAATACAAAATAAACAATAGTTTTCCACGATTGAAAAGGGAACATATACCCCTATCTATTAGCCGTGTACAATACGAACTCAACAGAGCAGAACTGGAACCATTCAAAATTACATCTGAATAATTATCGATTATGGACATTCTTGAATTTAGGACTCAATACATTGATAATCTTCGTTTCAAAGCAGAACATGAAGGGAGTGAACCTGAAACTCAATTCATAAATCAAGCCCTAGAAGATTTGGAAGCAATCGGAGAATTAAAAGACCCGATTCCAATGTCAGTGGAGATGAAAGGTCGCAGAGGGCGAATAATGGCATTCGATGCTTATGCGTACGATGATGCAGATGCCTCACTTGTACTCATTGCAAGCGATTTCTCCAATGAGCGTGAACGTACGTTATCACTAACAAACTCACGTATTGTAGAGCTGTCGACCAGAATGCGCAACTTCCTTGATGAAGCTGTTAATGGTTCTATTTCGGACTACTGTGATGATTCTGATGAAGCCATAGATATAGCTAAGGAATTCAAGAAATACATCGGGAAAGGTCTCATAAATACTGAAATTATGAGATTTAAGTTCTATATTCTAACAGATTCGGCACTAAGCAAACAGGTGAAAAGCGTTGCACAAGAGGATTTCCTCGATCGTCCAGTTGAACTCAACGTTTGGACGATTGAGCGTTTTTTCCAAACATTTGCATCAAATTCAAGTGAGATTATTGAATTTGACACCTCTGAATTCGGTTGCGCAGGCATCCAGTATCTTAAGGCTGATCTTGGTAATGCAGATAGCTATGATTCGTATCTTGGTATTGTACCCGGAGAATTCTTGGCGAGACTATATTTAAAATACGGCAGTAAACTCCTTCAAGGTAACATTCGGGCATTTCTAAGTGTACGTGGCAATGTCAACAAGGGCATTCGTCGAACTATCATGGAGCAACCACATAAGTTCTTCACTTATAACAATGGCATAGCGATTGTAGCTCGCTCCGTTGCCTTCTCACCTGATGGTACAAAGATTATTCACTTTAAAGACCCACAAATCATAAACGGAGGCCAAACGACTGCATCCTTAGCAAATGCTATCATTCGTAAGGAAGCAAAGAACGGCATGGAGAACATATTCGTACCAATGAAACTGACAGTTCTCAACGTTGAGAATGACATGTCAGAAGAAGAAATTGATAACTACAATGACATCACAAAAACCATCTCTCAATGTGCTAATAGTCAAAATGCAGTCTCAGCTGCTGATTTTTTCTCTAATCATCCGTTCCATGTGATGATGGAAAAATTATCAGATACAGTGTTGGCTCCTCCAGTAGATGGCAACCCCGTCCAAACCAAATGGTTCTATGAACGCTCTAGAGGTAAGTGGGAACAGGAACAGATGAAACTTACTCCTGCCCAGCGCAAGAAATACTGTGACATGCACCCTAAATCGCAAGTCATCAAGAAAGAGAAGTTGGCAAAGTGCTTAAATACACTTGCCATGAATCCTCATCAAGTATGCCAAAGCTCAGCAATAAACTTCAGCCGTTTCGCCGAACAGATAGATAAAATATATTCTGAGTCTCGTGACTCTATAAACGAAGAATACTTCAAGAAAGCAATTTGTTCGGTTATAATCTTTGACAAACTTGATACCCTTGTAAATAAATCTTCATGGTATCCAAAGGGTGGCAATAAGGCTCAGATTGTCCCATATGCTATTGCCAAGCTTATGTCGTTGCTCCCCAAAGATAAGGATCTTGATTGGAAGGCAATATGGCAAAAGCAAAATCTATATCCTGCATTAGCAAAGGAGTTACTTGCAATAGCCTACTGTGCCCATATCTATCTTATGGATCAGGCTGGCGGTGGTCTTGTACGCACTATCTCACGAAATGTTGGTACTTGGACCGGTTTCCAGAAAGTAAAATATGAACTTTCTGACGAGTCTGTGACTTCATTAATTTCACGCAGTGAAACTAATGCTGTTGAGGCCGCAGCTAAGAGAGCACACCATTTCAACTCCGACATAGATCAATCTGTTGAAATTTTCAACCTAGGTGAGAATTATTGGAGAAGAATATACACCGCCCTAAAGAAAGATGATTTGCTATCATCTGGAGATCTCAGCTTCATAAACTCAATTGCTAACTATATCGGCAAGAACTCACTGCCTACTTCTGCACAGTGTAAGAGACTCGTGAAGATTGTCACAAAAGCCGAAGATAACGGTTTTATCATGCCTAACGAATAACAAAATGGTACCAGACTTCGAAGAATTCATATTAGCGACACTGAAGATTTTGGGAGATGGGAAAACTATCTCTCTACAACAGTTAAGGACTGCGGTCAGCAATTACTTCAAATTCTCCAAGGAGGATTTAGCAGAAACTACACGCAGCGGCAATAATACTAAGGTGGTTGACCGTATAACATGGTCCTTGACATATCTTTGTCAAGCTGGTCTTGCAGAAAGACCTCAGCGTTCATTCGCAAAAATTACGTTCTCAGGCATGGAATTACTTGAGAATCCACCGACTATCATCACACGAGACTTTCTTGTTTCAAAATATCCTTCGTTCCGAGACTTCACAAATCGAAAACGAAAACAAGCATCTAAGGCTCATAAAAATGAAGACGATTCTGAGACGAATACAACAACTGGCCTGTTAGAATCTGAAAAGCAGTTGAAGGAACTAAGATCTGCCATCTCCACAATCAAAAGGATGGGGATTGCTCCTTCTCAGGAGATGCTTACAAAGCTAGGAGAGTTAGAGATTAGCCTTACAACATCTAAACTCTATCCTGCCGTTTATTCCGCAATAGAAGAATTGGTAAAATCCAAAGACTTCGTATTAACAATCATTGTCAAAGAAGGGAAAACTTACTTTAACTATTCCGATGACATATCTGAGGCAAGCGAGCAACTCAATAATTTTATAATATATGAGGGAAATGCACCCAAAGCAAAAAAACGTCGCCCAAACCTCAACTTCTATCAGATGGGATTAATCGATGGAGACGTCCTTACGTTTGTTGCCGATGAGAACATCCATGCTACAATTGTTAGTGAAAACAAAGTCGAATACAACGGCAAGGAATATTCTCTAACAAAGCTCACACAGGAGCTTAAAGGCCTAGATCACGCAATTCAACCTACAGGAGAATGGCGCTTAGAGGACCAAAACCTACTCGATCTCTACAATGAAACATATTCATGAATTCCTCTATGCTATGCAAGATAGATATAGAGAGCATGAACATCATCTCGCTTCCGAGGGACTGGGGATGGAGGAGTATGCGCGTAATTGGTCAATGTAGATTGAGCGGTCGATATATTCATAAATATTCACTATCAAACAACGAACAAACACTAAATACAAATGAGTAAACTTGAAAATATTACACGTGATTTCCATCCACGGTGTGCGACCTGCGGATGTCAGGATATGTTTGAGTATAATGAAGACCAGACTTTCATTAAATGCTCTAATTGCGGTAGGGAATATCCTGGTGGCAAAGACGAGCTATTAGAATATAATTCCGAGGAGTTGGAGGCTCTTAAAGAAGACATGGCTCAAGAAGTAAAATCAGCCCTTACTAAAGAGCTCAAATCCATTTTCAAGAAATGGAGATAAGCAATTGGTCTGTTCAGGATTGGGCTGCCGCTATAGGAACAATAATAGCGATTGGCGGTGTGGTGTTCGGTGCTCTTAAAGGTATCGGAAAACTCTTCCTATGGCTAAAACGCTGGTATAAACCTCAAGCAGCAGATATACGAGCCAACTTCTTCAAACAAGGGAAAAGTTGGCGTATAAGAGTTTACAATGCTTCAGAAAGTGATATTTACGCCGAAAAAGTTCAAGTGATTATTCCCGATACAGAGGGTGTATACGTTCGTTGGGACGATTCAAAGACTTTTCCTTGTCTTAAAAAACATGGAAGCTTTGATATTAGTGTTCTTTTATGCACAAGCGCACCAGATTTCATGCCTATTATCATCAAATGGGTCCAAGGCAAAAAGAAATTTAGCGTAACTGAAACTCTACAACTTAGATCATAGTAACATCACTCAGCAGCATATATCATTTACAGCTTCAAAAGAGTTGCGAATAAAAAAGACTTTATGGCATACGAAGAAGGATATAAAGAGTTTGAGCAGTATCTTGCTTCCTGGGAACCGGGGGATAGAGAAACGTGTGCATAACCGTTCGATAGCTATCGGATTGTAGGATGTCAACAGATTCAATAATGGATATGAGTGAATTTGACGAGTATATAGTTCACGGGGAACCGGGGCAGAGGGAGAAGGCTGATGCTTGGCAGACGGCTATCGGTCTTCAGGATGTGGATGGGTTGAAAGTTTCGACCTATCTGCTTGACACTGCGCGTCAGCATATCGAGGGCGACATATCCATTGATGAGGCTCGCGACCGCATCAAGGCGTATTATGAAACTAAGTCCGAGCATGATGCTGTGGATGAAGAGGGCGACAAGGCTTCCGTCAACATCGCAAAGATTCTCAATGAACCGTCATTCGCTTTCTCATTAGTTGGACTTACATCTATTCATCGACGTATCTTTGAAGGTGTATTCAAGTTTGCCGGACAGTTGAGACAGGTAGAACTCAGTAAAAAGGAATGGGTGCTTGGAGGAAATGCCTCGGTGAGTTACCAACCGGCTATCGACTTACGCGAAGCGATTGAATATGATCTGTCTTGGGAGAAAGAGTTTGACTATTCAAATCGCCCGATGGCTGAGATTATCAAGCACCTGTCTCAGTTTATTGCTGACCTATGGCAAATACATCCGTTTCGGGAGGGTAATACCCGCACTACTGCTGTATTTCTGATAAAGTACCTTCGCTCGATGGGTATTCCGGTAACCAACGATATGTTCAAGGAACATTCATGGTATTTCCGCAATGCCCTCGTCAGAGCATCATATAAAGGATTGAATATCTCGCCTACAACCGAATTTGTGGAACGATTTCTCCGCAATGTGATTCTCGGCGAAAAGAATGAACTCCGCAACCGTGATATGCTCGTCGGGGTATCCCTTCCGACAACATCTGCCCAAAGTATCACGATGCCCAATCCAAAGTATCAATTTGACACTTTGGATTGTACTTTGGAAGAGTTGGCAGTACTCAAGACTATCGAGGACAATCCTAAAATCACCCAGACTGAGATTGCAAAATCTATAAAGAAATCAGCATCTACAGTCAAGCGCATTACCTCTAACCTCGTCGAGAAAGGAATCATTGTCCGTCGCAACGGTCGCCGCAACGGCTGGTGGGAAATCTTATCAAAAGAATAACGATTATGACTGAAAAAGAAACACTTCAATTGCGCGACTTGGCTGAGGCCGGACAGGTGCAGTTTAAGGAACGTATCACAAATAAAGAGGATAAATATGACATCGGCTGCGAGATGGTGGCATTCAGTAACTCTCGTGGCGGCAGACTTGTTATTGGCATCAATGACAAGTCGGGAGAGATCAATGCACTGTCATATATGGAGTTGCAGGAAACAACCAATCTGCTGACGAGCATTGCCTCAGAAAACGTGATTCCTAATGTACTAATTGACGTTGAGAATGTACCGACTACGGGTGGAGCGGTTGTCGTAGCAACAATTCCAGAAGGCAAAAACAAGCCTTATCATGACAATAAAGGTATAATATGGGTTAAGAATGGAGCGGACAAGCGTAAGGTATTTGACAATTCGGAGCTTGCCGACATGATGGGTGACTGTGGTCGATATTATGCCGATGAAGAGGCAGTGCGCGATGCTTCCATTGAAGATCTTGATGCCGATACCATCAAACTGTATATGATGGAGCGTTTCTCCCCGGTGTTCCGAGGCAAGAATATTGATGAACTGACAATGAAGGATTATTCGCTTGACCAGATGGCGGGATTCGTCATCAAGGGAGCGACTATCGAGCGGCTTTTGCGGAATCTTCGTTTCATTCGTCCTGACGGTCAAATGACGAAGGCGGCGATGATGCTTTTCGGTAAATACACTCAGCGTTGGTTGCCGGAAATTACGGCCAAATGTATCTGCTTCTTCGGTAATTCTGTCGGAGGCACTCAGTTCCGCGACAAGATGCACGACATGGAAATCGAAGGAAATTTGCTTCATCAGTACCGTACCATCATGAACTTCTTTACCCGCAATCTACGGAAGGTGCAGGTAAAACGCGAGTTCAATTCTCTCGGGGAAATGGAGATTCCCTACGAGAGTCTGACGGAGTATGTTGTCAATGCCTTGGTGCATCGGTCGCTGAATATAAAGACTCCGATTCGTATCTTCATCTTTGATGACCGGGTAGAGATACACAGTCCCGGTTCACTCCCCAATGGTCTAACTATCGAAGATGTGAAGAACGGAACCTCCATGCCTCGTAATGTGTTCCTTTTCACAAATGCAAATTATCTGCTTCCATACACGGGAGCCGGAAGCGGTGTACGCCGTGCGTTGGAATATGACCCGGATGCGGTTTTCTCGAATGGTGTTTCCGACAAGGAAATCACCCATGCCTCCAATGAGTTCGTCATCACCATTCCCCGGAAAAGTAACCAAGTTACTGACCAAAGTAACTTAGTTACCGACCAAGCATCCTCAAAAAGTGAGCAAGTTACTGACCAACCTCACCGCAAAAGTGACCAAGTTCCCGACCCAGTTATTAGTAAAACCGACCCAGCTTACTTTGAAGCCGACCCTCCTATCGACCCAGTTCCATCAAAATCCGACCTACCTACCGACCCAGTTAGGCTAAAATTATCAAAAAAGCAACAGGATATTCGCAACTTTTGCTCCGTACCAAGAAGTCGTAAAGAGATATTGGAACGTGCTGGAGTTTCTGCGCATTTTGATAATAGAAAGAAATATATCTATGATTTGGTTGAGGCTGGTGTACTTGAACCCACCATCCCCGAAAAGCCCAATGATCCGAATCAGAAGTACCGACGAAAGAAATAATCGGATAACTTTACCCTCAAATTAACGACAGAAACAATGAATAAAGACCTTGACACACAGATAAAGGAGGCTCTTAAAGCTTATCTGGCTTCGGGAGTTGAGGATCAGGTGGACTATCAGAAGTTTTACCTCTATTCCATCGTGACCCACTCAACTGCAATTGAGGGTTCTACTGTCACTGAAATTGAAAACCAACTTCTTTTCGATGAGGGTATTGCAGCAAAGGGGCGCTCTTTGACTGAGCAGATGATGAACGTCGATCTTAAAGACGCTTATCTTTATGCTTTCAAAATTGCAACTGAGAATCCCACATATACGCCTCAGTTATTGCAGCAACTGTCTGCCCTTGTTATGCGGCGAACAGGAAGTGAATACTCTACCATTGCCGGACAATTCGATTCATCAAAGGGCGAATTTCGGTTGTGTAATGTCAGTGCAGGAATCGGCGGCAGGAGTTATCTTGCATATAATAAGGTTTCACGAGCCGTGGATGATTTTTGCGGATGGCTTAATCAAGAAGTTGCAAATGTTGACACAACGGATATTGCGACATGTTACCGTCTGAGTTTTGAGGCTCACTTTAGGCTGGTTACCATCCACCCTTGGGTGGACGGTAATGGCCGGACTACAAGGTTGGTGATGAATATGATTCAACGGCAGTTGGGACTGGTTCCTTCCATAGTCAGAAAAGAAGACAAGGGAGAGTATATCCAGTCGTTGGTTGATAGCCGTGAGAATGATAATTCTACCATAGCGCAGGATATGATGCTTCGTCACCATATATCGAACCTCAAACGTCGGGTTTTACAGTATCAAGAAGGCAATGGCTTGATTAATAACAATGTCGGTGTAAATATCGGTGTAAATGTCGGTGTAAACAAGAATGGTGTCGGTGTAAAACTTACCAACACACAAAGAAAGATATATGAGTTGATACAGGCAAATCAAAGCATCACCCATTCTGAAATGGCAAAAGCTCTTTCCGTTACATCCAAAACAGCTGAACGAGCCACAAAAGCATTAAGAGACTTCGGATTGTTAGGGCGCGAGGGTTCTGACAAGACCGGCAGATGGATAATCCTGAAATAGCCGCTATTTTTTAACAGCATCAAGTAACATTGTCGGTATAGTAACATGAAGTATTGATTATGGAAAAGTATGAAGGGACAAGATATAATTCAAAATGGGATGGATCGACATGGTTCATTCTGGGACTGGTTGCTGTGTGCTACGCTGTTCCTTATTTCTTGGATGACGGAATTTGGCCGACGATTATTTGTCTTGTGATGTTGGCGTTTGTCTTAGTGACATTCCTCAGTATCTACTACCGCATTGACGGAGATACACTTGTGGTATATTCTTTTTTTATCCCTACCGCCTACCCCATTGATAAGATTAAGGAGATTAAGCCGACTAAAAGTGTACTCTCATCACCGGCAACATCGCTGTCTCATCGTTTGGCAATCACCTTCACCGACCGAAAGATTCTCAAAAGCTCCATTCCTCTCATTATATCGCCCGTGCGTCAAGAGGAATTTATCCGGCAACTTCTTTCTGTCAATCCACAAATTAAGCATTTGGCATAGGTAGGTTGAGGCAAAAGAAGCAATCATTCGCTACTCAATATATCATATAATAAATATTTTTACTGCCTTTGCAGTATTAAAAGATAGATTGAGTATGGCAAAGTCTTCGGCTTAGCCGCTTTGCACTTTAAAATAAAGACAATGGCAAAGAACACAATGGGTACTAAGTTACCCCGGAAACTGGAGCAGAAAATGGCTCTAATGGGCGAGCAGATTAAGCTCGCCCGGCTGCGTCGTAATCTTTCGATTGCGCAGGTTGCTGAACGTGCGACCTGTTCGCCACTCACTGTGACCCGCATCGAGAAAGGTTCTCCTACGGTTTCAATCGGAATCTATGCCCGTGTTCTTTATGCTCTGCAACTTGATGATGATCTTCTTTTGATTGCCAAGGAGGATACACTCGGACGCAGCTTACAGGATTTAAATCTCAAACATCGCCAACGTGCGTCAAAGAAGTCATAGTTCATAGACACTATGAATATATCGGCTCAAATCACGTGCAAATATGGCAAAAATCGGCTCAAATCGAGCCGATAATCCAATAAATATGCGTAATTTTGAGCCGATAAAAACTTTCAGATATGACTCAAGAGATTGAAATCCTTCAGTTCCTTCACTACAATCCGGAGGCATCACGTGCTGAAATAGGCTCGTCATTGACCAATGCACCAAGTCCGGCAACACTCAAACGATTGATTGCCGATGGCGTCGCTAAAGGACACATAGAGGTTGTCGGTCGTGGTCCGGCTACTCGTTATAGACTTACTCCGCAGGCTCATGTGACTATGGAGCTGAACCTTGACACATACTTTGACAAGGATATCGACGAGCGTCAGGTGCAGGAGTCGTTCAATTTTGAGCTCATAAATGAAATTCTTTCAAAGGTGGATTTATTCTCCGATGAGGAACTGCAACGGCTTGATGACGCACAGGAACTGTTCCGTAAGCATCTTTCGGAAATGTCAGAGTTGGAATATCGTAAAGAGATGGAACGTCTCGGAATCGATTTGTCATGGAAATCTTCGCAGATAGAGGGCAACACTTATTCGTTGCTGGAAACTGAAAGGCTGCTGAAAGAGAAACAAACGGCAAGCGGAAAAACCAAGGAGGAAGCCGTGATGCTACTCAATCACAAGGATGCTCTCGACTTTATTCTTGATGTGCCGGACTATCTTAAAGATTTGACAGTCGCTCGTATCGAGGAGATTCACGCGTTACTTACAAAAGAATTAGGTGTTGAGAGAAACATCCGTCACCGCCGTGTAGGTATTACTGGAACAAACTACACTCCGCTTGACAATGAGTTTCAGATTCGTGAGGCACTTGAAGATACAGTGCGACTAATCAACGGCAAGAGCAACATCTTCGAGAAAGCTCTGCTCGCGCTCGTTTTACTCAGCTATATTCAGGCGTTCACCGACGGCAACAAACGCACAGCCAGAATTGTGAGCAACGGCATTCTAATCGCCAACGGCTATTGCCCGATTTCATTCCGCACAGTGGATTCGATTGACTACAAAAAGGCTATGCTGATGTTCTACGAGCAGAACAATATCGCAGCCTTCAAACGCATCTTCATCGACCAATTCCTCTTCGCCGTCAAGACTTACTTTTAGAAAATTTATATGGAACGGTAATCAATCTCTCTTTCAAATTTGTTTCATCAATAACAACATATCCAACTATTATGGCTAAGAAGAAATCCAAGAATAACAGCAAGGGACAAAAGCAGCCCGCACTTTCTCCATATCGGTTCATGCGTGAAAAAGCGCGAACCCTGCCAGTTGGCAAATGTTATATCGCTCCTCCTGATTGGCAGGAATCCGGAATGGCTCATGTCATCGTTACCCGAGTGCGACCAAGCGGCAATCTGGTTATGGCATCCTTTCTTGTCGATACGTTCTGTCTCGGCGTAAAGGATGCCGGGTACCATGAAAATATGACTCCGTATGATTTTGAACAGTACCTTGACAATTATAAAAACGGGATGGGACTTGAAGAAATCAGTTATAATGAAGCCCACAACATTATCTATGGAGCAATGGCTTTCGCTGAGGAAGGTGGCATTAAACCGTCAAAAGAGTTTGATCCGGCCGGATATATTCTGGAAGAGGATACGGATGACATACCACTGATTGAATATGATTTCGGTAAAAACGGCAAACATTTTCTTGTTGTCAATCCTGACAGAAAGGAAATGCCATATTACCATACACTGAAGAAAAACCTTGGCGATGATTTTGAATATGTCATGCCTTTTGGAGAGGAATACGAGGACGACAGTGATGATGACGATGAATACTCTCCGTTATCCAAAATCGACTCTGAGACCATAAAGAAAGCGTTTGAAGGGATGAGCAAATGGCAAGAGGAGTCAGACCGTCATCCCGATGAAAAATACACCTATCAATACCCCGACTATCCTCAGACGCTTTCCGTCAAGAATCAGTTTATAGCGGATGAGCTGCTTTCGACTGATAATTACAGCTGTCTGCCCCGTGAAGTCATCGACCGCATACTTGCTCTGCCGAAGGACGAAGCGGCACAAGACATCAGCAATGTCATGCTCTATTCTATCGGCAAAACATATAAAGGTATCAATGATGATACAATCGAGAGTTGGAACAACAGTGCTATTATGCACTCGCTCATACTTCTCGCCCAACTTCAAAGCGACAAGGGTCTTGATGCAGTTCTTGAGATTATGCGACAGACCGATGAGTTTGCCGACTATCATCTTGGCGACCTGACTCCGGAACTACTACACCCTGCTCTGTATGCGTGTGGCAAGGATAATATCACCGCAATAGAAGCGTATCTGAGCCAACCCGGACTGGACTCTTATCTCCGCTCACAGGCACCCGATGCTTTAGCAATGATAATCTTCAATCAGCCGGAAAGACGTGGCGAAATTATCGAAGTGTTCCGACGACTTCTGAACAATATGGTTTCAAATCTTCCTGTTCAGAAAGCTTGTGACGGCACATTCGCCGGTTTTGTGATGAGCAATCTGATGGACATAGACGCGAAGGAACTCATCCCCGAAATCAAAGCCACATTCGCAACAGATTGTGTGAATAAGACCATAGCCGGAGACTGCAAAAATGTCATCAAAGACATCGAACTCGGTCGTGGAGCAATACACAATGACAAATATCAGATTCCTGACATATATGAGCAATATGAGAGTCTCAAAAAATTCATAACGAAACCAGAATAGTCCCGTTTTGTACGCTCATCTGTATGTCGCGAAAAGTTAAAGATGCGATATCCCTTTGATAATCGGATTATTGTAGCTACCTTTGCATTGAGTCACTGTTGTCGGTTTGGCAAATGCGGCTTGTAATGATTTAAGTAGCAGACGGTTATCAACTTACAACTATAGAAAATTCACGTCACTTGTACGGACTAGAGTTACACTTATCTGTATATCAACAAATTAACCGCTTCTGAACTGGCAATGACACTAAAATATGTGTTGCTGCCCTACCTTTTCGTTGCTGCCATTGTCATCGGCATCATTGCCTTGGTGATTATCGTGGTGTGCGCGATCAAAGACCGCAAGAAAGTGTTCCCACTTTCTGTAGACGTCACAAGTCAGTTTGACAATTCAGTCCTCATCTCAATTGATGAGAGGATGAAGGCAATAGCCGACATGCTCAGGACTGAATTTGAGCCCAAGCCCCAGCTCCAGATTGACCATAAGGCTAATCTATGTGGTGTTTGGACCAATAACGATGACTCGATGAGATATTACATTACACCCAGAGGAGGTTTCTATGTACTATACATCGAAGACCGATACCATCCGGAGATTCCCGGAAAAACCTTCGTCATCAGATGTTCCACATCCAATCCTGACGACAGCGACATCTTCTTCGCCGATGGTGACACTCTGCTGACTCTGGCTTACAGCCATGAGACTGACAGAATCTATCTTGCCGACTCTGGCGAGGAACTGGAACGCTATGAAGTACGTGAATTGTCTGACATTGACAGCCTCGCTCCGGAATCCGTGGATTTTGACATCAATTCATTCATCGACTCAACAAAACAATGAAACATCTGAAAGCAATCCTTACCATGTTTGCCTTCTGTCTGCTCTTCGGAGCGGTCAAGGCAAACGCCCAGTGGACGGTCATTGATCCATCCAATATCGCCCAAAGTATCGTAAATTCCTCAAAGTCACTTGTTCAGGAGTCGCAGACGGCGACTCACATGGTCAAGAATTTTCAGGAAACTGTGAAAATTTACCAGCAGGCAAAGAAGTATTACGATGCTCTCCAACAGGTAAATAACCTCGTCCGTGATGCCCGAAAGGTACAACAGACCGTTCTGATGCTCGGTGACATCTCCGGCTACTACGTCAACAACTTCAAGAAGATGCTGACCGACCCGAACTTCACCAGCGCAGAATTGTCTGCAATCGCCTCAGGTTATACCCGGATTCTTGAAGAGGCCGGAGGTGTTCTTAACGATTTGAAACAGGTAGTGAATATTACCACACTGTCAATGACTGACAAAGACAGGATGGATGTAGTGGATGACTGCTACAACGAGATGAAACGCCTGAAAGGTCTGACAGCATACTTCACCAACAAGAATATCTCGGTGTCCTATCTACGAGCCAAGAAGAAAGCAGATACCAAGAGGGTTGTCAACCTATATGGCGACGGATCCGAAAAATATTGGTAATGCCTATGTTGTGTGCGATAGATTTTACAAATCTTCACTCCATACTTCGGTCGCTCTATGACGAGATGATGCCCCTGTGCAGCGACATGGCGGGAGTGGCCCAAGGTATTGCCGGACTCGGAGCATTGTTCTACATCGCTTATCGAATTTGGCAGTCTCTAGCAAATGCGTCACCTATTGATGTGTTCCCGCTTCTTCGTCCTTTCGTCATCGGATTCTGCATCATGTTCTTTCCGACCGTGGTGCTCGGTACCATCAACTCGGTAATGTCGCCTATTGTGCAAGGCACGGCCTCAATGCTTGAAGGTCAGACTCTTGACATGAAGAAGTACCGGGAGGAGAAGGACAGACTGGAGTATGAACAGATGATGCGCGATCCATCGACCGCCTATCTTGTCGATGATGCCGAGTTTGACAGGCAGATTGATGAACTCGGAGTGACGGAGGTAGGCACCGCTGCCGGAATGTATATCGAGCGTGGAATGTATAAAATGAAGAAGGCAATCCAGAATTTTTTTCGTGAATTGCTGGAGATGCTCTTTCAGGCTGCTTCGCTTACAATCGACACAATACGAACCTTCTTCCTGATTGTGTTGGCTATACTGGGCCCGATTTCATTTGCATTGTCCGTCTGGGACGGATTTCACAATACTCTTGTCCAATGGATTTGCCGATATATTCAGACCTACCTGTGGTTGCCTGTGGCAGACTTGTTCTCGACAATATTGGCGAAGATTCAGGTTCTGATGCTCCAGAATGACATTTCCGAGCTGACCAACAATCCCAATGTTGACCTCGACGGAAGTAACACTGCTTATACCATCTTCATGATTATCGGCATAATCGGATATTTCACTATCCCAACCGTTGCCGGATGGATTATTCAGGCGGGAGGCATGGGCAGCTACAACCGGTCTATCAACAATACAGCCATGACCGGAGGGTCTTGGGCCGGAAGTATTGCCGGAGGCGTGGCCGGGAATGTTGTCGGCAGAGCCGGTAAACTATTAAAATAACTCAGACTGTGGAATTCAAATCACTAAAAAACATCGAGACGTCGTTTCGGCAGATACGACTCTTCGGCATAGTGGTTGTGAGCCTTTGCGCTGTAGTCGCTATTTCAGCGGTATGTATGTCGCTGAGATTTGCAGAAAAACAACGGGAAAAGATTTATGTCCTTGACAACGGCAAGTCCCTGATGCTTGCCTTGTCACAGGACATGAATCAGAACCGCCCGGCGGAGGCTCGCGAGCATGTGCGCCGATTCCATGAACTGTTCTTCACTCTGTCTCCCGATAAATCGGCAATCCAGCACAATATTGACCGTGCGCTGATTCTCGCTGACAAGAGTGCCTACAATTATTATTCTGACTTTGTCGAGAAAGGATATTATAACCGCATTATAGCCGGAAACATCACTCAGGTTGTCAAGGTGGACAGTGTGGTCTGTGATTTCAACAATTATCCTTACATCGCAAAGACATACGCTAAGGAGATGATTATCCGTCAAAGCAATGTTACAGAGCGTAGTCTCGTGACGACTTGTCGCCTGACCAATGCGTCAAGGTCGGATGATAATCCCAATGGTTTCATAATCGAGGGTCTGACAATCTTGGAAAATCGAGATATTCAGACCGTAAAACGCTAACAACAATCCCCGTGAAAATATCAAGTATCAAGGGAGCCATATATAATAAGGTATGGCTCTCTCCCAAAACTCGTCTTTCCGGATTCATAAAACGGAAATGTGATGAGCTTCCACAGAAGCAGCGACTCACTGTAGTGACTGTAATGCTGACTGCATTTATTCTCATAGCATTCTTTGTCTTCGGACACGCTTGCTATAAAATGGGACTCGGACACCGATCCGAAATGCAGGTTGAACACGTCCATCATATTGAGGTCGGTAAGTCAAATCCGGTAAAATCTGTTCCCGATGAAGTGGCTCAATGATCTTAAAGCCCGCTTAAAGCCCAAGAATACGGCAGAGCGGGAGAAGATGAAGAAGTATCTCGTTGTATTCCCTCTGATGTTCATTTCCTGTATCGCCAGTATCTGGCTAATCTTTGCCCCGGGTGAAGATGATGGCAAGACAAATGGCGGCGCCAACACCGAACTCCCCGATGGTTCTACCGAAGGAATCGAGGGCAACAAGATAGCCGCTTATGAGGCTCAGGCACATCTGGAGGAAACAGAACAGAGAAACGCTCAGGCTGTCCAACTTGAAGTTGTCACTGATTCTATTACAGCACCTCAGGATACTGTTTCCAATGAAGTTCAGTCCTCAGCCGAGGCTTATCAGCAGGTTCAGGCTTCTCTTCAGGATTTTTATATTCCGGAGGATAATTCCGCCGTTCAGGTGGCAGAATTGCAGGCACGGATTGACGAGCTGGAGGCGCAGAACGCTATGGTTCAGCAGAGTCAGCAACCCAACGAGATGGAACTGATGGAGCAATCCTACAAGCTGGCGGCGCAGTATCTTGGCACCGGCAATGGCAGTCAACAGGCCGTGATTGTCGATCAGGGCTGACGCATGAGATTTAACTATCCTTAAAGACTTTGTACAGATATTCA
>OFFU01000759.1_pt1 | contig 29432 bp, 15 predicted proteins | sample 1521451 | NCBI WGS metagenome assembly OFFU01 (sample SAMEA3504106, study PRJEB24116) | mouse gut metagenome | biome: mouse gut; feature: mouse-associated habitat; material: faeces | place: Denmark | collected 2011 | reverse complement strand
TTCTGGACAGGATGCGCACTACGTTCCGGATCTCGCCGTCCCTGCCGATAACCGGATCCAGTTTCTGCTCCCGGGCCCGCTCATACCCCGCCAGAGCCGCAGCGTACCGGGGACGGAGCTGGCAGAGGGCCGTATCCAGAAAGCGCCGCCGGGCGGCAGCCCCCTCCCGGATGAGATCCAAATCCTCCGGCTGGAAGAGGACGGTGTGATACACGTCCCCCAAGGCGGCGTTGGTTTTAATGGGAACCTGGTTCACCGTTATCCTCCGGCGGCGGCCCCGGAAGAGGTCCGCCTGAACCCGAAACTCCCGTTCCCGGGACGCGACCCGTACTGCCAGCCGGGCGGACTCCTCCTGAAAGCCGATCATCTCCCGGTCTGTCCGGGCCCGGGGGGATTTTCCCCGGGAGAGGTAGACCAGCGCCTCCAAAAGGTTGGTCTTCCCCTGGGCGTTTTCGCCGCAGATTACATTGCAGCGGGGATCGAAGTCCGCAGCCTCCCGGCCGTAGTTTCGAAATCCCTCCAGCTCCAGGAAATCAATCCGCATAGCGGACCGTCAGCGTTTCCCCGGCAAAGTCCACTTCGTCGCCGGGACGAAGTTTCTTTCCCCGCTGAAGGCAGGGTTCCCCGTTCACCCGGACCTCCCCGGTCTGCACGCGTTCCTTGGCTTCGCCGCCGGTTTCCACCAGCCCCGCGAATTTCAAAAGATCCTGGAGCTTAATGAATTCCGTGTTAATTCTCACTTCTCTCATAATCGTATACTCCGTTTTACTCCGCGTTTTTCAAACGTACAGGCAGAACCATGTAGAGGAAATTGTCCGCCCCGTCCGTGGGCACCAGAATGGCCGGGGACACGCCGGTGTTCAGCTCCACCCGCACCGTGTCCGCCGGAGCATAGCGCAGGGCATCCATCAAATAGCGGTTGTTGAACCCGATTTCCAAGCCGTCCCCGTCTCCCTCCAGACGGCAGACGTCCTTAGCTTCGCCGTTGCCGGTCTTGGCGGAGAGAAGGACCCTTCCCTCCTCGAAGCGGCAGCGCACCGGACTTTTCAGCTTATCGGATATGACTACGGACACCCGGTCGATGCTCTCCATCAGGGCCTTGGCCTCCACAGTGACGGCAATGGGGTTCTGCTTGGGAATCGCGTTCCGGTAATCCAGGAACTCCCCCTCCAACCGGCGGCAGATCAGCTCGACATCCCCAACGGTGAAGAGGATATGCCGCTTGCCCAGGGTAATTTCCGCCAAATCCTCCACATCGCCGCAGATGTTCTTTACCTCGTTCAAAGCGGAGCCAGGAGCCACAAAGGAAAAAGCGCCCCCCTCCAGCTTTTCCAGGGGTTCTTTCCGCACCGCCAGGCGGAAGCCGTCCACGGCGGCCATGGTCAGGCTGCCCTCCCCGATTTCAAAGAGGGCCCCGGTGTGTACCGGGCGGCTTTCGTTGGCGGAAACGGCGAAGGCCACTTCCTCAATCATGGCCCGAAGCGTTTTTCGCTTCATGGAAACGGCATACTCGTCTTCCACCTCCGGAAGATCCGGGTAATCTGCGGCGGAAAGCCCGGGAATCTCAAAGTCGAGGGTAATCTCGATATCATAGAGATCACTGAAAAGCTGCAATTTGTTCCATCCGTCATTAGGATACAGCGCATTAAGCTCTTCATTTGCGGGAACGACCAAGAGAGCGCCCTCACCTGTAACCTTTGTCTTACCATCTACTGAGGCAAGTTCCAACAACATAGGATCGAGAGTTGTTGCTGAAGAACTTAGGCCTGCGATATGAGCATCAGCCCAAATCTGTTCAGTCTGATAAGGTCTGAATGAGGTGATATACTGAGAAGGTACAGAAACAGTCTTGGCATCAAGATCCACGACACCTGATATTGTCGAACCATAACCGTCGAAGTTCGCAATCAGCAACATACCATATTCAGAAGAATACTCACCGTATACATCACACTCAAATGTAGAATAGGTAGCCTGGCCCGTTGAAGCATTATAATCAGACATATCCTCTGACTTATAAGAGCCGTTAATCTCTACCATAGTGGGATCGCAAATCCAAGATCCATAATTATTATCTGTGATATATGCGATACCACAATTTTCGTAGGGATAAACAAGTTGGCCGTTGGGGAAGAGTACAAACTCTATATCATCAGTATATAAGCCGGGATTTCCTTCGCTGTCATAAGCGAGAAAACGTAATTTATAATCCATTCCATTTTGCGAGAACAGAACTGTACCGGAAGGTATAGTGAGGAACATGTAAGTTGTTCCTTGCACATCCTGAGGATCAAATGTGCACTCAATTTTATTAGTGTTCTGCATGATGAAATTCTCAAGATAGAAGAGTCCTGCGCCGGGTGCGTCGGGGTCCTCATAGAGATGACAAGGAGCAGCATCTACTACTGTGGCTTCAGGAGTCTGTGTAGAGAGCAACATATACTTGCGGTCGAATGAAGGATATTCAACGGCACGTGAGCTTACCTCGGCTTCCGCTTTAGCTAAGGTTGAGCTAAGTTTCTCAACATCGATGGTAGCATTTGCCTTTGTGTTATATTCCTTGAACTGAACAGGATTCACAGGAGCAGTTGCTTGACGCAACGACTGCAAAGGCGCTGCGGCTGCGGCAGAGAGGGTCACAGCGGCGGCCAGTAGCAATGTGTAGAGTTTTTTCATATTATCTAAATTTGGTTTATTGATAGATTCGTTTAAGCTCTGAGGGGGAGGAGAATAAGAAAACCGCACTCAATACCGGGTGCTTGACGTGGCAAAGTTATACGCTTTTTTGCAAAGTGCAAAACTTTTTGGCATAAAAATTACTTTTGGCTCAAATTTTAACACTTTTACTTGCGCGATGACGCAATTATTTGTCGATAAGGTCGAGAATCTGCGCCGGAGTTGATATTATATGGTCGGCGTATGCTTTCTGAAGCTCTACGATGGGGCGGAAACCCCATGACACTCCGCACGACTCCACGCAGGCGCGGCGCGCCGTCTCCATATCCACCCCCGAGTCGCCCACATAGAGCACTTCGGCCTTGGGCGTGGGGCACATAGAGAGGGCTTTGAACACTATCGAGGGGTCGGGCTTGCGCGGCATGCCGTCGACATTGCCGAGGATGGCGCGGAAATTGGCGTCGGGGAAGTAATGGGCGATAATGCGGGTGACAGCCTCTTCATATTTATTGGATGTCACGGCGAGGTTGAGGCCTCGGGCGGTGAGGTCGGCAATCAACTCGGGGATACCGGGATAGGGCTGCGTGGCGTCGCAGCAATGGCCATCGTAGTATTCCTTGAAATGGGCGAGGGCGTCGTTGATGGTCTTCTCGGAGCGCTGGTCGTCGGGGAGGGCGCGCTCAATGAGCTTGCGCACGCCGTTGCCCACCATGTTGGGGTATACCCACAGGCCGTGAGGGGGGAAGCCCATGGTCTTGAGGGCATGGTTGGTGGCGGCGGCAAGGTCGTCGATAGTGTTGAGAAGTGTACCGTCAAGGTCGAAGATGATATATGATTTCATAGTCAAACGGGTATCAGAATGGGTAGCCCACGGCGAAGTGGAAGTTGGCGTCGCGGCCCCAGCGTGGATGTATCAGCGGCCAGCGCTCCTGATTCATGGCCGGGTTGTATGCCTTGAAGCCGAGGTCGAGGCGCAGCAGGAAGTAGGTGAAGTCGAGGCGCACGCCAAGGCCGTAGGCCGCGGCTATCTGCTTGTAGAATTTGTCGAACTTGAACTGACCGCCGGGCTGGTTGGGATAGTCTTTTATGGTCCATATATTGCCGGCGTCAAGGAAGAGCGCGCCTTCGAGCACCCAGAAGAGCTTGGCGCGGTATTCAATGCTGAGGTCGAGGCGGATATCGCCGCACTGGTTGATGAAGTCGGTGACGGAGTTCTTGGCGTCGTAGGCGCCCGGGCCGAGGGTGCGCACGCCCCAACCGCGCACGCCGTTGGCGCCGCCGGCATAGAAGCGCTTCTCAAATGGCACCATGCTTGAGTTGCCGTAGGGGTAGGCTATGCCGAAGCCGCCGTGGAGGGCGAGGGAGCTGCGGGTGTTGAAATTGCGCGTATAAGTATAGTCAACCTCACCCTTTACATATTGGGCATACTGTATGCCGAAGATTTTGTATACGCCGTCGGTCTTCTTCTGGCGTATCATATTCGAGATACCGTAGAGCAGGTTGCCGGCCATCTCCACCGACAGGCGCAGACTTGTGACGTATGGCTGCACGGCGCGGGCATTGACCGTAGCCGAGGGCATGCGGCGGTTGGTGCGCGAGAATGTGTAGCCCATGCGCATGATGAAATGGTCTTCGTAGCTGTAGCGCAGCAGAGGGTTGGTGGGTGCTATCTCGTCGATGAAGTTGATGGTAGAGCGCGGCAGGCGCACATAGTTGATGTCGATGAGGTCGTAGGTCTGGCGGCGCAGATAGTCGGCGCGCTGCTGCTGCCATTGCCATTTCCATGCCGTGCCGAGGATAATACGTGTGTACTCGGGGCGCTCCTGATAGTTGGCAGAGAAAGAAAATTCGGTAGAGGCAAGGCGCTTCTGCTTGAACGACTTCGACAGGAAGGGGCACTCGAAGCGCGGCAGCGTGACACCGACCTCGCCGGCAAACTCGGTATAGCGGTTGTTGATGAGGCCGTCCAAGTTGCCCGAGAGGCTCTCGTATGAGCCTCGCAGCTTGGTGGTGAGCATTTCGGAGCCGTGGGCGAGGTTGCGGTGCTGGTAGGTGAGGCCGAGGCCGAAGCCGAAGTCACCCTCGGAGTTGGTGCCTTCGAGCTCTACCGAGGCTGTCATCTTTTTGTTGCGGGCAAGATGTATGGTGGCGTCGAGCAAACCGGTGTCGCCGATGGCTCCGGCGGGTGTCATGTCTATATTGATGTAGCGTATGATGGCGAGGCGCCCCAGAGCCTCGTAGGTGCGCTCCACATCGGTGGCGCTGTATGCCTTGCCCGGCTGTAGCAGGCACATCTCGTCGAGCACCTTGGGGCGTATATAGCGGTCAGCGCCATATACAAACTTTATGCCGTTGTAGTCGACAGTGTCGAGCCGCGCCGCAGTCTCGGGGTCGGCGAGCATGAAAGTGACATTGCGCACATCATATCGGTGATGGCGCGCGGCGCTGAGCCCGAGGCTGTCGGCAAGCGAGGCGAGTGCCGTGTGCCCGCCGGGCTTGTCGGCCGGTGTATGCAGGTTGAGGGTGAGCCCCACGAGCTTGCTGCCGGCGATGGTGTCGGCGGTATAGTTGATATACTCGCGGTTGAAATCGTAATAGCCGGCATTGCGTAGCAGTTGGGTAATGCGTCCGCGCTCCTCATCGAGGGCATTGCGGTCGAGCAACATGCCGGGGTGTATGAGCCCGGCGGCAGTGTCGGCCATCACAAGATGTCGCACGGCCTTGTCGGAGATATTATAGTCGAGGGCTGCAATGCGGTGAGGCTCGCCGGCGATGATATGGTAGTCTACGTCCATGCGGGCTCCGTGGCTCACGGTGTCGGCCTCGACGCGGGCGTCGAGATAGCCGCTGTTGACAAGGGCGAGGCGCAACTGGCGGCATGAGGCCTCGGTGAGCGAGTGGTCGTAGATCACCGGCGCCTGCCCTACCCTGCGCAGCCATCGGTTATACCATTTTGTGCTGTCGCGGCCCGAGAGGCTGTAGGTGGCAAGCTGCAGCTTGGCGAAGCCGAGCACACGGTGGTTTGGCGTCTGGCGCAGGAAGTTATAGAGCTCCGTCTCCTTGACATCGCCGCGGTCGTCGACCTCCACCTTCACTTTGTCGAGCAGATATTGGCCCTGCGGCACATGCTTGGTAGAGCTGCACGCCGCAGCCGCCACCATCAGCGCCACCCCGACAAAGAATATTCCAATCCTCCCCAAGCGCATTGTCAGACCTTGGCGGGGATTGAGAATATGAAGCGGGCGCCGCCGCGGTAGTCGGTGTCGAGTTTGACCTCGCCTCCGAGAAGTTTGGCCAGCAGGCGCGATATATAGAGGCCGAGGCCGCAGCCGGGAGCGGTGTTGTCGAGCTTGCGGAAGCGCGAGAATATGTTCTCTGCCTGCCCGCGCGGCACGCCGATACCGGTGTCTTCTACATAGAATGTCAGTATCTCGCGGATATCGTCGTATTTGAAGTTCAGCGTTATACGGCCTTTTTCGGTGAATTTGTCGGCGTTGTTGAGCAGATTCATCAGCACCTGAGCCACGCGCTGACGGTCGGTCTCCACTATCATGTCGGTCTGCTTGGCTGTGTTGAAAAGCACCTCTACACCCTTGCTTGTAAAGCCCTCTTTCTCAAAGAGATTATCGAGGGCAAATATGCACATGTCATATACCCCGACGGGTTTGCAGTCGAGCGACATGTTGTTGTGCTCGAGCGAGGCTATGTCGAGTACATCGTTGAGCAGGGTCATGATGAGCTTGGCGTTGAGCTCGATGATATTGGCGAAGCGCTGCAGATATCCGTTCTTTTCCTCGGGCACACAGTCGACAATCACCTTAGAGTATTCCACAATCGCAGCAAGGGGTGTGCGCACCTCATGGCTCATGTTGTTGATGAAGTCTGTCTTCAGTTTATCGGCGCCTTTAGCCTTGTCGCGGGCAGTGATAAGCTCTTCCTGCGCGAGTTTGAGCTCGTTGCGCTCGCGGCGCAGGCGTTCGGAAGTGCGTTGCTGGTGCTTTGCAAGCATACTCTTCTTGCGGTTGCTCCGCACGAGCATTACAAGGAGTATGATCAACACAACAACTGCCGCCCCCAGAAAAATCGCAAAAATGCGCTCGGTGCGTATCTTAGACTCCTCGTGTGCCGAGGCCGCGGCAGCATTGGCTTCCTTGAGGGTATTGACATCATAGATAATCTCAAGCTCGCGGTAGCGCTCGAGAGCCCGGCGCTCAATCTCGTCGCGCAGCAACTTGTTGAGCTCAATCGAGGCTTCGAGCAGAGTCGGCTTGTCGCCCACTTTCTCGGCGGCCTCAACGAGCGCCGACAGGAAATAGAAGCGGTAAGCCTTATTGGCCGGATTGTCGATCTGCCGTTTGATAATGGCGATGGCCTCATCATAGCGGCCGGTGGCGAGGCTATAGAAGATATTCGTGCGCTCTACATTGACTATATCAGAGGCTATGCGCGAATCTTCGGCGGCAAGATCCTGAATCTTTGCGTAAATGCTCTCTACTTCCTGACGGGTAAGTCCCTGATAATTCGCCAGCAGACGACGGTAGCATGTAAAACGTGATGTATTGAGTTTACGGTAGGGGCGGCCCTGATGATAGTAAGATGTGCTCAGAGAGTCGATTACATTTATGAGTTTCTTATCAATCTCCACAGCCTTACGGTAGTTATGATTGTTGGTGAATACCGGCGCCGCACGCGTATAGATGAAGTTGCGCACCGAGCCGGAGGGCAGAGGCAACTTCTCGATCACCTCTTCAAGACGGTTCATATATTGCTCGAGGAGCTCGCCGCTTGTCGACTTTGAGAGTATAGAGCAGAGGGTAAACAACATCAGGGCATGGTCGTAGGGGTCGGTGGGTGTGCTGAAGTTCTCGCGCTTGAAGAGACTCTCGAGGCGGCTGTCGTCGTCTTCATTATCCTTCAGTTCGAGGTCTACAATCGACATATCCACAAAGAGCTTCACCTCGCGCTGGCGGTCGGAGTCCACAAACTTGTCGAGCTCAGCCTTGATGGCCTCGAGCGCCTGCATATTGTCGCGCAGAAGATTGGCAAGATGAGTGAGCACGTCGAACTGCACGTTGGCGCGGTCGTAGGAGTCGGCCACGGCATAAAGCCGCCTCAACGCGCTCACGCGGTCTTCCTGCCGAGTGCTCAGGTCGTATATATTATAAAGTGTGTTTATTTGGTCTTCGGCGGCAGTCTGCTGCGGCAACACGCGCTCGAGGCTGTCGCGCAACTCCGATGTGCGTCCGGCGGTAGCGGCGGACGCAACCACAGCAACCATCAACGCAAAGCCTGCCAATATGTATTTCAATTTAAAATCCATCGCATGCGAATATAGATATCCGACAAAGTTACCTAAAAAATTTAATGTTTGCAAGTCTGTAGCGGCAAGGGGCAAAAAAAAGCCCTTTCCCGTTTCAGCAACGCGTCAGGACCTAAGCCAAAAGGCATGTTTTGTGATTCAAGGAGTCGCTTTACAGACTCATGTGCATAGAGATTATATCATACTTACTTATTTCTTTAAAAGCCTTGTTGACAGGGCTATCGACTGTCGTCGCGACGTTGACATGCCGTGCCGTTTATTGCCTTGACTTAGATCTTTTTTGGGGAATGCGTAAATAATTAATAGGTCTAAGGATATGGCAAACGACTTATAAAGCATTGCAAAGTTACAAACAATTTCTCAATTCAGCAAATTTATTTTATCCCGCCGCGCTTATTTGCTTTTGACACTATAAATTATTATCTTCGCAGAAATTTGACAATAATGCGATTCCACATCATCATATCATCTCTTTTGCTGACGGTGTCAGCCTTCGCAGCCGAGCCCGAGGCTCTTGAGCGCCGCGCGCTCCGCGCTTTTGCCGCCGGTGAGTGGGCGTCGGCGCAGGCTCTTGCCGGCTTGGTCACCGACGCCGACCCTACAGACACCGGCGCCCATGCCCGTCTGATAGGAGCAGCCGCCATGCGCGGCGATTCAGCGGCAGTGCCAAAGGCGGTAGAGCGGGCACTCGGAGCGGGCGTGCCTTTCGGAGCCTTGACCGACAGCCTCCAATGCTCGCTGCGCCAAGCGGAGGGCTATGCACTCTACCCCGCTATCCTTGAAGACATCGCCTCGGCCATGCCATATCTGCGGCGCCCTGTGGCCGCACGTCTTCTCGACTTCTATATCCGGCGGAGAGACGGCGAAAAGATGGTGAGCTATGCCAATATCCTGCTCGCAGGCCGCTCCGACTCGCCCGAGTATCTCGACGCTCTCGCATGGGGACTGCTCTACTGCGGCAGCCGCGACCAAGCCGAGGCAACATGGCGTCAGGCTCTCGCTGCCGACCCCGGCTACGCACCGGCCATGATAGCGCTCGCGTCGCTGCTGGGAGACTGCGACGAGGCAAAGAGTCTGCTCATCAAGGCCGACAGCATAGCCCCCTCCCCCGCCATAAAAGCACATCTAACCAATCTCAGACCATGAAACGACACATATCACTGCTCTGCGGCGCCCTCATGGCGCTGGGAGCTTCGGCCTCGGGCCAAGCACGTATGGATAAATTTATCGACAGCCTGCTCTCGCAGATGACTCTTGAAGAGAAAATCGGCCAGCTCAACCTGCCCGGCGGCGACGATATCATCACCGGCCAACCGATGAAGAGCCGCATAGGAGCCGCGGCTGCCAAAGGCGAAATCGGCGGTACGTTCAACGTCAAGGGTGCCGAAAAGATTCTCGCCCTGCAGAAGACGGCGGTGGAGCAAAGCCGCCTCGGCATACCGCTGCTCATCGGCATGGACGTAATCCATGGCTACGAGACTATTTTCCCGATTCCTCTTGCGATGTCGTGCTCATGGGATATGGACGCCATCGAGCGCTCGGCACGGATTGCCGCCTCGGAGGCCTCGGCCGCAGGTATATGCTGGACTTTCTCTCCGATGGTAGACATCAGCCGCGACCCCCGCTGGGGGCGCATGGCCGAGGGTGCCGGTGAAGACCCATATCTGGGTGCTCAGGTGGCAAAGGCGATGGTGCGCGGATATCAGGGCAAGAATATGGAGGCCAAGGATGAAATCATGGCCTGCACGAAGCACTTCGCCCTCTACGGTGCAGTAGAGGCCGGACGCGACTACAATACCGTAGACATGAGCCGCCAACGCATGTATAATGATTATTTCCTGCCCTATCAGGCTACTGTTGACGAGGGCGTGGGCAGCTTCATGTCGTCGTTCAACCTCGTCGAAGGAGTGCCGGCTACGGCCAACAAGTGGCTGCTCACCGACGTGCTGCGTAAAGAATGGGGATTCGACGGCTTCGTTGTCACCGACTATTCATCGATTGATGAAATGGCCGTACACGGCGTGGGCGATATGTCGGAAAACCTTCCAAGAGCGATAAACGCCGGCACCGACATGGCGATGGTGACCAAGGATTTCCTCGCCAACATGAAGACAGCCGTAGAAAGCGGAGCTATCTCAACAGAGCGCCTTGACCGCTGCGTGCGCCTTATCCTTGAAGCCAAATACAAGTTGGGGCTCTTTGACAATCCTTATAAATATAACGATGTCGCCCGCGAGAAAACGGATATCTACACCCCTGCCAACCGCGCCGAGGCACGCCGCATAGCCGCCGAGACTTTCGTGCTGCTCAAAAACGACAACAATCTGTTGCCCTTGAAGAAGCAAGGCAAGATTGCGCTTATCGGCCCGCTTGTCAACAGCGCGCAGAACCTCACCGGCACATGGGCTTTCTTCGCCAACTACAAGTCAATGAAAACCTTGGCCGACGGCTTCCGCGACGCTGTAGGCGACAAGGCCGAGATTCTCGTGGCCAAGGGCTCGAATCTATATGCCGACCCAAAGCGCGAGGAGGGCGCCGTATTCGGCCGCACCATGCGCGACCCGCGCAGCGAAGATGAGTTGCTCGCCGAAGCCCTTGCAGCGGCAGAACAGGCTGATGTGATAGTGGCGGCCTTGGGAGAGGCCTCCGAATCGAGCGGCGAATCGGCAAGCCGCTCCATGCTCACCTTGCCCGACACCCAGCAGCGCCTCCTCGAAGCGCTGGTCGCCACAGGCAAGCCGGTGGTAATGCTCAATTTCGCCGGACGCCCGACGGTGCTGACTTGGGAGAGCGAGCACGTGCCGGCCATTCTCAATGTATGGTTTGGCGGCAGCGAGGCGGCCGATGCCATCTGCGATGTGGTATTCGGCGACGTCGCCCCCTCGGGCAAGCTCACTGCAACCATGCCGCGCAACGAGGGCCAGATACCCATCTATTATGCCCACTTCAATACAGGCCGCCCCGTGCCGGATGACCGCCCTACTTTCTGGCAGTACCAATCGAACTATCTCGATGTGATGAACGGTGCACTCTATCCCTTCGGCTATGGCCTGAGCTATACCGAATTTGAATACTCCGACCCGATGATATCCGCGTCGGAGATGAGTGCCGACGGAAGTATCCTCGCCTCTGTGACTGTGCGCAACACCGGCAGCCGCGAGGCCGACGAAATCGTGCAGTTCTATCTCCGCGACCTTGTAGGGTCGATAGCACGCCCGGTAAAGGAGCTCAAGCACTTCGAGCGCATATCACTCAAACCCGGCGAGTCCAAGACTGTCACTTTCCCCATCACGGTGGAGTCGCTCAAATTCTACAACGCCGACCTCGAATATGTAGCCGAGCCGGGAGAATTCGATGTATTCGCAGGCCCCGACAGCCGCTGCAAGCCCTTCGCACGGTTTAGGCTGAAATAAGTTTGGAATAGAAACAAGCAAGCGCCTGCGCCGGGAGTTGCTCCGGTGCAGGCGCTTGTATTATTCAAGCTTCGCAAGCGAAGCTTAATTTATTTTACCAATTCCTTGGTTACGGCAGTGCCGCGGCGGACGATGTAGAGGCCACCGGCAGGTTTCTCTACCTTGCGGCCGTCAATACCGAAGTATTCAGCCGGAGCGGCAGTCTCCTCGATTTCATCGATACCTGCTTCACCGATAGCATATATCTTGGCAAAGCGACCCCAGTCGGGATCGGCCTTGTATGCCTCTACGGCCTCAGCGGGGACATAGAGCTCGCCATATTTGTAGACCGACGAGTCAAATATGCCACCCATCTGAATCAGGGAAGAGTCAAGTCCTTTCGGGGGTACGGTTGCCATACAGGTGACGCTGCGAATGCTCCGCACGCCATAGAAAGCCAGCTCCTCAACGAGTTTGAGAGTCGAGGGGAAAACGAGGTCGGTGAGGAAATATGCCTGATTGAAAGAAGCGTCGCCGATAGTCTCAACGCCTTCGGGTACTTCATATTCAATGCCCTCGCGAGCTACGGGATACTGCACCAAGAGAGTGCCGTCGGCATTGAAAAGCACACCGTCAACACCTTTGAAATTCTTATTGCCCTCGGCCACATTGATTTCAGCGAGCGACTCGCACTCAGAGAAAGTGAATGAGGGTATGCGCGAAAGGGCCGGGCTGAGAGTTATGCTCTCCAGATTGAGGTTGGCGCTCAGAGCATAGCTGTCGATTTCGTAGACATTGTCGGGCATGACAAATGACTTAGCACGTTTTCCACCCGGATAAGCGAGCATATACAAGCCGGCAGCACTACCCTTTCCGCTGTAGAGCACGCCATCTATCGACACATATTCACTGTTGGCCTCATCGACATTGATTTCAGCAAGGCCAAAGCACTGCTGGAATACGCCGTCGCCCATATCGCCCAAAGCGGCAGGGAGAGTGATTGAGGTGAGGTCCTCGCAATATTCGAAAGCGTAGTCGGCGATACGGAATACAGTAGAGGGCAGCGAGATATCATAGAGTGAGTAGCAGTGGCTGAAAGCCTGACTGCCGATGGAGCTGACGCCCTCGGGGAGAACAAGGCTGTAGAGGCCCTGATTGTTGAACATGGCAAGGTCGCTTACCTGAGTGACATTGAATGTCTGCAGATTGTAGCTGACCTGAGCGGGTATCACCACATCACCGCGGTAGGTGCTCACGTAGCCGCTGGCGTCGGGATTGGTGGTGAAGTAGGTAAGAGCCACAGTCTTGCGGGTTGACGTGTTCGACAATATGTTATAGTAAACACCGCCCTGCACGAAATCGTAGGCCGACGCGCCGGTAACTGCCGAGGCAGCCATGGCAAAGGCGGCGGCTATCATCTTATAGTTCATCTTTCCTGATTTTTAGATAAAAATACCCCCGGCAAAGACTCTGCTGTCTCTGCCGAGGGCTTGATATATCACACTAATCTAAAGTCATTGCTATTATTTAACAATCTTGGCGCTTACTTCGCCTGCTCGTACGATGTAGACACCCTTGGCCAGATGAGAAGCCGGGATAACAGTACGGCCGTCGACAAGGGCAGAAGCAACCAATGCACCTGCGGCATTGTAAACCTCGGCTGTACCCTGAGCACCGGTCACAACGATGTCACCGCCTTCTACGCGGATGGTGACATCGGCAGCGGCAACAGAAGCCACACCTGAGGGAGCGCCTTCCTGCACTACGTGCAGTTTCACGCGCGAACCTGCCTGAGCAACGTATACATCAGTATCGCGGGGCTCTACAGATGTGTTCTCAGCAAATGTAAGGGTTGTGGTGTAGACATCGGTCTCGCCGGCCTTGGCTTCGGCTGCATGGGAAATCCAGTCGGCTTTGGTAACGCCATTGGCGGTTACAGCCCAAGACTCGGGAGCATACATTGCGCGCACGTCGAGAGTATGTGTGCCGCCGGTGTAAGGTATCACGACATCAGCGTCGGCACCGTTGACAGCCTCCATGTAAGAATAGCTTGCGCCGAGAGTCATGAGAAGACCTGCGAAATGACCTTCTGAGAAAGGATATGCGTTGAGGTTATAGAAAGTATCGTAGATACCGCCGTTCTCCTCGCTCTCGTATACCATCATATATACTACTGAGTTACCGTAGATCTTGTCGTCTTTCGACTTCATGTAGGGAATTACGATACCATCTTCATCAGCACCGAGGTTGAGAGAGGTGACCAGCACCAGAAGATCGCCTTCGGCAGTAACAGGAACGTCGAGCATGAAGCGGAGGTTCTTATAATTACCCACCTCTATAACGTCAGAGGCGTTGATATCGGCACCGGTAAGCACGCCCTGACCGAGGATTGTGGCAATCTCTTCATATTCATTATCAGGCAGGCGGAAGACTGTAACGGCAAATGCAGTCTCTTCAGAAAGCTTACCGTTCTCATCGCCCATCACTTTGGCAGTAACGTCTACATAGTCGAAGCCGTAGGGAACATCTGTGGCAGGATAGAGGCAACCCATGCCGAGCACATCAAGGGTTTCGGGAAGACGGCCGAGAAGCATTTCCCACTGGTTGTCGGTGTCGGCGTGAAGACCGATTGTAGAAGAGCTGATTGCGAGTGAGCCTGTGGGGTCAAGGTAATCATAGTGAGCCACGCCGAGGGGGCCTTCGTAGCCATGTTTACCTTTACCGTAGAGGCGACCGCCGGCCTGCATAGTCGAATAAGGTGTCTGATAGTCGGCAGAGCGGCTCTCAAAACGGCCGGTAAGCACGGGAGCGGCATAGTTCTGACCTAATGCGTAGGCCGGGGTGGTGAGATGTTTAGCCTCAGAAGTGGCAGAAGAGCCGTCGGCGGTAGCGTAAGTCCACTCGCTTGTGAGGATATCTTCTGAAGTGTTGGTCCATGTAGCCTCGGCGCCGAAGGGAATCAGCAAGCGATAGTCGCCGTCGATTTCGTCCATTGTCGGGGTGAGCGACTGCTGTTTGAAGAAGCCCGAGGGCAAGGTATATGAGGGCTTGGGCATAGGAATACCGAGAGCCACATCATCAAGAGCCATACCCTGGCCGTTGACGCCGAAAAAGCGGAAGGCCAGCTTGATCTCTTTGCCTAAATATTGCGATACGTTTACGAAGATAGGCTCATAACCGTTGTGGTCATAAGAAGTCATATCAGTTACCAGATCGGCAGTGGTATAGTTTGCGAGGATATAATCCTTGAGGCTCCATACACGTGTCCATTCAGATTCAGAGGTGCCCTCGCCTTCGGTAGCGTATACCTCGAGAAGATTGTTCTCGCCGGTGAAATCGCCAGTCTCGCGGTTGTAGAGACACCATCCGGGACGGAACTGCAGTTTGAAATAGAACCACTCCTCAGCGGCGGGAGTCACAGCCGGAGTCACAAGCCACTCATCCTGTTCGAGGTTGGGGCCTTCTTTCTCAGCCCACATCACATCGCACATGATGAATGCGAAGCAATCGCCGGAGTATGCTGTGGTAGCGAACTGGCTGGGGATACTGCCGGTAGTCTCATTGCTCAAAGTGAGCCATGTGAGGTCCCATTTGGCCTCGTTGTTGCCTACATGGGCATTATCCTTGCGGCTGAATTCCGACCAGCCTGCGGGGAGCCAACGGTTAGCCACGTTGCCGTAAGCAGCCGGGTCGCGACCTTCGAATCCCTCGAAGAAACTGTTTTTATTTTCGCTGTCGGCAGCTGCGCGGGGGGCATACAAGGATGCTGCGAGCTGTTTGCTGAACACAGGTGCGGCTTTCCCGGCTACGGGCGCTTCTTCCTTAGGCACCACTGCCATCGCTCCAAGAGCTGGAAGGGCGAGTGCCAATGCGGCGATAGTAGTTTTTTTCATAAATTAGGTTTGGTTACATATTATCTGCCGGGCTTGCTCGCCCGGCAGATATGATAGATATTAAGCTTATTCGATTTAGATTGCTACTTTGAATGTCTGTGTGCCTGCAACGACGATATATACGCCGGCGGGAAGCTCACGGGTGGTGTAGCTTGCAGAAGCTGAGGCTGTAGTCTCTACGAGAGTGCCGTCGGTAGCATATACATTGACATTCATGCCCTGTGCACCTGCTACGGTGATTACGCCTGCTGCAGCTTTCACGGTTACACCGGCAGCTGCGATGTCGGTGACTCCGGTAGGTGCGGGTTCGAATTCAACTTCTACTTCCTCGGAGCTGTCGTCGGCGCTGTTTTCATCGCCGTCGAATACAATCACCGCTTTATAAGTGGCCTTGGCAGGAGATTCGGGAGTCCACCAGATGTCGAATACGAAGTCGGTCTCCTGATCTGATTTTACAGCCGAGCCGGTCTGATAGTCAGCGCCTTCACCGTCGCAGAGAAGCACTACATCGTAAGAGCCGTAGAGAACCTGCTCGAAACCGTCGTTCTTCACCGTCACCTTAAGTTCACCCACGCCGTCGACCGGTATCACTGACTCCGACAAGGAGACTGAGGTAATCATGAGGTTGTTGAGATAGCCGCTCATCACAGTAGCGTATTCAGCACCTGAGGCTGCGTTGCCGTTGAATGCCACAACATGGTAGCTTCTGTAGCCGCGAGGAGCCATCTCGTCGGTATAGGTCTTAGTGGTGCCGGGGGTGAGGTCTTCAGTAAGGGTGGCGATCAGCTCAGAGCCACGGTAGATATCAACCTTCGAGAGTGTCGAAAGCAGGAAGCCGTCGGCGTCGTTGGCTGGGAGTTTGAAGCTCAGGTCGATGTTGCGGTTGTTGCCGGCCTGAGGAGTGGCGGTAAAGTCGCTTACATTGGCCGGAGTGGGATAGCGCACACTGATGGCAAGGTCTTTGACAGCCACTGTGGCGTCATTTTCATAGAAATTGGCGAAGTCTTCAATACCTACACTGTATACGCCGTCTTCAGCAACAGTGAATTCCACGCTGCAGTCAGCCCAATCGTATTCATTGGCTTTGGCAGCCACTTCGATATAATTCTTGGTATCGTCGAGCGGATTGGTATAAAGATCTGTGAGAGCTTCTTCATCTGAAGTAGGCTCGGCAGCCATAAGCACGCGCAGTTTTGCCGTCTTAAGATTATAGGCGTTGGTGCCGCTGGCGGCTACTTTGAATGTCAAAGTATAGATGGCCGAAGCCTTGTAGCTTGCCGGGGGCAGGAAGAGGTATTCGCTGCGGTTGTAATAAAGTGAGCTGAATGACACGGCGCAGTTCTCTTCGCCGACCTTGGTAAGCGACCATGTAGGAGAGGCGGCTCTGTTGCCGGTGTTCGGGTCGAGCACGGTCACACCTGCTTCACCGAAACTCTCAATGCCGTTGAGGTCAAGGGCGTAGGGGATATCGTAGGGAGCGCCGGCCATTACCGTCACACTTTGGCTTTGACCTGCAGCGCCGTCATAGACTACGGTCACCGTATAGGTATATTGCTTCACGTTACCGCTGACTTCGTCGTCGGCAGATGTCGCTTCAAGAGCCGAAGCCACTTCATCGCTGCCGCGGGTCACGGTGTAGCGGAGCTTGCTCATGTCGAGGATACCGCCGTTGACGCCTTCGGGGGCAGTCCATGCGAGGCTTACTTTCGAGCCTTCGGCAGTTGCAGTAAGACCGGAGATGTTGCCGGGCACGTCGAAGCCCGAGAATACCGAAGTCTTGGCAGATTTACCGGCGCCGGCTGCGTTGCTGAGCACTACGGTGATTTCGTGCGTGCCGTCGGCAAGGTCAAGTTCTTTGCTCGCCTCTTCGCCGGCGTTTACATTACCTGTGGCTACTTCCTCGCCATCAACAGTTATGGTATAGTCGAGTTCACCGCTGAGTTTGCCTCCTGAATGTGTCTGAGAGGGAGCCGTAAAGGTGACGACGGTCTTGGTGCCGTTGAAAGCGGCGGCAAGATTCTCTGCAGGTGCGGGTGCGCCGTCGGCAATCGAAGAGCCGGCGATATAGAGGCAGTTGAAATAGCCGTCGAGAGCACCGAGATTCTCTACAGAGTAGTCTGAAAGATTTACTTTCATCATCGAGGCGTATGTGTCGTAGCTGCCTGCGCGTCCTACTATATACATAATGCCCGAAGCAGGGTCAATGGCTGCCGACATAGGCATATTGGTCTGGAACTGGGCACGCGAGCCTGCGCCGCCTGTAACATCCTCAGCCACACCGGTAGTCTTGTCAATCTTGTAGAGCATACCGTAAGTACCGACGCCCCACAATTGGCCGTCGGCGTCGATAGCAATAGCGTATACGGCGGTCGACGGGGCTGAGCCTACGCGGGTAATGGTATGCGAGGCGCGGTCGTATTTACCGAGGCATTTATTGAATGAATTAACGTCATACCAGCAATAGATATCGCCCGAGGTCTCATCGTAGGCCATATCATATACATTTCCGGGTATATAATAGCTTGCAGCGAAGTAGCTGTGCGCCCAAGGTCCATCTTACGTTCCGGCAGCAGTAGCCTCGAATGGATAAGGGCTATAGTTGTATTTCACGCCTACTACGGTCTCAGCGTCAAGGAATGTACCGCCGCCACCGACTCCTGAGCCGGTATATTGTACCCATGTACCACGAGCCAGAATAGTGGGATTCGACAGATCAGTAGGGTTGAGTTTATAGACACCGACCTTCGACGAGGCGCCGAGAGCATATATTTCCAAGGGCTTCTCGTCGTCAATGATAATGCGCTGAGGTGCGGCATACGACACACCGCCCCCTACCGCTAAAGCAATAGCAAAAGCAAGAGTTGAGTAATGGTTTCTCATAAGCATTTGTTGTGTATCTGAGTTGTGTTATCGTTTATTAAATTTTATTTAAACTGATTATTTTAGACTCAAGCCATCCCAATCCCATCTTGTCATCAAACATCATAAATAGACAGCCTTTTAACAATCAAAGCCGAAAGCCTGTATCATTTTGCCATAAAATAAACAATCCGTCAGCAAAGTTACATTAATTCTTATAAAACAACCCCAACGATATGCTAATTAATGTTAATAAAATTGTTAATAGCAAACTGACAGAAGTTAACATTTTTCACAAATCAATGTTATCTTATTTATTTTCATTACATTAACAAATAGCATGCAGTTATATCTTAAAAATCACCGGCAACATCCATCGCGAGCAATAGATTTCACCAAGATATCAAGGCGCGCGGTTTACTCTACAAAAAGCAAGCCCGACAAACCCGCCGGCAACTTCAAAATCTAAAGCAGTTATATTACATTATTCAGTGGCGCAATTTTGCAATTCAAAATTTTATTCGTAATTTTACAACACATTTAAGCCCCGATATCATGAATATAGTTGCAAAGAAAAACATTGGTCGATTTCTACACCAAACACCCTAATGCAAAAGAAGCATTGGAAGAGTGGTACACTAAAACCCGCAAAAGCCATTAGATGAACTTCCCCGACATCAGAGCGACATTCAATTCTGTGGACAGTGTAGGAAACCAACACTATGTTTTCAACATCAAGGGAAATGATTTTCGCTTGATTGTAGTAATCCAATTCAAGCACGGATACGTTTATATAAGGTTCGTTGGAACCCATGCAGAATATGATAAAATAACAGATGCCTCACTAATATAGAAAGTTATGGAAACAATTAAAACAACAATAGAAAATGAGACTCAATATAATTGGGCGATGGGGCGCATTGAAGAGCTGCTAAAGAAAGTAAATGACGATACTCCCGACAATGATCCCAACAGCATTGAGCTATATCTCCTTTCGAGCCTTGTGGAAGAATACGAGGATGTTCATTATCCAATCGGCGCGCCCTCTCTCATTGATGTACTCAAACTGAGAATGTACGAACTGGGGCTCTCTCAGGCCGCACTCGCTAAAAAGATTGGTGTGAGTCCGTCGCGTATCTGCGACTTTCTTTCAGGAAAGTGTGAGCCGACAATCAAGATTGGCCGAAGAATCTCAAAGGAACTTAACATCGACCCGGCGATTGTTCTCGGTGTCTGATTATAAAGGCTTTAAATCAGTGATACATAAAAAAGAATCACCTCCGCGGAGGTGATTCTTTTTTATGTATCTAATAAACCGGTGGCTTACATCATGCCGCCCATTCCACCCATGCCGGCTGCGGGAGCTGCGGGAGTGTCTTCTTTCTTCTGGGCAATGACACACTCGGTGGTGAGGAACATGCCTGCGATAGAGGCAGCGTTCTCAAGAGCCACACGGGTAACCTTGGCAGGGTCGATGACACCGGCTGCCATGAGGTGCTCGTATGTGTCGGTGCGGGCGTTGTAGCCGAAATCGCCCGAAGCCTCGCGCACTTTCTGCACTACCACAGCGCCTTCTACACCGGCGTTGCTTGCAATCTGGCGGAGAGGCTCTTCGATAGCGCGCTCTACGATGGCGATACCGGTCTGCTCGTCGTCGTTGGCACCTTTGAGGTTGGCAAGACGGTCGAGGCAGCGGATATATGCCACGCCGCCGCCGGGAACGATACCTTCGGCGATGGCTGCGCGGGTTGCGCTGAGGGCGTCGTCTACGCGGTCTTTCTTCTCTTTCATCTCAACCTCAGAGGGTGCGCCTACATGGAGCACTGCAACACCGCCGGCGAGCTTGGCAAGACGCTCCTGAAGTTTCTCGCGGTCGTAGTCGCTCTTGGTCTGCTCGATCTGAGCCTTAATCTGGGCAACGCGGGCGTCGAGAAGTTCTTTGTTGGTGTCGCGGTTTACGATGGTGGTGTTCTCTTTGTTGACAGTGATGTTGTTGGCGTGGCCAAGATCCTGCATGGTAGCGGTGGCGAGGCTCATGCCCTTGTCTTCAGAGATAACGGTGCCGCCGGTGAGGATGGCGATATCCTCGAGCATTTCCTTGCGGCGGTCGCCGAAGCCGGGAGCTTTGACGGCGCAGACCTTGAGGCTGCCGCGGAGACGGTTGACAACGAGACCGGCGAGGGCGTCCTGATCGACATCTTCAGCGATGATGAGGAGGCCGCGGCCGCTCTGGGCTGTGCCTTCGAGGATGGGAAGAATATCCTTGAGGTTAGAGATTTTCTTGTCGTAGAGAAGGATGAAGGGGTTGTCGTAGACGCACTCCATCTTCTCGGTGTCGGTGATGAAGTAGGGCGAGATGAAACCGCGGTCGAACTGCATGCCTTCTACAACCTCTATGTTGGTCTCGGTGCCTTTGGCCTCGTCGACGGTGATAACGCCTTCTTTCTTCACTTTCTGCATGGCCTCGGCGATGAGGCGGCCGATGGTCTCGTCGTTGTTGGCAGAGATACGGGCCACGTCTTCGATTTTCTTGAAGTCGTCGCCGACTTCCTCGCTCATTTCGCGGATACCTGCCACAACCTCAGCCACGGCTTTGTCGATACCGCGTTTGAGGTCCATGGGGTTGGCACCGGCGGTAACGTTCTTGAGGCCGACTGCCACGATAGCCTGTGCGAGCACGGTGGCGGTGGTTGTGCCGTCGCCTGCGTCGTCGCCGGTCTTTGAGGCAACTTCCTTCACGAGCTGTGCGCCCATGTTCTGGAATTCGTCTTCGAGTTCTACCTCGCGGGCAACTGTCACACCGTCTTTGGTGATGTGGGGAGCGCCGAACTGACGCGAGATAATCACGTTGCGGCCTTTGGGGCCGAGGGTTACTTTCACAGCGTCGGCAAGAGCGTCAACGCCTTTTTTGAGCTCGTCGCGAGCTTCGATATTGAATTTGATTTCTTTAGCCATTGTAGTAGTTTTTATTTTTCGATTACAGCGAGAACTTCGTTCTGGCGCATGATAAGAGCTTTGTCATCGCCGAGGTCAACCTCAGTGCCGGCATATTTGCCATAGAGCACTTCGTCGCCGGCTTTGAGAACCATAGCCTCGTCTTTGGTGCCTTCACCTACGGCGATAACGGTGCCGCGGAGAGGTTTTTCTTTTGCGGCGTCGGGGATGATAATGCCGTGGGCGGTAACTTCTTCAGCTGCGGTGGGCTGGATAAGCACACGGTCTGCAAGCGGTTTGAGTTTCATGATAGTATATTTTTGTTGTTATTTTTTTCGTTTTCTTTCATTATAGCAAAAACTGAGCCAAAACAAATAATGTCAGTCACGACTGCCATTTTGTCAACTCCAAAAGTGATAACGCCAAAAAGCGCCCGGAAGTTCGGGGTTGGTGGTTGGAGGTTGGTAGGCTGTGGCTGGTGGGTTGTGGGCAGCGAGTTAGCAAAAATGATCTCCCAAGACAACACTTTTTACGAAAAATGCTCTCCGGAGAGAGCATTTTTCGGTTTTAATTGATTGTCAATACATCAATCCTTATATTTACTTCACGCTGATACGGGCGGCGCCGGAGTGGGCGGTGAGCTCGGCGGCATATTGGCTCTGCAGAGTGGCAATGCCTGATATGAAGCTGCCGGCAAGGGCGGCTGTCATGTCGTAGGTGACATGGTATGTGCCCTGCGGCAGATAGCCGATGAAGAGGCGTGTGGAGGCGTCGAGATTCTCGCGGTAGAAGCCGAGGCCACCGTCGTAGACATAACCGGGAAGCTGGTCAACAGGCTCGAAGCAGGCGGGGCGCTCGTCGTCGATACTGATGTATTCGAGGTTGCGCTTTGCCACGATGGTGAGCTGCACACGTACACGTTCACCAAGAGCGAAATCGTCAGTCTCCACCCAGTTGCCGTCGTGCTCAACGAGTACGCGCTTGTCGATAGAGAGGTCACGGCCGGGACGTGCCTCGATGGTATTCATGGGGCGGCGGTCGATGGTGACCACAGAGCCGTAAGAGGGAGTCTTGCCATTGGGGGTGACAGAGATTTTAAGTTTGCCCTTGCCATCGAGGCGCTGCGAGAAGTATCCTGTGGCGCTCTCCATGCTTCCGATTTCGAGGGCTTTGCCGTTGACGGTGACATTCTGGGCTACGGGTACATCAGTCCACTTGCTGCCGGTGAGGAGTACTGCGGCGATGATATAGTCGGGATTGTATGCGCCGAGGTCGTCGTTGGCCTGAGCCTGCACAATCACCCACTGACGCATGGCGTCGATTTCAGAGGCGGGCGCGCCCATGGCGGCGTAGGCTTGGATGATGGTGGCATACGAGCGGATATCGCTTACCGAGGGGAAGCAGAGACCCATCCCGGCCTTTACCACGCCGAACTGACGGAGCGAGGCGAGCACCTTCTCAGCCTCGGCTTTGCGGCCGTTGGCGTTGAGGATAAGTATATCGTATGCCTTGTCAGAATTGCCATGCTTGCGCCAGTTGGCGGCGACAGACGCCACGGTGTTGCGGATAATGCGACTGCCGGCAACAGATTTATCTACATCGGGGAAGAATGTGGCGATGAGCGCCAGCGACGCGTCGGTAGAGGGGCGTTTGGGCTGCGTGGCCATAGTCTCGAGATAGCTGTAGGCCGGTTGAATCATCTTGGTGACATTCTCTGCCGAGGCCGGAATCATATTGAGCGAGTTGGCAATGCCGAGAGTGGTGAGCACAGTAGCGGTGGTCCACTCCGATGAGGTCTTCATCCAACCGCCCCATTGGAAGCCGCCGTCCTTATTCTGCAGCTTGGCAAGGGCCGAGGCGGTGGCATTGATGGCAGCGTCGGCCTTGGCGGGGTCAAGAAGCTCGGCAAGGGCGGCCATGCGCCGGGTATTGTCGGCGGCAGCCTGCACCCAAGGAGTCTGGTCGAGCAGGAGGCGCTTGAGGTCTTCATTCTTCTCAAGCATTGACACGAGGGCTTCCTCCGACGGATTCTCAGCCCATTGCTTTATAGCGGCTGCGATCGCGGGGTTCTGCTCAACGATATACTTGGCGGCCAAAGCCGAGAAGAGGCGTCCGGCAAGACCGGTAGCGCTCGACTCGTTGCGTCCGGCTATACCACGCATGGCTTTGACTACAGTCCATACGGGATTTTGGCAGTACTGCAGGGTCACAGAGGCGTCGTCAGAGGCCTTTACGGTAAGAGTGAAGGGGTCTTTGTCGGTGGGGTTAAGGTAGAACTCAGTGCTTTCAATCACCGTAGAGGCAGCTGAGAGCACGGGGATGACAGCCTGCTCGCCGTCGGCGAAGTTGCCGGCCTGCAAACGGACGCGATAGCCGATGGCAGAGGCGTCGACGCCGGCTTCTATATCAAGCGCCACTACAGCAGAGGCCGAGGGTGCTATAATATTGGCGAAGTTGCGGCTCATCACTACCTTGTTGGTGTTGATGTCGAAAATCTCTACAGTGGTGGCCACATCGGCTGTATCGGCAGAGTTGTTGAATACTGTAGCCAATATGGTGGCTTTGTCGCCCTGACGCATGAAGCGCGGCAGATTGGGCTGCACCATCACGGGCTTGTTGGCAAGGACATCGGCTGCAAAGTTTGCCGTAGCGAGCTCAGAGGTCCATGCAGCGGCCCTGAATCGCCAAGTGGTATTGGCATTGGGCACGGTGAAGACGATATCGACATTGCCGTCGGCGTCGGTGAGGAGAGCCGGACGCCAGAAAGCCTGAAGAACCTCCGACAAGCGGTAGTCAAATTTTTCGGGAGCAGCACCCGCAGTATCGTCAGACACAGCCAAACCGGGCATAGCACCTTGTAATGCTGTTACAAAATCCGAGGTCTCTTCCTCGGCGCTCTCTGCCATCTCTACTTTTGCTGTAGCGTTCGCCATCTTGAGCGCACCATAGCCGCGTATCCTCAAGCTACCTCCGAGATCAGACGTGTCCCAGAAAAGATAATCGGGCCAAGAGAATGAGGGTACAGAGCTTAGCACAAAAGGCCAAGCACTGCTATAGTAGTATTGATTTCGACCGAGATATGAGAGCGACAAAGAGGCGTCGCGTCGGCCAAGGCGGAAGAGAGAGCCGAACGAGCCTGTGCGAAGCTGATCCAGAGCCTTATTATACATAGTGGCAACAATAGCCGCCTCGGGTATGCCGTTTCCGTCACCGTCGACAAGGCGGAAGCGCCATGTCTCCGACGAGCCGGGAATAAGACGGTCGCGGAAGCTCTCTGCAATAATTTCGGGCGCTTTGGCCGCCGGCCGCACAAGTTCTACAGTACAGCTGGCGACAACCCCATTGCGAACAGTAAACAAGCACACTTCGGCTTTATCGGCGTCATCGGGCAAGTCAAATTTGAATTTCTCGAAGCCGCGACCGATCTTGCGCACCTGCTGCGAGGCGATATCATCGCCGCAACGCATTATGGCATAGACGTATGCTTCTTTCTCAGAAGTACCTACAGGCACCTCTACTTTCTTACCGGTGGCAGTAAACTTCGTTTCCGGCACGAAAAGAGTGTTGCCGGCCGGCACTTGGTTTTTCTTGAGGTTATATAGAGTCACCTTTTGAGCCATGACAACAGTGTCGGCAAGTGTGGCGTCGGCAGGTATAAGCTTCAGGGAATATTCACCGGCAGCAAGCGAAGCCACATTGATTTGCTCGCTCTCGCCGCCTTTGGTCGAGCCTGAAAGCACACTATTCTTATCGCTGTCGAGAAGTTGCCATGAGAATGTGATGGGCTTGTTGTCGCCATCAGCATTATAGGCGAAGAAGTTCACCGAAAGGGGTAAAGAGGAGTCTGCCACAGTTTTGGATATCGAGGCAGTAAGCACGTAGGGCTTGCCCACGGTGAAATTCTTGCTGCACACTGAAGTTTCGGCAGTGACAGAGGTCACCACTGCGCTTGCTTGGAAACTGTCGAATTTCTCACCCGAAGCTGTGGTCGTCGCGAGTGTGGCGGCAGGAATATCGATAGAAAAAGCACCTGCTGCGTCGGTAGTGGTCTCCATGTTGGCAATCACCGTGCCCGATGGAATAAACCAGCGCCATCTGGTAGCGCCTTCAATTGTCAAAGCAACCTTGGCTGATATAACGGGCATGCCCGAATAAGTAGTCGCTTTGCCGGAGAGGCGCACACCACCGTCGGCAAGACGCTCCACAGCTGTAAATTGAGCCTCGAAGGTCGGTAATTTGAAGTCGCTCACCATTACCGAAGAATTGGTATAGGTGCGGGAACCGTCGGCGTCGACTACCCGTATACGATAGTAGCCGGTGAGCGAACCTTTCGTGGTCGCGAAGCTGCCGTAGGCACGACCGAGAGCGTCGGTAGTCACGGCGAGGCTGTCTATCTTCTTATTATTTGCGTCGAACAGAAACACATCAAGTTTCTTACCGGCAAAAGCCCGTGCAGGCTGGTCACCTATGCGCTCACCTATCGCCACCGCCCAAGAGATAGTATCGCCGGGATGATAGAGATTGCGGTCAGTAAGCACATTGGCGTCGTACTGCGGCGCCGGGTTGTCGTTGCGCTCGAATGAGTAGGCGCGCACGCCTTGGTCGAATTTATAGGTCTGATTATTATAGGTAAACTGAAGATAATTTCCCCAAGTATTGTAATGATCAGGAGCGGTGTAGCTCAACTCACCGTTTTTATCAGTCTTGCCGAGGTATTTCTTGGTGTAGTTGGCACCTCCGCCAAGCTTCATATAGTCGGCCTGCACGCCGGCAAAAGGAGCGCCGGTAGTGAAATCGGCAGTGATGAGAAGATTTGAAGAGCAGCCGTTGACATTGACGGGAATGAACGGGGCGCACAGAATCTTTGACGCATTTGCATTTTTCTGCACAGCGCCGTTGAGCATGGGCACAATGGCATATACACCCGGTTCGGAAAGAGTAAAGCTGACCTCAGCGTTGCCGTCGGTGGTCGGTGTATCGATTTTCTTTTGGGCCACGCAGGGCATCATCGAGGCTATTTTATAGCCATTATAGTTCACATCGGCGCCGGGGAGTTTATAGAGCCCGAAACCGATGGATTTGGTAAAGGCATATTCGGCTTCAACGGTAATTTCCGCTCCGGGAGCGGCCATGTCGGCCACTCTAAACTTTACAGTCGGATTAGTGAGAGCGGTGAGGCGGTTTTCGAAAATTGCCCTGCGGTAGAATGTAGGATACTGCTCGATTACTTTCTTAAAGAGCGCAATCTGCTCATCGCGCCGTGCGATGGCCCGGGCATTATCATCATCGTCGTCATCAACCTCTTCATCATACATATCGCCAAGCTCTACATACTCTGCAAGGGCGTAGGGAGCGCCGGGCTTGCCTTCATTGGCTTTGTAAAGAGCCAAATAAGCCTCTTTCTGACTGCGCGAGGGTGTAAGAGAGATTTTCTTGCAAGCCCAGTAGACAGCAGGACACGAGCCGGCCGGATAGAGCCCCTCGGCTGCGCTGCAATCGTCGATAAGAGAAGTCTTGTCGATAAATTTCATATCGGCAAGGCTTGTACTGTTCTCAATTTTCCGGCTCAGGATAAAGCTATAGATATCCGGAATATAGTCAAGGGCTTCGTTACCGAATTGAATATCATCTGAATAGCCTGCGAGCGGGCGGTTGTCGGCCTTCGCCAAGGCGAGAGCCTTAGCATAAAGCTCATTAAGCTTCAGTGCAAACTGAGCCGCACTCCACTTGGCGATATCATCGGGCAGGGGCGACAGGGGCGCGTCTACCTGATTGTATTTCCAGCGGTCGTTGCTGTAGATGGTGGCATAAATCTCGGCCTCGTATGCTGTGAGCAGGGCGCGGTCGGCGTCGTTGGCAGCCTTGGCGATATACTGCTCCACAAGGGCCGGAAGTGTAAAAATCGTGTCGGGGTCAATGGCACGCTCGGCTGTAGTAATCTCAAGGAGGCAGCGGAGATGGTCGCGGCCGGCGTCGAGATTGGCGCGGGCGTCGCTGATCACCTTCTGTGGATAGGCAAAATCGGGAGTGGCAAAATCGCCATTCTTACCTGAAGAGCCGAAAAAAGTGGCCATGATTAAGAATAAGGATAATAGATAATGTTTCATTATAAGAAAAAACTTGAATTACTTAAGTTTCACAAGCGTAACTTGTTTATTTTGAGTTTAAGAAGTTTAAGTATACATTGGTAAAACTAAACATTTTAAACTACATAACCTGCGCTGAAAGCGCTTTAAACCTCAAGTTTTAAAGTTGCAAGGCAACTTTCGGAACTTGAATCATTATTTTGACAGCCGGCAGCGGCAAATGGTTTAGAAGAGAGATGATAATAAAACTTAAAAAACAGGTTTGCAGCAGGTGGATTTATAGCCAACCCTCCGAGCTGCAAACCATAGTTTTGAGTTTCGAAAGCTTAAGTTAGATAGGCAAAGAAGGTTAAAAAGGCAATTGCCGATGGCAGGCAAGAGAATGCCTTTCAAATATTAATCAAACGCAAGACTATTATCTTGCCAATTTGCCTTTTTCCTTTTTTTGCCTCACAGAAATTACTTATTCAGGCCGCAAGCCTTGCACTTGTCGGCGATTTGGGTGAAGAAGTCGTTGCCCTTGTCGTCCACGAGGATAAATGCAGGGAAATCTTCCACCTCGATTTTCCAGATAGCCTCCATGCCGAGCTCGGGATATTCAAGGAGCTCAACATTTTTGATGGAGTTCTGGGCGAGCACGGCTGCGGGGCCACCGATAGAGCCGAGGTAGAAACCGCCGTGAGCCTTGCAGGCGTCGGTGACAGCCTGGCTGCGGTTGCCCTTGGCTATCATGATCATTGAGCCGCCGGCGCTCTGGAACTGGTCTACATAGGGGTCCATGCGGCCAGCCGTTGTCGGGCCGAATGAGCCTGAGGGCATGCCTGCGGGAGTCTTGGCAGGGCCGGCATAGTAGATGGGATGATCTTTGAGGTATTGGGGCATTTCCTCGCCGCGGTCAAGACGCTCTTTGATCTTGGCATGGGCGATGTCGCGGCCTACGATGATAGTGCCTGACAGCGACAGACGTGTCGATACGGGATATTTTGTGAGCTCGCCAAGAACCTCTGCCATGGGGCGGTTGAGGTCGATCTTCACTACATCACCCTCGCCCTGCTTGCGGTATTCTTCGGGGATGAGTTCGCCGGGGTTTGAGTCGAGTTTCTCAATCCAGAGACCGTTGCGGTCGATCTTGGCCTTTACATTGCGGTCGGCCGAGCAGCTCACGCCCATGCCGATGGGGCATGAAGCGCCGTGGCGGGGCAGACGGATCACGCGGATGTCATGTGCGAAATATTTACCGCCGAACTGAGCGCCGAGTCCGAGCTCCTCTGCAGCTTTCTTGAGAGTAGCCTCAAGCTCGATGTCGCGGAAAGCATGGCCGTATTCATTGCCGTGGGTGGGCAGATTGTCGAGATATTTCACCGACGCTTTCTTCACCACCTCGAGGTTTTTCTCGGCAGAAGTACCGCCGATAACGAAAGCGATGTGGTAAGGCGGACAAGCGGCAGTGCCGAGCGAGCGCATTTTTTCAACGAGGAAAGGCACGAGCTTGTCGGGGTTGATACGGGCCTTAGTCTCCTGATAGAGATATGTCTTGTTGGCCGAACCACCGCCTTTTGCCACGAAAAGGAAGTGATATTCGCCGCCTTCGGTAGCGTGGATATCAATCTGGGCGGGCAGGTTGCAGCCGGTGTTGACCTCCTCATACATTGTGAGAGGGGCATTCTGGCTATAGCGGAGGTTATCAGTAGTATAAGTCAGATATACACCGTGGGAGATTTTCTCCTCGTCGTTGCAGCCGGTGAAAACATTCTGGCCTTTTGAGGCATGGCAAATCGCAGTGCCTGTATCCTGACAGAAAGGCAATTGTCCTTTTGCTGCCACCTCGGCATTGCGCAGCATGGTGAGAGCCACAAATTTATCATTCTCGCTTGCTTCAGGGTCGGCAAGAATCTTAGCTACCATAAGGTTGTGCTCGCGGCGGAGCATAAAGGCATTGTCGTGTGTAGCCTGACGGGCAAGAACGGTAAGCGCCTCAGGATCAACGACAAGAAATTCATGACCACCCCAGTTTTCGGTGTGGACATAATCGGATGTGAGATGATAATACTCGGTAGTGTCGGGGCCGAGAGGGAACATCTCCTGATAATGGAAGGGTTTGGTTGCCATATACGGATTGCTGTTTTATGCAGTAGTTCAGTGCAAAGGTAGCAAAAAAATGCTCAAAGACAATGATGATTAAGAAAATTTTTCAAAGAGTGCCGTCCAAGCCCGGACGTAACTATTCAGCGAATCGGCAATAGAGGTGGCCTTGGTCGATAATTCAATTTAA
>OFFU01000742.1_pt1 | contig 30114 bp, 27 predicted proteins | sample 1521451 | NCBI WGS metagenome assembly OFFU01 (sample SAMEA3504106, study PRJEB24116) | mouse gut metagenome | biome: mouse gut; feature: mouse-associated habitat; material: faeces | place: Denmark | collected 2011 | reverse complement strand
CTTCTGCTGTTCAAGAAGTTGGACTCACCCTTTTATGGTTTAGCGGACAGTAAAATTATAAAACCAGAATTTTCTCTACAGTTCGATCGACCACTTGTCGGTGGCTACATATGCAGGAAAACGTCGGCGACCTTCATGCAGAGACTCTTTGTCAAGGACAGCATAAATAAGCCCCTTACGTGTGTCATGGACAGGCTTTCCGAGATTGTCGTATATACCCGAATCACTGTCGAGATATTCTCCGTAGGCATCCTTGCCCGAACGGTCGGCACCGACAACATATATCTGATTCTCCACAGCACGCGCAGCAAGGAGTATCTTGAACTGATCGGCACGCGAGTGGGGCCAGTTGGACGGCACAATGAGTACATCATACATATCGTCAGGACGATTGCGTGTCCACACTGGGAAACGGATGTCAAAACAGATGACTATACGGAATACCCATCCGAGATAGCTGATGCGCGGAGCCATATCGCGTCCCGGGGTGTAGACTTTATCCTCGGTCGACAGCGGGAACAGATGACGCTTGTCATAGAAAGTGACGGTGCCCGAAGGCTCCATAAAGAAGCCACGGTTGAAGTAGTGCCCTGCCCCATCGGTAACAAGGAAGCTTCCTGCGACAGCAAAGCCGAAACTTTTCGCCCAACGACGCAGAGACTCCACAGTGGTGCCGTCATTGCTCTCAGCCAATTTCTCAACCGAATCAATGTCAGGGACAAAAGCGGTGGTGAACAGTTCGGGGAGGACCACCAGATCGGTGTCAGGCTCCACCAGCCTTAAGGCGCACTCCACGGCGATAATGTTTTCCTCCGGCGAGGCATACACAATGTCGAAAGGTATGGCACAAATCTTCATTCGGCAGAGAATTTATCGGATCGTATCCCTTGAAACCCGCGATAGTACTCCTTGACCGCACGCATGTCAGCCTGGATATCGCCTGTAGGGGTAAAAGTCTTTTCCAGATGCACCAGCTTGCGCTCTGCATCAATCGCGCCGAGCGCCACAGGGATCTTAGCCTCATAGGCTATGTGGAGGAAACCTGTGTGCCACTCGGTGACACGCGACCGTGTACCCTCAGGGGCTATGGCAAGGCACAGGCGTGATGATTCGTTGAACTTACGTATAATAATATCTGTCAACGACGGACCGCCACGCTTGCGTGACACAGGGATACCGCCAAGAGCCCGGAAAAGATATTTCATAGGGAAGAAGAACCAGGATTCCTTCATAAGGAACCCGGCCTTGCGACCCAATGACCAATAGGCGAACTCACAGAGCAAGAAATCCCAGTTGGATGTGTGGGGTGCTACACAGACGATGCTCTTCGGATAGTCGGGGACAGAACATATCACCCGCCATCCGAAGAGCTTCAATACGCTTTTACAGAATCCCATTATACGCTATCAATTCGCCTCACCCTCGGCAAATCCGAGTTCGAGTATATGTTTCATCTGCGCCTTGCGTTCCTCGGGGGTGGACACATTCGGCACGGCGGCATTCATCTCCTTGAGGATCTCCTGAATACGCGCGTTGAAATGCTCTCTGAGCTTGGCATAGGAAGCCTTGAAATAGGCTCGACGAGCCATAATATATTCCTTTCTGGAATTATAGCCTGACGGCACTCCTGGGAAGTCGATGCTCACAAGCCTGAGAGCTGACTGCTGAAGATCGGCAAGCTGATAGATGATCTCATTGAGCTTTTCGCGGCTTATGCCGGGGATTGCTAACTTAGCTAACACACATTCGCCTGCGAGAGCTCCGCAGATACGATGAATCTCTTTTTTAAGGAGTCGTTTGTTGGCTGCCATAAGTATATATGTTTAGAATGGATGATTTTTTCTTTAAACAACGGTCTGTGCGTTTTCGTTCATAAGAATCTTCTTAAGTGCCTCGTACGAGGCTGATATGCGCGGATGGGTGGATCGATGAGCCGAATCCTGAATGTCCTTGACCTTGAACTCAACACCTGTGGCATCACTGACGGCACGAGGGAATTTAGAGGGATGGGCTGTGGCAAGGAATATCCCTTTCTCGCCCGGCCTGAGGTCATCGCGCAATGCCGCGAGAGCCGCTGCTCCATGCGGATCAAGGAGATAGGAATCAGCGGAATATGTACGCGACATGGACCCGAGAATATCCTCGTCGGTATATGAATACCCTTTGACAAACCTTGACAACGGTCCGTAGTCACTCCCGAACAGGTCGAGAATGCGCGAAAGGTTGGATGGATTGCCCACGTCCATGGCACATGCCACCGTACGTACTGCCCTACGCGGTATGAACTTACCGGACAAAAGATAATTGACGGTAACGTCATTGGCATTGTTGGCAACAACAAAGCGAGTCACCGGCAACCCCATCCTCCATGCAAGAAGACCGGCTGTGAGATTGCCGAGATTGCCGGAAGGGACCGACACCACCACATCGTCGGGGAAACCACCTTCACTGCCGACAAGCGAAGCGTAGGCATGGAAGAAATAGAACATCTGAGGAAGAAGGCGGCAGATGTTGATGGAATTGGCAGATGTGATGTCAAATTCCTGGCGAAGTTCGACATCGGCAAATGCTTCTTTGACAAGACGCTGGCAGTCATCGAATGTGCCAAGGACCTCTATGGCATGCACCTGGCTGCCAGGTACATTGAGCCGGTCAAGCTGCATGCGTGACAACCGTTCAGAAGGATATAATATGAAGAGTTCAACCCCCGGAACGTCCTTGAATCCTGCTGCGACGGCACCACCCGAATCTCCGGATGTAGCCAACAACACTTTCACCATACGAGATTCAGACCGAGATGACAATCGGCTGATCACGCGCGCAAGGAACCGTGCGCCGACATCCTTGAACGCAAGTGTCGGACCATGAAACAATTCGAGAGAATATATGTCTTTATCAATCCTGACAAGCGGTATGTCAAACGAGAATGTGTCATTGACGATTTCCCTTATATCAGAAGAATCGATATCGGATCCAAGCATCAAATCGGCAACGACAAAAGCTATGTCGCGGATGCTCATTCCTGATATATTATTGAAGAATGCCTTAGGTATCACCGGAATACGTTCAGGCATGTACAGACCACCATCGGGCGCGAGACCGTTCATGACGGCTTCCCTCAGTGTGGCTGAGGGTGCTTTTCGATTAATGCTGTAGAATTTCATATATTCCTAAAATAACACTTTTGCCAACGAGTCCTCCTCCTCGGTGATACAGTCAACGAAGCCGCGCTCATAGTCGGCAGAAGCCTGTGGACCGAGACGGTCATTGATGTTGGTGATACGTGCCCTCACATCGAGCAGAGCATCCTGCAAGGCTGCTTCGTCATCACTCACTGCAATGACGCGCCTGGCATGCTCACGACCGAGCGAGTAGGCTTTGCGGTCCTTCACATCGGGACTGACATTGCCTTTGGCTCCGCATCCGACCACCACCGATGCAAAGGTAGCGAAAATAATTGAAAGAAGTGTATTCCTAAGCTTCATGAAATTTTTTTGAAATGTAATCGGTAAGGGCATCTCTCACCTGCTCCATCAGCCATCGCGGAGTAGATGTGGCTCCACATATGCCTACAGACTCGGCACCGCTTATCCAGGAAGAGTCAAAATCATCGGATGACGATACAAGATAGGTGCGTGGGTTCACTGCCCGGCATTCATTGTAAAGCACCTTGCCGTTGCTGCTTTTGGCTCCAGCCACAAAAAGCACCACATCATGAGCTCCGGCAAACTCCCGCAGATGGTTGACCCGGTTAGCTACCTGACGGCATATTGTATCGAAATACCTGAAACTTACGCCCGGGGCTTTCCGACGCTCTATCTCCCGGGTCATTTCGGCAAATCCGCTCAGCGGCATTGTGGTCTGGGAATAGAGCGCGATGTCGCGGCTGAAATCTATACGGTCGAGCTGAGACAGGTTCTCCACCACAATCGCCTCTCCATTGGTCTGCCCTACAAGGCCGTTGACTTCGGCATGTCCTGCCTTGCCATATATCACTATCTGCGGGCGAGGCTCATCATTGTCGTAAGTGTCCTTGATGCGACGCTGAAGCTGCAACACCACAGGACAAGTGGCATCGACAAGCTCTATGCCGAGCCGAGAAGCCACGGCATATGTCGATGGCGGCTCGCCATGGGCTCGTAAAAGCACCCTCGATCCACACAGGCGCGGAAGATCGTCGTGAGTTATGGTCGACAACCCTTTTCTCTCCAGGCGTTCCACCTCATCACTGTTGTGGACAATATCACCAAGGCAATAGAGAGGCGCGTCGGTACGCTCCAACTCCTCCTCAGCCTTGCGTATGGCAGTCACCACTCCGTGGCAAAACCCTGAGCGGGCATCTATCTCTACCAACATCAGCCTAAAGATGAGATACGACTTCTGTAGAGGTCAAGTAGCCAAGAGTTCTGCTCATCGATAGTCATTGATGAGTTGTCGAGACGCACGGCATCATCGGCACAACGCAAGGGACCCTCGGCACGGGTCTCATCAATATGGTCGCGGGTGCGAACATTGTCGAGGACTTCCTCGAATGTCACACCGGCACCCTTCTCAACAAGTTCCTTATAACGGCGTTCAGCCCTACGCTCAGCCGAGGCGTCGCAGAACACTTTCATCTCGGCATCGGGGAAAACGACTGTGCCTATGTCGCGTCCGTCCATGACTATCCCCTTTCTCTCCCCCATAGACTGCTGCATTCTTACAAGAGCATGACGCACCTGGGGGATAGCTGCCACGGGTGATACACAGTTGCTCACCTCAAGGGTGCGGATATCAGTCTCCACAATCTCGCCGTTGAGAGTCGTTGACTGGGAGTTTCCGTCAACAAGGAAGTCAATGCTTATATCAGGTAGAGCAGCAACGATGGCATCCACATCAGGATCCACACCTTGAGCCACCATGCCATGACGCATGGCCCAAAGAGTTACGGCACGGTACATTGCGCCTGAATCGATGTAACGATAACCGATCTCAGATGCGAGACGGCGAGCCATAGTGCTTTTGCCTGACGAGGAATATCCGTCGATGGCTATAATGATTTTAGGTTCAGAACTCATATAAAGTTGTAGAAAGATTAAGCATTATTGTTGTAGCTCCGGTGTGGGGCTGAGCCATGGCGACACCAAGAGCAAAATTGCGCACATTCAATCCGAGACAAGCAGAGAATCCTGAAAGGATGCTACGCCTGTAGGTAGACATGTCAGTGCGCGTACGATAATTGTATCCAAGCCCGAAGCGGAAATTATCGGACGCACGGAAATCCGCACCAAACACGAGGTGGCGGAACAGATTGGACACAAAACGGTCCTTAACCTGCGGCTTGCCGCCGTCAGAGCCGTCGCCATTGTCATAATAAGGCAAATGCCACTTGGTGAGATCGTGGGCTGTGAGCGAGAGAATGAGAGGAACACTTCCGAGCCCTTTGCTGACACCGAGTCTCACATCGACAGGCACACGCTCATACCGACGGTCAAAACGCTTCACCTGTCCTCCGAGATTGGCAACCACAGCCGAAAACGACAAGTCACTGTCAGGGTCGTAATAATTCACACCGATATCGGTAGCAATTGCCATTGCAGAATACGCATCATAGGATGAGTAGACATATTTAAGGCTCGCCCCACCCCGCCAATTGCCGGTGATATCGTGAGCATAAGTGGCAGATACCACCATGTCCTTAGGTGAAAAATCACCTGTCAGCACTCCGTTTATGTCAGCTCCCTTGATATCTCCATAGCCTAAATACTGCACTCCGACAGCCCACGCGCCATGCTCTCCGGCTTTCATGCCAAATTTCACTCCGGCAAAATTGCTGTCGCCGACATAGCGCATATAATTGACACCCAACTGCATTCCCACCTCCGGTCCGAGCAATCCCGGATTGCGGTCGGAGGCATTTATGTCGTCATCTATATTTGAGATGTTAATCCCACCCAAGCCGTAGGCAAGAGTGGACGACGGAACATTCAGAAAAGAATAGAACGTGTCACCACTACCCTGAGCCCATGCGGAAAATGCACACAGACCCAAAGCACCCAGCAAGAACGTCACTCTAAAGATATTGCCTGGACGGAGTTTCATATATAATCTGAACGTTCACACCGGGCACTTTATTGTGAGTGCAGAGAAGTTTACTTTATATGTTCGCGTGCCTCTAACAGATATCTCGACATAGCTTCGGAATCATGAGCCTTGACTATCTCAAGCAACTCGTTGAGTTTGCCCACTATACCTTCAAGCTGTGACGAGGTGTGAGGGTTGAAAAGAATCTCGCTCACCAGATAATCGTCCTCACTCATTAGCCCTTCGGCAATCTGCATATGACGCTTGAAAGTGGTGCCCGGAGCCTCCTGGTGCTTCATGACAGACGCGAATGCGAGAGTAGCTGCAAACGGTATCGAAAGCGAATAGGCGATAGTCTCGTCGTGCTGCGCGAAGGTGTACTCAACGATGTTGAGCCTAAGCCTGGTATAAAGGTCCCTGAAGAACACTTTGCCAAGATGATCACCCTCCGAGATGATTATGGCGTTCTCGTTGCTAAGGTTGCTAAGCGATGCAAAGGTAGGTCCGAACATGGGATGTGTGCTCACAAAAGGATGTCCGCATCCGGCATAGAATTCCGGCAATCCGGTCTTGACCGACGCAATGTCACTGATGATGCATCCGTCGGGCAGATAAGGCATCACCTGGCGGAAGGCATCAATGGTGTATTTAACCGTGGATGCATTTATGACCAACTGAGGCAGGAACCCATCCACCTCCTCAATATCGGAGAACCTTCTGGCATTGAACGTGAAACGCAGACGCTTCGGGTCGGGGTCGTAGACAGCGACATCGTGGTCAAATGACAACAGGTCACAGAAGAAGGAGCCCATCTTTCCGGCTCCAAGTATAAGGATTTTCATTACGACTGCTTTTTATTGTTTAGCTCCACCTGTATGCGCACCGACTCCTCGTGGATTGTCGACAGTATCGAACGCATGAAATCCTCGCTCATGCCCATTGACTTGGCAGCAAGCACACGCGTGGTCATGATATCATCGTAACGCCCTGCCTGGACTACAGGCATGTTGTGCTCCTTCTTGAAAGCACCGATCTCACGCGACACATTCATCCGCTTTCCGAGCACTTCGATCAGTTCGTTGTCAAGCTGGTCGATCTGACGACGCAGATGCACAAGATTCTCGGTGGGGACAGGAGCGTCACGGAACACAAGATTGTCGAGAATAACACCAAGCACCTCGGGAGTTATCTGCTGGTTACGGTCGCTCCACGCACAGTCAGGATCGCAATGGCTCTCTATGATAAGACCGTCGAATCCCATATCGAGGGCCTGCTGGGAGAGGGAGGCAATGAGTTCGCGCTTGCCTCCTATATGACTCGGGTCACATATTATAGGAATGGAGGGGAAACGGCGGCGCAGCTCCAAAGGTATGCGCCACTGCGGATGATTGCGATAAATCTGCGGTCCGTAAGTGGAGAATCCGCGATGTATGACACCAAGACGGCGGATACCTGCGTTATAGAGGCGTTCGAGCGCACCTATCCACAGGTCGAGGTCGGGATTGACAGGATTCTTGACAAGCACTGGTATATCCTTGCCCGCATCTTTAAGCACATCGGCAATCTCCTGCATTGCGAACGGATTGGCAGACGTGCGCGCACCTATCCACAACAGGTCTACTCCATATTCAAGAGCCGCCTCGACATGACCTCGGTTAGCCACTTCGGTCGACACTTTCATACCGGTCTCCTCCTTTACCTTATTGAGCCAAGCAAGCCCCGGAACACCTATACCCTCGAAGCCTCCCGGCTTGGTGCGAGGCTTCCATATGCCTGCACGAAATACTTTTATGCCTGCACGCGCAAGACCGCGGGCTGTGGTCAGGACCTGTTCTTCGGTCTCTGCGCTGCACGGACCTGAAATTATGATGGGACGGTTGAGCTCAACACTGTCTATAGCGAGCGGGAGAATATTTTCCATGTTATTCTTATCTTATTTTGTAGTATAGAGAATATTGTAAGATTATTTTGACATAGCCTTCCGTATGCGGTCAAGAGCTTCGGAAAGCTTTTCCTCAGGGGCGCAAAGGGAGATACGGATATACCTCTCACCGTTATGTCCGAATATGAATCCAGGGGTCACAAACACCCTTGCCTCATCAAGAATCCTGTCGGCAAGACGCTCTGAGTCCACCTCAGGATCGCTTATGCGCCCCCACAGGAAAAGTCCCGACTGAGAAGGGTCGAACGTGCAGCCTAAAGCCTCCATGATGCGCTCGGCTATGACACGCCTTGAGGCATAGGCGGCATTCAGGCTTTCGTGCCAGCCAGCCTCCTCCTCAAGAGCCTTGGCGGCAGCAAGCATAAGCGGCTTGAACTGACCGGAATCGATATTGCTCTTGATGCGCAGTATCCATGACAGGAACTCCGGGTTGCTTATAGCCACCCCTACACGCCATCCGGGCATATTGTGGCTCTTGCTTAGCGAGTTCAGTTCTATGGCTATCTCCTTTGCTCCCGGCACAGAAAGGATGCTCATAGGTTCAGGATTGAGAATAAACGAGTATGGATTGTCATGCACGATGACTATTCCGTGACGCCTTCCGAAATCGATAGCCTTCTCAAAAGTCTCCCTGCGGGCTTTAGCACCTGTAGGCATATGCGGATAATTGAGCCACATAAGTTTCACACGAGTAAGGTCGAGACGTTCGATCGCATCGAAATCAGGCTGCCAACCGCTATCCTCCGTAAGATCGTATGTGACAACTTCCGCTCCTGCCATACGGCTTATGGATGAATATGTTGGATAGCCCGGGTCGGGTATCAGCACCTTATCTCCGGGATTCAAGAAAGCAAGGGATATGTGGGTCACCCCTTCCTTAGAGCCGATGAGAGGCTGTATCTCGGTGAGAGGGTCGACCTCTACCCCATACCATCTCCCATACCATCGGGCAAACGCCTCACGGAGCTGTGGAACACCGACATGTGGCTGATATCCATGATTGGAAGGGTCATGGACAGCTTCAGCCATAGTCGTTATGACGCCTGAGGGTGGCGGAAGGTCGGGACCTCCGATCCCGAGCGATATTATATCAATGCCCCGGCTACGAAGAGCTGATATCTCTTTAAGTTTTGTAGAGAAGTAATATTCCTTTATCTGCTGTACTCGTTGTGAGGGTTGAATATTCATTGCTGACAAGTATTTTTTCCGGCATGAGTCACGCCATAAATTATAAACGTTCAATGAGTCACTTTTGCTTCGGAGTATTCACCGAGAATACTTAAATCACGAATCAGAGGTCGCACCGCATCGATAGCCTGATGCAAACGCAGCAGGCTGTCGAATGTCAGGTCCACATAAAAGCGGTACTCCCATTCCCTCCCGACAATCGGGGTGGACTGTATCTTGGAAAGGTTGATGTCATAGAATGAGAGTATGGTAAGGATCTTTGACAGCGCACCCTGGGTGTGAGGGAGGGTGAACACAATCGATGCCTTGTCGATATCCTGCTCCCCCGGACCTATCTCACCTGCGGTGAGAGCATCGGCAAGAATGAGGAACCGGGTGAAATTACGCTTGTTGGTCTCAATACCACGCTCAAGTATATCAAGTCCGTAAAGCCCTGCGGCATATTCTCCGCACACAGCGGCATGCCCCACAAGGTTATCACGAGCAATCTCCTCGGCACTCCCGGCAGTGTCGAACCGCTCCACAATCTTGAGATTGGGGTGACGACGCAGGTATTGCTCACATTGCATAAGAGCCATCGGATGAGAGTTCACTTCAGTGAGCCGGTCAATCTCCTGCCCGGGAAGCGCACACAACACATGTGAGATGCGCATCTTCAATTCACCTATCACCTTGAGGGTGCTCTGCCGCAGGAGTTCATGGTTCTGAAGTAACGGTCCGGCAATAGTGTTCTCCACTGCCATGATACCCAAAAGCGAGGAGTCGGACGAAAGAGTGTCAAACATTGCCGGGAACGACTCACACGGAATTGTCTCGACCTCCTCTCCCTCAAAGTAAAGATGGGCAGCGGCATCATGGAAGCATCCTGCCACCCCTTGAATAGTGATCTTTTTCATTTCACCTGTATCTTAAAAAATCATCCCGCCTCCTTTGTGTCAAGGAAGCGGGATACTGTATTGTCGATTGCTTATCGGCTATATGCCTTGTTGATCATTCATCGGATTATGTACGCAATGTCCCGCTTCTTATTTTTTTGCAAAATAAAAATAATAAAAAAAGGAATATGCGTAAAATCGTGAATTCATATCAAAATTGATAACTTTTGCTTTCAATTACGCAGCAAAGGTAGGATATATTTTACAAATCACCAAAAATTTATTTAAAAATATCACAAACAAATGGATTGACAGCAGATTGATGACCTACCGGATATGACCACAACACATTGTATATGTCAAATTATCAGACTTTCAACAGGTCTTTTGGGCACACAATGATTATCGTCGGCATCACGATAGTACCTGCAATCTCCATCATCAGTCTTCTCCACGATTCTTACACGCTCTGAGGCATATCCCATAGCCAACACATAGCGAGGCCTATATCGTCCGGACAGTCCGAGAGCCTTGGCTACAGCAGCAGAATCGAACGCTTTGATTATACAGCATGAAATCCCTAACGCCACAGCTCCGAGCGTCAATGCCTGCAAGTGCAGACCGTCATCACAAAGGCAGTCATTCGCGATCTCTGTGTCAATACATTGCACAATATAGGCAGATGGACGTTCGCCACAACCAGGGCCATCCCAATCCTTGTAATACCCCGCCCAGGCAAGGGCGGGAAAAACAGATTCTCTCTCATGGGGGGCTGTCACTATACGATAGCGCAACGGCTGTAGGTTCCTACCTGAAGCACACAGCCTTACAAGCCCCACAATCCTTTCAACAGTGCTTTTTTCAATCCCATGAGACTCATCAAACCTCCTGACAGAACGGTCCGCAAGAAGCATATCCTCCAATATCTGAAATCTATTATCAGTCATAACATCATTGATTGATGGAAATATCATACTTAATCTACTGTGTCTAAAATATGGATACATTGATATCAGATACCCGATACCCGCACCATATACCGACAAAGTTACAAAATAATGCGATAACAAGCCTCACTATCGGCCGGCTTATAATAAAAAGAATCTACATGACACGTCACTATGGCGCAATCCGAAAATACTGTTTCCAAATATCGCTTTTTTGTAGTAACTTTGTAAGTTAAATGACGCACCTGAGATATGAACCGTGTACATCTACTCATAGCCCTTATATCCACCATGCCAAATTACGCCATGGCTGATATATCATTTTCATGGCATGGTGCATCACCGGCTCAGGCAAAGATCATAAATATACCAGCACCCAAATCCTCGGGGATTGACTGCGGGATCAATGTAGCATATGGAACCGACGGATTGAGGATGAGATATGACGCAACATCATCACCCGCAGATGTCAAGTGGTACCGATTTTCCGGCATGGGTGCCGCTTATGCCGATGAGATTGCCTCAAGCGGCAAGGATTCCACAGCTTCGTGGATAGACAATCCACAAGGAGATACGGGATATATAATCGAGGATGGTGACAAAAGGCTTTACATCTGGCTCACCGACTACAGCCGGCATCCGTTGTCGCTCGGAGAGCTTTCGGCTCAGGCGGACCATGATTGCGGGAACATGAATCTCAAGTGTACAGGCAAAGGGGATGAGATACACTATTACTCTATCACAGGCAGACGCATGACGCTTTCGAGAGATATGTCACTCACATATACGTCCCTCATATGGGACGACGCACAAAAGAGTTTTGCAGAAAGCCCTGTAACATCATCTCTCGATCATCTCTCTCCAACTCTACATGTTGAAGCTCCGTTATGCGCGACATCATTCACCCTGACAGGAGACCGATTCTTGCGAGAATGGGGATGTGAGCAGACATACATCTCCCCCACTTTCCAGCCACACAGCATCCTGGCTCACACACAAGCCATACAGTCAACACGATATAACGACAATGAGATATCAGGACCACAGAACGGCACCACACTTGGCGGTTCTGCCCCATGCACAGTGAAATTCATAGCCGATGTGACTGATGCTGCGGTGTTTCATGAATGGCAATTCTCCCATCACCGAGACTTTGAGGACATAATATTCCGTGCCTCCGGAACTGAACTGACTCATACATTCACCGAACATGGCTCCATATATGTGCGTTTATACTGTGCGAACGACGATGCCTCGTGCGAGTATTTCGGTGAAACATATGAAATATTCACAGGCACATCCTCACTGAAATGCCCTAACGCATTCTCACCGTTAAACATGGACGGCGTGAACGATGTATGGAAAGTGAGCTATTCATCAATAATAGATTTTGAATGCCATATATTCAACCGCCACGGCACAAAGATCGTATCCCTGACGGACCCATCACAAGGATGGGACGGCAAGCATGGAGGGAAATATGTACCCGCAGGAGCATATTTCTACACTATACGTGCCCTCGGAGCCGATGGCAAGAGGTATGAACTGTCAGGCGACATAAATATTGTAGAATACAGATAGACACAATAGAAAATTCCAATCTTTATATACCTATATACAACAAGTTTTCTCATAAATATCAACGACAATGAATCTCAACCGTATATTATTTCTCGGCTCGGTAACAGCAATAATACTTGTAGGAGCATTCGCGCCTATGGAGTCAGTGTCGGCAGGAGAGCCTGCGGTAGCCAACGACCATACATCCTCTTCCTACACGGACCTTTCCACAGTGAATTCACCGGAAATCCCCGCATCGGTAAAATTCGCGGGAAAGGAAATCTCCCTTGACCCCATCGACATGTGGGAACGCCTCGACCGTGAGCTCACAGCCATGAGCTATACCCATGGCAACACCCTGCTTGCCATAAAGAGAGCCAACAGATATTTCCCTGTTATTGCCCCAATCCTTAAGGAGCAGGGTGTGCCCTCCGATATCATCTATCTTGCCGCCATCGAATCGACTCTCAACCCTCATGCCGTATCGGTAGCCAAAGCAGCAGGGATGTGGCAATTCATGCCCTCGACCGCCAAAGAGTACGGTCTGGAGGTCAACGATGAGGCGGACCAGCGATATGATGTGGAAAAATCGACACGCGCCGCATGCAAATATCTCAAAGACGCCTATAAAAAATACGGTAACTGGGAATCAGTGGCAGCAAGCTACAACGGAGGCATGGGCAGAGTGAGCAAGGAGCTGGCAGCCCAGAATGCCACATCGGCTTATGACCTATGGCTTGCCGACGAGACTATGCGCTACATATTCCGGCTCCTGGCTATGAAGATGATAATGGAGAATCCTCAGAAATATGGATTCAGCCTTCGTGCCAACCAACTGTACCAACCCATCGAATACACTACAGTAAATGTGAACGGAGCCATAGAGGACTGGCCTGCATGGGCCAAAGAGAAAGGGATTGACTACATTACACTTCGCGAGCACAATCCGTGGATACGAGCAAAATCCCTCACCAATAAATCAGGGAAGTCATATACTGTCAAAATCCCTACACAGCAGTCTCTCTCCCGTTCAAAGCAGAAAACCACTGTATACAATCCATCGTGGGTCACAGAGTAACATTTTTTTGATTCTATGAAAGGGTCCAATACTGAACGTAACTCATCAAACTCATCAGCCGGCAAGATTCCCACACTCGAAGTGATGGGGGCTCGTGTGCACAACCTGAAAAATATTGACGTATCCATACCTCACGGAACTCTCACTGTAATCACAGGGCTGAGCGGAAGCGGAAAATCGTCACTCGCATTCGACACAATCTATGCCGAAGGACAGAGGAGGTACATCGAGACATTCTCCTCCTACGCACGCAATATGCTCGGGAACCTTGAGCGGCCGGATGTCGATAAGATCACCGGACTTGCACCGGTGATAGCCATAGAACAAAAGACTATCAACCGCAATCCGCGATCCACAATAGGCACTGTCACTGAGGTCTACGACTTCCTGCGTCTGCTGTATGCCCGTGCGGGGACAGCTGTCAGCTACGTGACAGGCGAACCGATGGTCAAATACACACGTGACCAGATAGTCAATCTCATACTTGAGCGTTACAACGGAAAGAAGATCTATATACTCGCCCCTGTGGTGCGCAACCGTAAAGGACATTACAAGGAGCTTTTCGAACAGATGCGCAAGAAAGGATTCCTAACAGCACGCGTAGACGGAAAACTTTGTGAGCTTACTCTCGGAATGAAAGTGGACCGCTACCGAAACCACGATATAGAGCTTGTGATCGACCGTCTTAAAGTGTCACACAAGGACCTCACACGCCTTGAAGCCACAGTGGCAGACGCGCTACGCCAGGGTGACAAACAGGTGATGGTCTACGATGTGGACGATGACAAGGCTTCGTATTTCTCTCAGGCACTGATGGACCCTGTAGGCGGACTGTCATACCGCGAGCCAGCCCCCCACAACTTCTCGTTCAACTCCCCTATGGGAGCGTGTCCATGCTGCAAAGGACTCGGATATGTCAACATCATTGACCGCGACAAGATAATCCCCGATGCAACCCTGTCAATCCACCAGGGAGGCATCGTTCCCTTAGGGAAATATCGCAATTCGATGATATTCTGGCAGATCGATGCCATATGCAAAAAATACGGACACACAGTAAAGACTCCCATCTGCGACCTGAGCGAAGAGGCGTTGAGCGACATTCTCAACGGCACCACCGAGCGTCTTGTAATCGACAATGACACCATGGCGACCCAAAACTTCTTCCAGACTTATGACGGACTGGTGAAGTACATAGAGATGCAGCAAGGGGAGGAAGCAACGGCTGCCGCAAAGAAATGGAGCGAGGGGTTCTTCACTCGTGGAGAATGCCCCGAATGCCATGGCGACCGCCTTAACAAAGAGGCACTGCACTTCTTTGTCGACGGCAAGAATATAGCAGACCTGTGCCGTCTTGACATATCAGACCTCTACGAATGGACATTGGGACTGGAGGAGCGTCTCGCCCCTACTTCAAGACTCATTGCCGGGGAAATCATGAAGGAGGTGAGAAGCCGACTGAGGTTCCTTATAGATGTAGGGCTCGACTATCTTCAATTGTCACGTCCGTCAGCAACACTGTCGGGCGGAGAGAGCCAGCGCATACGTCTTGCCACACAGCTGGGAAGCCAGCTTGTAAATGTGCTCTACATCCTTGACGAGCCATCGATAGGACTGCATCAGCGCGACAACCGCCGTCTGATCAACTCTCTTAAAAATCTTCGCGACGCATCCAATTCGATACTTGTGGTGGAGCATGACAAGGATATAATGCTTGAGGCTGACCACATAGTGGATATCGGACCTAAAGCCGGGCGAAAGGGGGGCGAAGTAGTGTTCTCCGGAACGCCCGGAGACATGCTTGAAACCTCTACTCTTACTGCAAAATACCTCAATGGAGAGCTTTCACTCCCGATCAACACCCACCCACGTAAAGGCAACGGAAAAAAGATAGTGCTCCGGGGTGCGAAAGGGAACAATCTGCGAGATGTCACCCTAACTCTACCGCTCGGCAAGCTCGTATGCGTGTCGGGGGTATCGGGCAGCGGAAAATCCACTCTTGTGAACGCTACCCTCCAGCCTATCCTCAGCCAAAAGCTTTACAGGTCACTCACACCGCCGCTTCCCTACGATACTATCGAAGGGATCGAGAATATTGACAAGGCAGTACGTGTGGACCAGTCACCTCTCGGCAAATCACCACGCTCCAATCCGGCAACCTACACCGGAGTGTTCACTGCCATACGCGACCTCTTCGCCTCTCTTTCGGAAGCAAAGATACGAGGCTACCGTCCAGGCAGATTTTCATTCAATGTCGCAGGTGGCAGGTGCGAGACATGTTCAGGGAACGGATACAAGACGATCGAGATGAACTTTCTACCTGATGTGCTTGTGCCGTGCGAGACATGCTCGGGAAAACGCTACAACCGTGAGACCCTCGAAGTGAGATACAAGGGCAAGTCCATAGCCGATGTGCTCGACATGACAATCAATCAGGCTGTCGACTTTTTCCAGAACATACCCGCAATCCTTGGGAAAATCAAAGTGCTCCAGGATATCGGACTCGGATACATAAAACTCGGGCAACCATCCTCCACCCTCTCAGGCGGTGAAAATCAGCGTGTGAAACTTGCCGCAGAACTCTCTCGACGTGACACCGGCAACACCCTGTTCATCCTTGACGAGCCGACAACAGGGCTGCATTTCGATGATATACGCGTGCTGTTAGGAGTGCTCAACCGCCTCGTAGACAAGGGTAACACCGTGCTGGTAATCGAACACAACCTTGATGTGATATGTGCAGCCGACCATATAATCGACATGGGTCCGGGCGGAGGCAAGAACGGCGGCAATATAATAGTCACCGGGACTCCCGCCCAGATAGCAAAGACCGATTCCCCTACCGCCCCATTCATTCGGGAGCAGATGGAATGCTGAAAAATCCGCGACAAGCATCGAGCACCTACAGCTCAACGATGTCGCCTGAATCAAGATAGTAAAGAAATCCTCGCACACACGGACATCCTATGGAACGGAAGAACTGCATGTAACCGTTCACCTGTCTCTTATATCTCTTAGGGTCCTGCGAACCTGTCTTGTAATCAATCACATGGACCTCCCCGTCAGCTGTCCATACAACACGGTCGGCCCTGCTTATCTCCCCACTTGCAGTGAGGAGCTCGCGCTCCATATACACTTTGTCGAACCCCTCATACCAGTTCTTTGCACGAGGATCACTGACACGCGCATCCACAATATCTCTAAGATCAATAAAGTCACGCGAGGTCAAACGTCGGGCGTCAGGAGTGCCTCGCAATAGACGGAATGCCGTGTCGACATCTTCAGCCCTGCGTATATGCGACATCAGACCATGAAGAATCAGTCCTCGTTCACGTGCCACCTCGATACGGTTGAGCCGTTCGGCATCGACATTAGTATTCTGCCACACCGACTCCACCGAGGTAGATTCATAAGCCACCATAAGCTCAGATGCAGCCGGGTGCATCGCAGTTCCTTTACGGCTGTCCGACATCTGCCTGCATGTAGGGCTTCCGACACGAAACTCCATATCGTCATCAAGCGACAGAGGCATATAGTCCTTATCGCCGCCACTCGTAATCCCCTCATAGAGAATACGTGACACATTTACTTTCTTGCCATCGCCCAATGCGCCCCTGTCGCTTTTGGAGAGCTTTACTCCAATAATAAGCTCGTCTATGGCACGAGTGAAAGCAACGTAAAGGAGATTGGTCTTGTCGAGCAATTCCTCACGACGGATCTCGGCATACTGTTCGGCAAAAGATGTGACCGAAAGTGAAGAGCTCACAGTCAACGGCATCATGGGCGGAAGTATATCATCAGGAATACCGGGAATGCAAGGCAACTCAAACCATGCCAGATCGCCACCCGACTTACCTGCCGACATCTCGCCAAACGGAATATGCACACACGGAAATTCCAGTCCTTTGGACTTGTGTGCAGTGAGGACATTGATTGCCCGCGCTTCAGAACTGCCTGATATGGAAGCCTTCCTGGACCCGGCATCATCCCACCATTGAAGGAAAGAGCGGATATCGGCATGCCCCTGCCCCACAAACTTGACCACAAGATCAACAAATGCCGCTATATACACACTCTCTGATTCACGCATAGCAGGTGATAACCGAGTGGATATTATACTTTCGACAAGCGATACAAGATCAATGCCATGGAGTGACAATGCCTCTCCGGAAGAGCCTCCCGCATCCTCATTGCCATCCCCTCCATCAGCCCTCTTTTTCATTCTTTCGATCGCCGAAAGCAGAGCCTTGTCAGGGGCAATACCGGAGGCATGTATGCTTTCATAATCATTAAGCATCACTGCGATCTCTCGGCTGCTTCTCTTTCGCTTGTCCGATACGACATCCACATCGGAAAGCATGCGGAGGCGGCTTATGATGTTGACTACGGCATCAGAACGTGATATAAGCAAGGAATCCTCCGAGATGATATCAAATTTAGGGAAATTCTCATCGGAAGCCATTAGTGCCTCAAGGTAGCGTATCACCTTTGCGCCCTCTTTTTTGTTACGCACAAGCACTGCAATGTCACAAGGACTGTAGCCTGACGAAAGCTGCCTGCGCATCTCGCTTGCCATGACTTCGAGAGAGGAATCCTCGGTGTAGGACTCGGAATCAAAAAACTTCACACGCACATATCCATGATGGTCACAATGCTTTGACGAGACCTGCTGAACCACATTGGAGTAAACATCGTCAAACCCATACAACCTGGATATCGCCACAAACAACGAATTATTGAAATTGACCACTTCGGCAGAGGACCTCCAGTTGGTGTTCTCTGTTATGGAATCTCCACGCACAAGTGAATTGCCTTCCGCCCAATCCTCCCGATGGAGATTATGGAGAAGTGAAGGGTCGCTGTTACGGAAACGGTAGATACACTGCTTCTCGTCACCTATCACAAGGCTGTCGTAATCATAAGCAAGACTCTCCCTTAAAAGAGGCCGCATATTGTACCATTGGCTCAAAGAGGTGTCCTGGAACTCATCAATAAGATAATTATGATAACGAGTGCCAAGCTTCTCATACAGAAAAGGAGAATCCTCATCACCTATAATCTTGGCAAGCAGAGAATTGGTGTCACTCAGGAGGAGGGTCGAGTTCTCACGACGGAAGCGGTCGATAAGCTCCATCAGCGCGTTAACCAGACCAAGCTGATAAAGGTTGCCACGTATTATCTCCAGAAGGCTCACCGACTCGATGCACTTCTCGATGGAAAGCATCGCTGTCTCCATCATCGCCTCAACCTCGGGCGATATAAACGCACTCTTTTTGCTATTCTTTTTCGCTGCGGCTTTCCATATGGATGAGGGGTCCTCTATGACCGAGCGTATGGTCTTAGGCACACTGTCGTACTTCTTCCACCCGCTCTCGCTCCAGGCCTTCACAATCTTCAAACCGACACTGCTGACGATATCAGAAATCTCAGGACGTGATTCGATATATCCAACTGTGGCACGACACACTTCAGCAGTGTTCTTTTTGATCTCAGATATCCGATCGAACACAGTACTACAGAACTGATGAAACCTATCCGAATCAGCAAGATAGTCCATTATGCGCGCCTCATTGTCCTTGAATGTGTCATTGTGTATAGCCCCTATAAAATTTATGAGGTCGTCATGCACATTTCCGCTCCTGTTGAAAAGGGTGAATGAATTGCCGTTCTCTATAAGGCTTTTCATATATCCTGTGATCCACGTCTCTATCTCGCGGGACCGGCGCGTAGGCCTGCTGTGGTTGAGCGACTGGAGCAACTGATCGACACTCATGGTGATCACCTCCCTGTCGTCAAGCTCAAGAGCATAATTGGCTGACACATCTGCCTCGTGGGCAAATGAGCGCAACACCATCTGAAAAAACGAATCGATGGTGGATATGCTGAAACGGCTGAAATCATAGAGAAGGCTCCTGAGCGCGTCCTTTGCTGCAACGCCAAGAGCCTCGGATGTGCAACGGAACACCCTGCATAACTCATCCTCATAAGGGCTCTTCCTTTCCCAGTCACGCTCACATCCGGCAAGCACAGCAAGCTCGTGGATGATGCGGGATTTCATCTCCTCGGTAGCCTTGTTGGTGAATGTCATCGCCAACACGTTTCTATGACCAGACGGAGTACTTCCGGGACGGTTCAATTCATATAGCCCCTGCTCATTCTTATGCCCGAGTATGAATTTTATGTACTCACGTGCAAGTGTAAATGTCTTTCCCGAGCCGGCTGATGCCTTATATATGTCAATCATTTCACCCTGTATCCCATGGTGACAAGCAGTCTCTTCACTTTTTCAAGCGCATCACCCTGTATCAGTATCTCACTACCTCTTGACGATCCTCCTGTACCGAGGCGGGTCTTCAGGGCAGCAGCTACCTCCTGAACCTCCTCTTCGGAACATGTGAAGCCCTCAATCAGAGTGGCAGTCTTGCCCTTGCGCCCTTTCCTGTCAATTGACACATGAAGAATGTCAGCAGCCTTACCGGCTGACGGCTCCTGCTGGGGCACAAACTCCTCACGGCTGAGTGTGCCATCCTCCACTTTGCTGGCTAAAAGATCTTTCCAGTCCATTGGTCACGTATTACTTAACATCCTTCATTGATTCCGAATCAAAAATGCTGTCGACATTCTCATAGTCCACCTTGGACGGATTGTCAATCGACTGGACCAAAGTAGAGAGCGACATGGCATATCTGTCCTGGTCAACAGGAAGATGGGAATAATAATATTTTGCAGAATCGGCATTCTCTGAGAAAGCACTGCGATAGCATCTGATGGCGAGGTCGAGAGCTTCGGCCTCGTCGGTACGGTCATAAAGCTGCATATATAGAATCGAAAGCCGACATAGCTCAGAGGCTGTGATGCCACCAGCATTGCCGGTGTCTGACAATATCGCATCACATATGCGGCGAGATGATGCCGCATCCTCAGCAGCAAATGCCATCTCGGCAGACGTCACACGTTCCGCCACAGAAGCATCACCGCATGAAGCCATCACAAATGCCAACAATGATAAAAAAACATAACGCATAACGCCCTCCGTTTTTTTAATTATACTATAAATACATTCATACCGTCACACATCCGATCCGAAGAATGAGACTGCATACAAGAATTCACTTTGCATTAACCGCAACGCGAATTGCCGCACGAGGTACATATGAGGCAGCCTTCCTGATATATCAGTGTCTCCTGTCCGCAATGAGGACATTTCTGTCCATTGGCAGGAGTGCCTGATGGAAGATATTTCTTAAGCGCACGCTCCACACCCATCTTCCAGGTGTTGATACTGTGAGAGTTGAGTTCAAGACCATTGACGAGTTTTACCACCTGGTCAATAGGCATGCCGTAACGCAGGACTCCGGATATGAGTTTGGCATAATTCCAATACTCAGGATTGAATTTGTCAGACAGTCCTTCTATAGTGGTCTTAAGTCCTCGCTTATTGATGAACTGGAAGTCATAACGCTTGGAGCCCTTATCGTCCACAGCCTTGATGATCTTGCCCTTGCTAACAGATTTGGGACAGAATATACCGTCCTCATCATCAGCAAGGCCTGTGAAAATCTCGTAAGGACGGCCGTCGACAAGCCCTACGAAGGCAATCCACTTTTCTTTGTTGTTCTGGAATCGCACGACATCAGCCTCAAGTTCCATTGGGCGTTTGAGCATAAGGGGCTGTGCAACAGAGTCGGATGACGGTTCAAGGCCATCTTTCTCAGCCTTGCTGGCATCCTTTTTCTTTTTCTCATTCTCAGCTGCTATGAGCACTCCTGAACGGCATCCGTCGCGATAGATGGTGCAACCCTTGCATCCTGCTTTCCATGCTTCAAGATAGAGCCGGTTGACCAGGTCGACATCCACGTCTGCCGGAAGGTTGATGGTAACCGAGATAGAGTGGTCAACCCATTTCTGGACGGCACCCTGCATCCTTACCTTTTCAAGCCAGTCAATATCGTTTGCTGTAGCCTTGTAATATGGGGAACGAGCCACGAGGCTGTCGATCTCGGCCTGCGAATAGTCGTCACGCACTTCGATACCGTTGACACGCATCCAGTCGATGAATTTTGGATGATACACCACATATTCCTCAAACTTGTCACCTGACTCATCAACGTAGTCAACACGTGTCTCCACATCGTTGGCATTGATCTTTCGGCGACGTTTGTAGACCGGCATGAACACTGGCTCTATGCCGGAAGAGGTACGGGTCATGAGCGATGTGGTGCCTGTGGGAGCTATCGTTAGACAGGCTATATTCCTGCGGCCATGCTTCTCCATCTCTGCCACAAGTTCGGGAGCGAAATCACGCAGACGTGATATGTAGGGGTTATTGCGCTCACGCTCGGCATCATACACCTCAAAGGCTCCACGCTCCTTAGCCATCTGCACGGATGACCCGAATGCGGCGACGGCAAGTGCGCGATGCACGTTAACCGACATCTGTGTGGCTTCAGCGGTGCCATAACGCAATCCGAGAGCCGCAATCATATCCCCCTCGGCAGTGGTGCCAAGTCCGGTGCGACGGCCCTTGAGGGTCTTGGCTCGGATTTTTTTCCAGAGGTTAAGTTCGGTCTCCTTGACTTCGGAGGTCTCGGGGTCTCTCTCGATCTTACCTATTATGGTGTCAATCTTCTCCATCTCCAGGTCGATTATATCGTCCATAATGCGCTGAGCCTTGGCAATATGCCCGGCAAAAAGTTCGTAATCGAACTCGGCATGATCCGTGAACGGATTCTTTACATAGGAGTAGAGATTGACGGCTAAAAGACGGCAACTGTCGTAGGGGCACAAGGGTATCTCGCCACATGGATTGGTCGATACGGTCTGGAAACCGAGATCGGCATAACAGTCGGGCACAGATTCACGAGTGATGGTGTCCCAGAAGAGGACTCCCGGCTCGGCTGATTTCCATGCGTTGTACACGATCTTGCCCCATAGAGCGCGGGCATCAGTGTCGATGCTCACCTCGGGCTTGTCGCTCCACACCGGGAACTGGCGGCGGTACACCTCTCCGCTCTCCACGCATCGCATGAAGTCGTCGTCGATCTTAACTGACACATTGGCTCCTGTGATCTTACCCTGCTCAAGCTTGGCATCAATGAAGCGTTCCGAGTCAGGATGCTTTATGGATACTGTGAGCATAAGGGCCCCACGGCGGCCGTCCTGTGCGACCTCGCGGGTAGAGTTGGAGTAACGTTCCATGAACGGCACAAGGCCGGTGGAGGTCAGGGCTGAATTCTTCACTGGAGTCCCTTTGGGGCGCAGATCGCTGAGGTCATGCCCCACTCCGCCGCGACGCTTCATGAGCTGCACCTGCTCCTCGTCAATCTTTGCTATACCGCCGTAGGAATCAGGATGTCCGTCAAGCCCTATCACAAAACAGTTGCTCAACGAACCGACCTGGAAATCATTTCCTATACCAGCCATGGGACTGCCCTGCGGCACTATGTAGCGAAATTTGTCGAGAAGCTCCATGATGTCCTCCTCGCTCATTGGGTTAGGGTATTTGCGCTCTATGCGGGCAAGCTCGGAGGCTATGCGATGATGCATATCCTCGGGGGTGCGTTCATAGATGTGTCCGTCGGAATCCTTCAGCGCATATTTGCTGACCCACACGCGGGCAGCAAGCTCATCTCCGTCGAAATATTTCACAGAGGCATCATAAGCCTCATCGTAGGTATATGTTTTGAGTTCCATTGTCAGTTAATAGGGGGTGCTTTCGAGGGTATTTTCCAAGTATGGATTTCGCAGGTGCAAAGTTGACGAAATTTCCTTTATGTACCAAAATTTTTGACGGCAATTTATTAACATCTGAATAAAATGTCGTAACTTGCAGTGACATTTTCAACACGAACATGAAACCTCAATCAATAGACAATTATTTCACCACACGGGGCACAGTACGCGCCTATGACCCTGACCGGCAGGTGGACCCCAATCTCATACGCCGTCTCGTCAGTGTTGCCGCCCAGGCTCCCAACACAGGCAATATGCAGATCTATTGCGCAGTCATGACCACTGATCCTGACGAGATAAAGGCTCTCGCCCCAGCCCATTTCTCACAGCCGGCAATAATGAATGCCAAATCGGTGCTCACATTCTGTATTGATTTCCGCCGCTATCACCGCTGGTGTCAACTCGGAGGAGGAGAACCCGGGCTCAACAATCTGCAAGGATACACATGGGGAGTGCTCGACACAGCCATATTCGCCCAACAGTTTGTGACGCTTGCCGAACTGGAAGGGCTCGGCACATGCTATCTCGGCACTACGACATACAACGCGCCGATGATTGCCGATACCCTGAAACTTCCGAATGGCGTTGTACCGGTCATAACCGTAACCGTAGGATATCCTGCTGAAAATCCACTGGTGTCCGAACGTCTCCCCCTCAATGCAATCCTGCACGACGGGGTTTACCACGACCCGACTGACGAGGATCTGAAAGATTTCTATTCCGAAAAAGAATCAATGGAATCATACAGGAGATTCGTAGAAGAGAACGGCAAAGAGAATCTCGCACAACTCTATGCCCAGGTGCGTTATCCGCGAGCCTCCAACGAGCATTTCTCTGCCGTGCTAAAGAAATTCATAAAAGCCCAGGGTATAGATATATAGGCAATATTTAAGCGATATATTACAATCAATCGTCCCCTGAGAGTTTCTTTAAAGAGACTTTCAGGGGACGATAATGTTGTGGCATATCCTCACTAAATTGAAACAACAGAGATATAAACCAACGTGTATTTGATATAAAAATGGAACAATCATCCACTTAGCATGAAACTAAATGGATGATTGCTTTATTCATGATTCGCGAAATCATGTAGAAATCCTTATATCAAACTCACGTTAATATAATTTAGTCCTAAGTGTGTCCCATGTAAAAAGTATGGGAAATTCTATCAGTACATTGTATAATCGACACCATAATCCTTTTTCGTGGAAGAGTCGGTAGAATGCTCGCAGATTATATTTATTAACCCATTTCGGATAATAGTTGATGTCACTGGCAGATTGATGGAGAAAACCTCCACAAGTGAATACAATTCCTTTGTAACCAGCGTTTTTCAAGTCAAGGGCGAACTGTTCTTGCAAAGGTGATCCCATCCCAATTATAGCAAAATCACTTTTTGATTTTATTATATCAGCAATAGCCTTTTTCCTGTCATCATTGTCTATGAAATAACCGTTCCGATAACCTGCAATCTTCATTTTAGGATAATTTTTATAAAACTGCTTGATGGTTGCTTCAAGTACATCCTGCTTCGTTCCTAAAAAATAGATACTCCTGTCAGTCCCTATATTATTGAGGTAAGAAAACAAATCAACAGCCATTCCTGACATATCGAAACTAAGTCTCGGCACTCGCTTCATCCATAATAGACGGATTAACCAGCACATAGTCATGCCATCAACAAACAGGCCATCCATTGAATTGTAGAGTTCCGGGTGACGGCGTACAAGATGATAAGAAAATGGATTGACACATGTGTTAACCCGCCCAACCCCCACAGCAAAAGTACCGTAAGGATATGTCAAAGCGGAGTCTGCGATTTTTCGCACAAACTCACGGTTATTCATAAATTTAATAGTCGTTTATTAATAAATTATATTAAGTACTGAAACTATATTAAGTGCTTTACAATTAGCTCTTTTATGCGGTCAGCCAATTTCTTAGCATTATTTTTTCCTATTAATTTCCCAACAAACTGATAAATCTTTTCCTTAATTCCATACCATGAAGCTGCGAAATGGTGTATGGAATAGGTATTATCTGTTATTCCCATCTCTCCCGTTTCATAAGATTTAGGGCTGAAAAATTCATGTGGGAACACTGCTATCTCTGTTGATGTATCCACTCCATGAGCATCGTGAATACTATTCACATCATGGAGTATCCAATTCTGATGAAACAAAATGTCTTTTACGACTTCCGGCATTACTTTTGTGTCAAGTATACCATTTCCCAAATCAAAAGATTTATCAGAATAATAGTCCAAACATTGTTTCACCCATTTTCGATTTTTTGATACTCCAATTGCAGCAACTTCAAGACCTTTTCGGGGACTATTTTCATAGCATATCATATCATCCAACTCTAAAAAGGCATCAAATGATTTCAACACCTCAACATCACTATCAAGATATATTCCGCCATGATGGTATAATGCATATAATCTTATATAATCAGCTGCAAATGCATATTTTCTCTTTTCAAATGCTTGATCAACCCATCTTGACTTTCCTTTGGGGAATATTGAAAAGTCCCATTTTATAAACCTATAACCCTTTAGATACTTATGCCATGTGTCCACACATTTTATCAGTTCTTGTGGCATTGGGTCTTCACTAAGCCAACAATAATGTATTATTTTGGGTATCATTTTAAGATAATGGTATTTCTATTGAGTCTTACTTTATGTACGCCCCAATAATATGTTGCGATAGAGATGATTGTAAAAAAGAAAAAGTTATTAAATACATTAACCGTAAAGTATGTTAATCCAATACCAGTTATAATTATTAAGGATCTCTTAAAAGACAACCCATGTAATAGCAGAAGAAATAGGACACCTCCTAATACTCCAAGATTACAAATTATCTGGAAAAGCATATTGTGCATATCCAGTATTTCTACTCCGTTAATAGTAATTCCATGGAAAGATTTAGAACTTAGAGATTCATAGTAATGCCACTTATTATCATCTCCTAAACCATATCCAATAAGAGGGTTGTTGGCTAAAAGTGTCATAAGGCTATTCCAAGAGCCTATAAGCCTGAAATTAGATGAGCCATCATTTCCAGCAGTTATTATAGCCAATCTGTCAAATAATGAATGACTTAGCGTGAAGATTACAGCGATGATACTTGCAATAAGACCTCCTGAGACAAGCAATACTTTAAATTTATGTTTTTTATTATTTAAATAGAAATAAATTACAAATATTATTATTAATGAGAATATCGCCGACACCGAGGATGTCAGGAAATAACCGACAAATATTAATCCATGATCACGTTTGTTAAGAATCAGAGATTTGGATTGACATTGGTATTGGAGTATTATTGCAATGATTAGATTTAATGTCCATCCAAACCATGCCGGTTCTTCAAAAACACCTGAAAATCTTGGACTACCAGATGAAGTATTAACAATAATAAAATGATTAAAAAATAAATAATTTGAGGCGATTAAACCAGTTCGTTGTTCATATGTTGAGACAATATTGAATATGCTCGTAATTCCACAATAATAAATTATACTATATAGTACTTGAATCATCAAATGAATGATTAAGACTCGTTTTAGAACCAGTACAATGGTCTTTAAGCTAATATTTTCCCATAAATTCGGCAAATAGATATATAATACCAGAGCAAATAATAACCTTATGAATTGTGTGTAATGATTTAATATTGAGAAGAAGGGATATATGCTTAGTATGATTGAATCAACAATACACCATAATATCAACAATAATGCGACAATGGAATTTAGGTTTACTTTAATCTTATAATTCTCTTTTACACTTAGATATAGCAGAATAAAGCAACCAATGTCTGAAAATCTAACCGGACAATAGCTAAATAAAGGAGCTGTATAAAAGGTCATAAACATTATTGATATGACCAATAGATTTTCAGATGTTAATGAAATCTTTTCCAAAACAACTGCGAGTAATAATTCTTAGGAAATTGTCAGAATTTCATTTTTGTATGTAATGAAATTAATTTATCAGCCAATCTCAAAGGCATGTGTTCAAGCATCCAATATTGAATTTTGGATAGTAACTGCACTTGATGCAGCGACCAATATCTGTTTTTTATCTCAGGAAATATCTCTCTCCATTTACCCACACCAAAATAAAGAAATCTATTTCGAGCAAATAGCTTTCTAAGCAAAATCGATTGGCTGTATTTATCAAATAAATTTCTTTTTTTTAGAATATCAAATACAAATATAGACGCTGCGTATTGTTGCTTAGCACTATCCAATGATGGGGTTTTCATCATGGAAGATATGTTTTGGCAATTATAGTGATAATAGTTTTTATTTAGATTAACATACGAACTTGATGCCAAAATACATTGCACCGTGTAGATATAATCTTCACCATGACATATTTTTTCATCAAATATTATTTTCCCATTGGTAAATATATGTCTCTTTATTATAAATTTCCATACTGTTCCCCACTTATTTGATATGACATCTTGTAGATATAAATCTTTATTGTTGTTATAATACAAAGAAACTGGTTCAGATCCATTATTATTTTCAACAATAAAATCGCAACTAACAATGTCAGCGTCATTACTCTTAGCTGTATAGTATAAAGACTGATACATCTCCGGCTCAACCCAATCATCACTATCACAATGCGCGATATACTCACCAGAAGCATTACGCATACCCGTTAAACGAGCGGCGGCCAATCCTCTATTCTTATCATGATGTATAATTTTCACCTGTGATTTTCTTTCCGGAAATCTTGAGCACACCTCTTTTAGGATTTCTATACTTTTATCCTTTGTGCAATCATTCACAAAAACAAATTCAATGCCCTCCTTCATTGTTTGATTAAACAGCGAAAGAACACACTTTTCAATGTATTTCTCTACACCATAAACCGGAATACAGACTGACAATTTAGTATCCATCATTCTTCCAAGTTAAGCAATTCAATTCCATCTGCAACCAATCCCACCTTGACTGCTGTATAATAAGGAATATGTTGTGGCTTTACAAGCCGTTTTGATAGTTTAAAAGCAATATTATTTCTAATCCAGTTTATCGTATCGACCAATTTGTTTTTCGATTCATCGCATTCATTAATCTTAAGATACTTATGTTTATTCTTATTGAATCCCACCCATAATCCGATTAATGTTTCTGCTAAATACCCCAATACCCTCTGCTGTCTTTTGTATGGAGACTTTACAATCCTGTTTTCACATAATTCAAGAATGCTGAATAAGAATTCGCAATAGTCATCAAACATCTTTTTGGTCATGATAAACATATTGCATTTGGGAAATTTATTATCCAAATAATAAAACTCAATAATTTGCTTTTTACAACCAGGGTAAAGTTCAAGCAATGAATCAAAGAGTATGGCCACATCTTCAAATGAAGTCCATTTAACCAACTCATCATATATGGTAATGGGCAATATATTTGGTTCGCCAATAATTATATCGTTCCTTGATATTTCTTTTATAAGTTTTTCTTCTGTCAAGTCGAAATAGCGGCGATAGTGGCATAGTCCAATGTAATCGACATCTTTAAGGTTTTTCCAAGCCCAGTAGAGGGCGGTGAGCTCGCAGTAGGAACCGTTTTTCTCCGAGATGTTGTCGCCAGTATTGTCGCATTGGAAACCCAGATCGAGCTCCGGATGGAGTGCCTTGCCTACCTGTATTGGCATATATATATCATCCTGACGGATATTCGGGTCAGCCTTGTGGCAAGCTACAAGTATCTTTATCCGTGGCTGTTTCGTTTCTTCCATGATTGGTTAAATAGTTTGCTATTCTGTCTATTATGTTCCTGTCTGTTAATGAGGAGAACTTTCGTGCAAATAGTGCTTCTGAGTTCACTAACTCATCAAAATCATGGCTATGCCATGTATATGGACACCCGCGAGACCAGTCGATTTTACGTGTCATTCCGGCAAAATCAAGCGTTGTATCAAAAATCGTTTCTTTGTATGGCGATGCCATAATAAATGTTTGCTTATATATTTCATCGGCACATGAAACATATCGGAACATCTTTAATATTAAATCTTCATTATCTACGAGATATTTGGCAAATGCCGAAGTTATTGAAACCCATTCACTTCCTTTATAGAGTTTCATGTCCCACTTGCGCTTGAAGCCTATTGTTTTTTGCAGATGTACCATTGTATTCCGATAGACGGTAAACAACCATCTGACGTATCGTAATGGATATCGATATTTACCTATGAAAAAATGATAATAATCTGTTTTTTCCGCCAAATCATTCTTATTGAACTCTCCTTGAGCAAATCCCACGAGGTTAATACCCTTTTTTAGAGAATTAAAAAATCCATGAATATAATCTTGATCCTTTAAAGGCAAATCACATCCAGACAGCAGGTGAAGATATTCATATTTCCCTTGTTTTAAAGCCATTCTGAACGCCAATAATTCGGCCTTGACTAAAGAAGCATCACCCCACTGAATATCAATAAGTTGAGAATCGGGGGGGGTGATTAATCTGCTCTTAATGGTCTTTATAACAGACAAATCCAATGAATCAGCTTTTTTATCAGATACAATAAAAATATCATTACGGTCATCATCAATCAGATTGACAAGTGTCTGAAGACAATATGAGTCGTTGTGTGCAATTATGCAGTATGCGTGACGTGACATTACTTTTATTCACTAGTGTCTCTTAAAAAGTGTTAATCAAATTCGAGGTCAAGAGTTGGATGGC
>OFFU01000730.1_pt1 | contig 30499 bp, 26 predicted proteins | sample 1521451 | NCBI WGS metagenome assembly OFFU01 (sample SAMEA3504106, study PRJEB24116) | mouse gut metagenome | biome: mouse gut; feature: mouse-associated habitat; material: faeces | place: Denmark | collected 2011 | reverse complement strand
TCTCGCTTGCCGGAGAAATGTCCGGTGAAACGGACTTTTTGAGGCAAGCCGATTATATCGCGGAGAAGATGCGCCTCCCGGTCGCTAAGCCCTATAAGCCAACGCCGTTTGTCGAAGAGCCTACCTTTGAGAATGTCGAAGTGTCGCGTCTGGAGTCGCCAGTACTGCTTCGTTATCTTGCCGACCGAGGCATACCGAAAGAGATAGCTCAACGCCATTGTGTGCAGGTTGACTATGAGCTTCATGGCAAGCGATATTATGCCGTCGGCTTTCCCAATAACGCCAATGGTTTAGAATTGAGGAATCCTTTCTTTAAGGGGTCTTATCCTCCCAAGCACATCACTCTAATTGCCAACGGCAACGCTCGATGCAATGTGTTTGAAGGATTCATCGACTTCCTTTCAGCGGAACGCCTCGGCTATAACGACGGACTCGACACTATCGTGCTCAATTCTGTATCCAATCTCCAGAAGGCGATTCTAACCCTCGGCGACTACACTGTTATCCAGTGCTATCTTGACAATGACACCGCAGGACGTGCGGCACTTGCCAGACTCCAAAGAGAGGTCGGCGACAAGGTCATGGACAAGTCGGCACTTTATCCCAATCACAAGGATTTGAACGACTACCTCATGTCGCTCTATTCGAAAAAATCAACAAAACTCAAACTCTGAAAATCGTGAAAACAATCATCAACAAAATCGGCGAAACCCGCCTCACTCCCGCCCGTTTCTTCGGGTTCTTTCTCCGTTCCACTACGAAAGCGCGTTGCGGTTACTGGGCAATCCTCTTCACTCTCATCCTCACTCTATCCTCATGTTCCGACGACCTTGACGTACAGCAGTCCTATCCGTTCACGGTGGACGTGATGCCCTACGGCGACAAAATCACCAAGGGTCAGACCGTAGAACTGCGCTTCGAGATCAAGCCCGAAGGGAACTACGCCAATACCCTCTATACCATTCGCTACTTCCAGTATGACGGCGAAGGCACTCTCAAACTTGTTGACGGTCCGGTGCTGGTCAACAATGACCGAGTGCTTCTCGAAAGCAAGACCTTCCGCCTGAACTACACCGCCCAGTCTTCAGATGCCCACAAATTCCTCGTGGTCATTGAAGACAACTTCGGCTCGACCCCGTGGGAACAGACCTTTGAGTTCAACAGCAAGGACAGTGGTGACGATGACGGCGGTGGTAAGAACCCCGGAATCATTGGCCCGGTAGTAGGTCCCATTAACCCCATCGGCTTATGAAGAAACTCCTGATATTCCTTATGGCGATAGTGACCCTCGCGGTCAATACGCCGGCTTTCGCCGCAAAGCGAAGTATAATGGAGCTACCGCTCTTTGAGCGGGCAGTCCTGATAATCAAAAAGTTTGAAACGCTCCATAAGCCGAAGCATTGGCCATACGTTGGCTATGGTCATCAAGTCCAGCCGGGCGAACCATACCGCCGAGGATGTCAGCTCACCGAGGCACAAGCCGACGCATTGCTCCGCAAAGACCTCCGTAAGTTCTGCGCTCTCTACTCCCAATACGGTAAGGACTCAGTTCTTCTCGGCGCACTCGCCTACAACTGCGGTCCCGGCGTAGTCAACAAATCCACAGTCCTGAAAAAGCTGAAACGTGGCGACCGCAACATCTTCAAATCCTACACCTCCCACTGCCGCTACAAAGGCAAACCACACGCCGGACTGCGAAAACGCCGTCTAACAGAACTTGCCGCACTTTTCATTCCATAAATTTTTGAAAGCATCTGCCTGAGTTTGGGCAGGTGCTTTCTTCGTTTCTATTCAGAATGTCAATAATTTTGAGTAAATTTGCACTTTGAAATCAAGGCATTATCATGTTACAACAAAAAATATATAATCTAATCAACCGTGATCGAAAAGGAATGTGGGCGAGTCGAATTTACGACTGGTATATGCTTGTTATTATTATAGCAAGTATTGTTCCGTTGATGTTCATAGAGGACTATCCTGTATTCAGAATTATTGAAATTATAACGGTTATTGCTTTTATAATAGATTATATTCTGCGTTGGGCAACATCCAATCTTCAACTGAAAAAAGGCTGGCTATCATACGTTATTTATCCCTTTACCCCGATGGCGATAATTGATTTGCTATCAATTTTGCCGGGGCTAAATCTTATCAGTCCGTCATTTAAGTTGCTGAGATTAACACGATTATTGAAGATTATAAGATTGTTGAAGGTATTCAGATACTCTGACAAAATTACAATGTTCCTAAAAGTGTTGCAGAAGGAACGTCAGGTTCTGCTTTCTGTTCTCATGTTGGCGCTATTTTACATATTTATAACTGCGCTCGTAATGTTCAATGCCGAACCTCACATAAACCCAGAGACAGGAGAAGAAACATTTCATTCGTTTTTCGATGCCCTCTACTGGGCAACTGTGACTCTTACCACAGTTGGATATGGAGACTTGTGCCCAGTGACTGACATAGGCCGTATTGTGTCAATGCTGTCATCTCTTTTTGGCGTTGCAATAATAGCCCTCCCATCCGGTGTTATAACTGCAAGTTACCTTGAAGAACTTAGGGAATATCGCAAAAGTAGGTCTCAGCACTCATAAAGAGGTTCTTTTCAGGAAAAATCCTTCCCAGATTCAAATATTTTAGCTAACTTTGCCTTGGCTTTCTATATCCGATTCATCGGGTAGGTCTGCCAAGACATATTTAAGGCGTTTCAAACGCTTTGTCCTTGACATATAGAAATCTGACAATTTCAATATCGAAGTCAAGTGCGAGGCAACCGAGGACGCTCATAGGTATGCAATATCATACTGTTAGTTTCATGCCCAAAGGTGTGAGGCTTTGACGTATCTATTCATACAGCGTGAGTATCTGGCGTTGCTCGTTCAACTTCGATGGGCAATGTCAGAGCCTCTATATGTGGGACGAGTGATAGCAGACGCTCACGTTTTTTTGTTAAACCAATCACTATCTCATATGAGAGCGTGACAAAATATAATAAAAGCTATGACACCAGTCAGCGACAAAGCATTCGCAGTTATGGCAGTTTGCCCAGAGGCGAAGAAATATTATGGCATTACCGTGGATTACCTGCGTAAGAATGCCTATAAATTCGTGTGGGCTTTTAAGATAGACAAAGATAAGGCAAAACGCGAAGGATATGCTTCGCAGCGTGTGCATGGCAGTGTCGAGCTTGATGCAGAGTATCCCGGTTGTCCCTATTGTAAAAGTAAGCAATTTATTTTTTGCTCTTGTGGCGCAGTAATGTGTTGGCATGGGCAACGTGTTGTCACATGCCCTTCTTGTGGACAGACAGGAGAAGTTTCGTCAGTTTCATCAGTTGACCTTCATGGAGGAGGATTCTAATTAATATGGCAGAACTAAAAAAAGGAGATAAAGTCAGCCTCACTTCAGGAGGTTACGTAACGATTGACAAAGAACTCGGTCGAGGCGGACAGGGTATAGTTTACCTTGTTGATTTGAACGGAGAGAAAAAGGCTCTCAAATGGTATTTGAATGCTCCCGATGATAAATTCTACAAGAATCTGGAGCATAACATCATGAGCGGGGCTCCGTCCGCTGCGTTTCTTTGGCCGGAATACCTCACAAGAAAGGAAAAAGGCAGTTACGGTTATGTGATGCAGCTCCGTCCCCAAAACTACTTCGAGTTTGGCAATTTCCTACTTGCAAAAAAATCATTCCGGTCATATACCGCAATGCTCGCCGCCGCAATGAAAATTTGTAACGGCTTCATGATGCTTCATCGTTGTGGCTACAGTTATCAGGACCTGAATGATGGAAACTTTTTCATAGACCCCAACACGGGAGATGTACTCATCTGCGATAACGATAACGTAATGCCTCAGGGTGAAAAGTCCGGTATAATGGGTAAAGCCCGCTATATGGCTCCAGAGATTGTTGCAGGTGGAGTCCCAGACAAGTATAGCGATCGGTTCTCTTTGTCTGTCATTCTGTTTATGCTTTTCTACGCCAACCATCCATTTGAAGGAGCAAAGGTTGTAGCCTGTCCTTGCATGACAGAGACGTTTGAGAAAAAGTTCTACGGAACCGAGGCTGTATTCATCTACGACCCGGCTGACAAGAGCAATCTACCGGTACGTGGTATTCACCAAAACGTCATACGACGTTGGCCAGCGTTCCCAGCCAAACTGAGAGAAACCTTCATTCAAGAGTTTTCACAAGAAAAACTTAAAAATCCCAATACCCGAATGATTGAATCCTTATGGGAGAAACTCATTGCGGGCATACGGGATACATTGGTGCGTTGCCCCCTTTGTGGAGAGGAAACCTTCATTGAAGATTCATCAAAGTGCATGGATTGTGGCAAGGACGTTGATACATCGCGCCGACTCAAGATTGGAACTCGCTCAGTGATTCTTACAAAAGGCACGAAAGTATATATTGACAATGATAATATACCAGATGCCGAGGTCGTAGCACACCCCAATGATCCGTCAAAGCTTCTACTCAAAAATCTATCTAACTCGAATTGGACAGCTGAGACACCAAGCGGAAAAATCAAAGTAGTTGAACCCAACAATATGATGCCGGTCAATCCCGGAATCAAAATAATCTTCTCCAATACTCACAAAGGAGAATTTAGTCAGGATACAAACAATTAACAACATAACAAGAAATGTCACTCTTAGATGAACAAGTAAGCGTACCACGCCGAACAATGACCCTCTTCTTTCTCATCGACACTTCAGGCTCGATGGAAGGAAACAAAATTGGTGCAGTCAATGACGCTGTAGCCAACGTACTTCCCATGCTCGATGAAATATCAGCAGAAAATCCCGATGCCGAAATCAAAGTTGCAGCCCTTGAATTTTCAAGTGGCGTAAACTGGCTTTATTCCGAGCCGAAACTTGCATCCGACTTTGTATGGCAGGATGTAAAAGCCGGTGGTCTGACATCACTGGGAGCCGCGTGTGCCGAGCTTTCTACCAAACTTTCGCGCAGCGGCTATATGCAGTCTGCAAGCGGCTCTTTTGCTCCTGCAATCATACTTCTTTCCGATGGTGGACCCACAGATGACTATGAGAGCGGTCTTAACAAACTGAAAGGCAACAACTGGTTCAAGGCTGCAATCAAGATTGCCATAGCAATCGGAGATGATGCTGACAAAGACGTACTCAAACAATTCGCCGGAAATAGCGAAGCCGTATTTACAGTACACAATATTGATGCCCTCAAGCAGATAATCCGTGTAGTCGCTGTAACGTCTTCTCAAATCGGCAGTAAGAGCAGCACCGCAGGTGATACTACCAAACAGGATCAGGTAATCGAGGAAGTCAAGGACGCAGTTGAAAACATACAGGGCGCAGAAGCAGCTACAGCTGTTGACAGCAGTTCCTATGATGACGATTGGGATTAAACATTAGCAAATGGACTCACTTAACTTCAGCTGTCAAGGCGAAAGTCATATCGCTACAGGCAAGGTCTGTCAGGACTATTCTTATAGCAAAGTCTATGAGAATGGTAATGCCATTGCCATTGTCTGTGACGGTCATGGCGGTAAGCGTTATTTTCGCAGTGACATAGGTGCGAAAATTGCGGCCGAAGTGACAGAGCATAAAGTCAAGACTTTTATTGAGGAAGTTGGTCTCTCCTTGCTAAAGAATGAACCATTCACCCAACATGGAACTATCTCTGAGCAGATTACCAATCAGGACTTCGATAAAACAAGCAATATTGAACGGGCATTCCGTCAGCTTTTTGGTTCAATCATATATGAATGGAATGCGGAAGTCTTGGCTCATGCAACGCAAAATCCAATTTCAGAATTGGAAAAAGGAGGATTGGAAGAGCGTTGGATAAAGGAGTTTGAAGAAAATGTTAATCTGGAGAAAGTATATGGCTGTACTCTTATAGCCTATGCTTATACTCCTGAGTTTTGGCTGGCTTTCCAGATTGGAGACGGGAAATGCTTTGCTTGTGATTCTGCTGGAAACTGGAACGAGCCGATTCCATGGGACGAACGCTGTTTCCTTAATAAGACAACATCTATCTGTGATAGCAGCGCTATTGATGAATTTAGATATTGTTATGAAGGCAACGGTCAATTTCCTATAGCGGTAATCCTTGGCTCCGATGGTATTGATGATTCATTCGGATCAGAAGAGAATCAAGCCAATTTCTATGTTCAGATTTTGAAATCAATAGCAAAGTCAGGCTTAGATGCGACATTATCTGAAATAGAAACAACACTTCCTCAGCTAAGCAAGATTGGCAGTCAGGATGATATGTCTATTGCAATGATATATGATTCCGACAAGGTAAAATCAACAACTCCCAAAATGATTGAATGGCAAGTCGCGAATGTTAAAAGAGCAATCGCCGAGGAGTCTGAAAAAATCGAAAAAGCCAATAAGATTCAGCAATCATTAGAGTCGGTCGAACACCCCACTCGTCAAAATATGATAGATTTGCAATATGCCAACGCTGATGAGAAGAGAGCAATTGAAGCACGAACAAAACTTCAAGGTAGGCTTGACACCCTATTGAGGGAACTTAGTGGCAATAATTCTGCTGAAGATAATTCTGACATAGAGAATGATGTTGTTTCTGAAGATGAGCAATCAATTGAAACATCTCCTGAAAAAACAGAGTTAAGTGATGGAACTGAGTAATGCAATAAAAGATATTATCAACCGGTTTGGTACGAAGGTTCTTCCCACTCGCCAATTCGTCAATTTACTTGACGATGTTGGTGGATTTAAGGATGAGCCTGCGGCGTCCAAGAAAGTCATGAAGGGGCTGCTTGACAGTGGCTTCGGAGAATTGCTATATCGACTTTCGGAGAAAAAGGATGGAAATTGGCAAAATTCGATAAGGAAAAGTGTTGGAGATTATGCTGCCAAATCGGGATATAAGGATGAACTTATAAATAGAATTGCGGCTCAGTTACTATATAGCGTAGGTCTGATAGATGAATTGCCAAAGATTGAAAATTCAGCTAAGACTAAATCAACGACCCCGAAACAACGGATTAAAGACCCTAAAGAACTGCTATATGCTCTGAAACAAGAGTATATAACGACTCTCTCAGAACTTCTCACAATTACTACGGATGAATACGGGCATAAATATGGCTACTATTCAACGGAGGCAAATACTCGGCTGTATGTAATTGACGCAAAGATTCGCCTCATTGCAAAAGAGGTAGGAGATACCAACATAGATTCATGGCTTAAAGTTGAGAAGAGTAAAGTTGAGAACAAGAATAGACCTACTCCGGCTCAATTAAAACAAGCTCTCGATGATTTAATGTCAACTCTTGAAAGGGATTATAAAACCTTAATGGAGAAAGGACATATTGTTGAGGATGACGAATTCGGTCTCAAATCCGCAAAATTCGCACCAAATGTAGTTTCTGATTTACGGTCAGTAGAGAAGAAGATAATTATCATTGGAAACAAACGGAAAGAAAACAGGCAATCTTGGATAGACAAAACTAAGAGTGACTTTTTAGCGTCCAAAAGTTCGCCTGCTTCTGCCCGCAATGGTGTTCTTGACCAATTAAAAAATGATTATCTTTCAAGATTATCCGAACTTGATCGCTCGACAAAATCAGGTGAGATAGACTTTTCTGATTCAACTCTTAAAGACACTCGTCGTAAACTCATCAATCTTGGGTCATTGCTCGGCAAAAATATGGAGCAATGGTGCAATGCTGAGAATGATAAATTATCAAAGGATCGTGAGGTAAGAGCTTCAAAGCGGAAGAAGCGAAATGTAGTTGTAAGTGCTGTCGCCGGAGTTGCACTATTAATTGGCGGTTGGCAGGGTATCTCATATACGTCATCAGCCGATGCAAGGGCGGCTTATGAAACAACAATGGCATCTGCGAAAGCCGAGTATGCACAAGGTAACTATACAGCAGCGTTAGATTTGTTTCAAAAGGCCGAAAATGATTACGATGCTTCATACTCATCATCAAGTTACAAGGGAGAGGCTCATGCAAAGGCCGTTGAGACATCTGATAAGATAATTGCTAATTGGGAGGAGAAAGTGCGTCCTCTTTTACAATCAAAAAAAGTTGCTCAGGCTAAAGCATTGACTCTCGCACTACCGACGAATCTCGTTCTTGATGGAAATTCAGAACAGGTATTCAAATCAATCTCAGAACAAATTGATTCTGATTTGGCAACTCGTACCACAGAAATGGTGGATGAGTTATTAAATGACATTTATACCCATCAAGGAAAACTGTCTGAGGCCGGAAAAGCTGAACTGGATGAGATGATTAAAGTTGTGCCGGATAATTATTGGTTGAACTTCATAAAGGAGAAAGCGAAATGAAGAATAAGTCAAAGAAGATAATAAAGACGTTATTGTTATCTGCCACTGTCGCACTATTTCACGGTACGGCAAAAGCAGATGCGAAGAAATCCTTTTCTTTGGATTTAGATCTCGGACTCCCTAATGGAGGTGCCGCTCCTGAGGTCTCAAAAGGGCAGCAACCAATCGTTAAGAATGTATATAAGATTTTGAGGAACGGAGATGCCAAATTAATTGCGGGTCATCGTTCGCATTCTTCTCATCGTTCGTCACGTGGCGGTCACTATTCGCATTCAAGTTCAAGTAGTCATCGCAGTCATAGCAGCCATCGCAGTTCCGGTGGTGGCTCACACTATTCCCACAGTTCAAGTTCTTATGGTAGTGGAAGTCGATCATCTGTATATACACCCCCTGCAAAAACGGCAAGCGACTACTCGCTCGGAGACCGTACGCTATCCACGGGCATTCATGGGTCTGATGTTGACCAATTAGTTCCATACCTCGTGCGTAACTACTATCTAAAGGATGGTGTTGTATCGAAGAAGGGCGGGTATTATGTATATGATAGCAATGTTGTCAATGCCGTAAAGCATTTCCAAAAAGATGCTGGCTTGACCCAAGATGGCAAATTAACATCTGATGTGTTGACAAAACTTAAATCATGGAGTTCTTCTCAAACAACCATACCTTTGGGCTTCCGTGATTTGTCTGCTGCTGCTGAAACATCCGGCTTTGATGTTGATGAACTAATAAAGCTTCTTATAAATGCCGGATACTCCCCAGACCCTGCAAAGTTAAAGAAGAGTGGTACTCATTATGTTTTCACAGATGATGTTCATACAGCATTGAAAGCATTTCAGGCATATCATAGCATACAACCTGACGGAGAATTGAATGCTGTGACATTGGCAAAACTTAAATCCTACGATAAATGACCATAAAGATAGATAGAAGAATATATAACGATAGCGTTATTTCCAAAGCTATCTATTGGTTATCGGGCGATTTTATAATCGTCCGTAGTATTCTTGATGATAATACGGAATTGTTGTCAATCACAGCCAATAATGCAAATGTAGCTGAGGATGCCATAAAGACAGAATTGATGCAGACGCTGAACGACTTCAAACTGCGTCAAATTGTAGCTGATGAGACCAGAGATATTAAGACAATTCTCTATGCTAAGGCTTTTGCCGAGGATGAAGATTTAAACGAGGAAGATATACATGACTGACAAATCCTATTATCTTTTGCCGTTTGATTTCACAGAAATATCAGGAAAGGAAGTTCTTGTGAATGAGTTGGGAGATATGATTGTATCCCCCAAGGGGACTGTGCAGAAGATTATAGATAGGACTTTACCTAAGGATGACTTGTATAAATCTCTTGTCGCGAATTTCTTTATCTCTGAACAGATAATACCACCTTTGGCAGAGATTTACGCTGAACGTCTGAGGGAGAAGAAACGATTTTTGGAATCATGGACCGGACTCCATATCTTTGTCTTGACACTTCGGTGCAATCAGAACTGTGTCTATTGTCAGGCTTCAAGTCAAAATGAAGAAAGCAATGGATGCACAATGAGCAAGGAGACTATGGCGAAGTCTGTCGAACTTATGTTTCACTCTCCGTCCGACTCTATAACAATGGAGTTTCAAGGCGGAGAACCTTCCCTTGTTCCCGATATTATAGAGTATGGAATAGAACTGGCAGAAGAAAGAAATAAAACGGCGCAGAAAGAGATACACTATGTACTTTGTACCAATAGCATTCATCTTACGGATAGGATGTTGAAGATTTGTGCGAAATACGGCGTAGTTATCTCTACATCATTAGACGGGCCTGCCTTTTTGCATAACTCTAACCGTGGTAAAAAGGACAGCTACGAAAAAGTTGTCGCCGGCATTGAGAAAGGACGTAAAGCTGTCGGCAATGACAAGGTATCAGCATTGATGACTACCTCAGTTGAGGGGCTGAATTACCCCATTGAGATTGTTGATGAATATGTAAAGCTTGGCTTCCATGCGATGTTTCTTCGTGCCTTAAACCCTTATGGTCTTGCAACGCATAATGACAATTGGAGTGATTATACTGACCGATTCATTGAGTTCTACAAGAAAGCATTTGAGCATATTCTGGAACTAAATAAACAGGGAATATATTTTGTTGAAGAGTTCGCTGCTATTGTTCTGAGAAAGATGCTTACCCCATATTGTACCGGCTTTGTTGACCTCCAGTCTCCGGCAGGAGTTATAAACTCCGTCCTTATTTACAACTATGATGGCGGTGTTTATTGTTCAGACGAGTCAAGAATGCTTGCTGAGTTCAATGATTACACTTTCCGTCTTGGCAGTGTTAACGACAAATATGAAGACCTTGTCTTTGGAAAGAAAGCCAAAGAGATTGCAAACGTATGGGCAAATGAAGCTCTTGCCGGATGCTCGGATTGCGCATTGAAACAGTATTGTGGCGCAGACCCGGTAAGAAACTATTCTACGCAAGGCGATATGTACGGCAATAGAGCTACATCCCTTCTATGCCGTAAGAACAAAGCGATTATAGAGTATCTAATATCATTAATCATTGAGCGTCATGATGAAGTGATGCCTATTTTTAGAAGTTGGGTATCATGAGAGGTGATTTCAGAATAGATAGCAATGACAACACGTTGTTCACCACTGCGAGGTGTAACAACAACTGCATCATGTGTTGTCAGCCACCGTTGAATAATGACGACATAGATGAACTCTTTGAGCGTAATATTGCCATTATCAATCGTGCCCCTAAAGATATTCCGGTTGTCGGTATATCTGGAGGAGAACCGACTCTTCTTGGTGACAGGTTAATTGATCTGATTAAACATGTTCGTCAGACACTCCCTAACTCTGACATTCATATCCTATCCAACGGAAGAAATTTTAAGGATATAGATTATACCCGAAAGGTTGTGGAAGCTGCTGATGACAAACTTTTTGTCGGGATTCCGTTGCACTCAGACTACTATAGAGATCATGATATAATAGCCGGAGCAAGGGAGGCGTATAATGAAACAATGGCAGGAATATTTAATCTTGCCGCATTTGGAGCCGCCATTGAGCTGCGCATTGTAATCAACAAACTAAATTATATGCGTCTTCCTCAAATGGCTGATTTCATCCAGAAGAATCTGCCGTTCGTCGCATGGACTGCGTTCATGGCTATGGAACACATTGGTCATGCCGTTTCCAATGAACGAAATATATGGATTGAACCGATTGACTATGCTTATCAATTGGAAGAGGCTGTATTGACACTCGCCCAATGGAGAAAGGAAGTTGCGGTTTACAACGTACCCCTATGCCTTATTCCGGAGTCAATCCATCCTTACGCACAAAAGAGTATCAGCGATTGGAAGAACAAGTATCTTCCAGAGTGCGACCAATGCTCTCTCAAATCCAAATGTTGCGGTCTATTCGCAACCAGTCAAAAACCTTTTAACGGAATTGTTCCTCTATGAATAAAGGAGCGAAAAAAGAATTATTAATGGATACCTTTGAGGTATTAAAAGATATGTGGCCTGCTAAAAGAGAGGCTATTGTCAAGATTTTCCGATCAATGCGTATCATAGATTTGGAAAAGATGATGGAGATGTGGGAGTATCTTATAACTAAGAATGAGGTAATCACACACCAGAGTAACTATGAGTCATCGGATCTTTTAGAAGGTATGGTACGTGATATATTTACTGACGGATGTTTGTTGAATTATGCTGATAAGACATTCTCCTTGGCGGTATATCAAAATAAAACCATTTGCAAGTATTTGTTTTCAGTCAATCCAAGATTGGGAGAATATACATCAGCCATAATAGCTAATCTAATGTTAGATCTTCCACTTAAAGAGGTGGAAAAGATTTTAAACAATATTGGTTCAAGAAAAATTCAGGAAGATGGATTGGGTAATATCCTCACGTGGGTAATCGAGCGTTTCAGATACGACGAAAATTTAGATAAGAAGATTAAAGACTTCTTATTAAATTATATCGGCTCCATGGCTGACAAAACAGAACGAGCAGTTGCATATGCAGCATATCTTGAAATTGATTAGCTGTGAAAATGTGTAAGTCATAGTAGATTCCATAAGCCTCATAAAAAAATGTGGAATAAGATAAAGTCAATATTTCGAGATGAGCAGAACTGTGATTCTGTTATAGATTCTTCTAAAAAGGAGAATACATCTTCTATGTCCCCTAAAGCTGAGATAGTTGGTTCGATACCGTCCCAAAAGATGACGCTCTCCAAAGCCTTTGCTTTTCTCATAAATAATTATGGGATAGAGTGTTTCCTTGGCAGTAATCTCGTTTCAATTCTAAATGATTTGACTGATTACGAGGGAAATCGCGCAGCTAAATCATTGTTGAGAGAATTTGTTGTAAACCATACATTATCCGAATTTATAACTCGCTGCGATAGTGATTCACTTGAAAGAGTCAGGCAGAGAGCGTTAATAGAATATGGCTTTAATGAAAAAATAACTGAATATGTAATCTCTTCAATTGCCGAGTCAACCGGAATTTCGATTATGGTCTCAAAGGATGAATCCTTTGAAAATAAGGCATATACAAAAGAGCCATCCACGTCGTGTCATCCTCCCAAAAATGTACCGTATATTATTCAATTTATGGGATTACATTTAGGGGAACATAAAAGTAATTTCAATAATGTGCTTAGATCCAAGGGATTTAGGTGCAAATATAAAGGTCGATTTGCTGGACTCGTGAGTATGTATAAAGAGCATGGTGGAGATATGTCCGATTATGACTTAGTGGACTGGGAAGAATTTGAAGGTCAATTTGCAGATCAAGACTGTATGTCACTGGTTTTATTTGCTACCCCAATCACTCACAGAGTTTATAGAGTAGAAGTAAAAATGAGATATTCAGGGGACTCTGATAGAGAGTGCCAAAAGTACATATACCCATGTTATACTTTTTTCTATGATTTGCTAACAAGTAAATATGGAACTCCAATAAATGAGCTACCTGTGGATTTATCTTTGGGTGCATGTTCCAATGAAGGGAAAGGGTTGACTTATAATGATGGGGAAACGACTTTAACACTAACGATAGAACAAGCTTTGCCTTCTACTAATTACTTCCAAGTTGTCTTACGTTACTCAAGTAATAATGTTCAAACTTTAACATTAGAAAAACGTCAACAACAATCCATTAATATAGCCAATGAACAAGCTCATCGGCAACAATTAATGTCTGATGTCTGATGAATAATAGGATTTTATGTAAGATGTTGATATTATAAATCATTTACAAAATACCTTCAACATGACTCTACACGGTGCAATTAGTAAAATCCTAAATGGAGATAATTCTAATGAATTATCTCCTATACAGATTTATAATATGCTGTCTGACTTCGGTGTATTTTCAGATTTTCCTCTTTTGAAATTAGCCACTAAGTCTGCACTTGAATTTGGCCTGTGGCAATTGGTTACGTCTCGTTTTGAGAATAGTGAGTCAGATAGAATACGATTAAAACTCATTAACTCTGGATTCTCTGACAACGTAGCGGATTCTATTATCACATCTGTGCATATTGTCCAAGAGGATATAAGACATCACATAATTGTTGACGAAAGATTGGTTGATGGTGTGTGTTTGAGAAATAATCAACAAGGATGGTGCTATGAAACTCAAGCAGGCGTTAGTTTAACTCCAGCTTATGTCGGTATTTCTGTTATTACAGCGGATGGTCTTTATGCAGCAGCAAGTAGTTTGAGGCCATTTAACAGAGATTACGATGAAGATACACAAATTGGAGCTAAAAGATGGGAGTATGATAAAGTTGGGGATGTAATTCCATCTCATCCAATCCACCCTGGATGTGAACCTGTTAATGTGGCGAGAGTATTCGTATGTATGATAGATGGTAAGGTATTTCCCCTTTCGAGAAAAGATTCTACAACATGTAATTCCACCGTCCAGACCGGCAACATGGTTCCAGATAAGTGGAGACTATATAATTTTGACAATAAGCCCTTATCGAAGGAATACTCAGAGATATTCCTTTGTTATTCAACGGTTAATATTAAAAATAGGCATCACACTTTAAGTCAATATTATGCTAAATTCCAAAAAGAAGGATTCCTTTTGGTTAAGAATGGATATAAATCAGGGAAACCGGCATATGGCATAATTACGCTTTCTGGGCAAGAAGTTGTTCCAACACAATATTCCCGAATTGAAATTACTGATGTTGGATTTACGTTGGCTTATCCCGGAAATATTCATATATTACCATATTGTGTGTTTTCAGATAGATGTGGTAATGAACTGGAGCGTATCTATGATTGTGAATGGGTGTCCAAAGTACAAGATGGATATTTGTTCAAGAAGAATGATAGTTTAGGAATGCTAAACAATGATAAAAAGGAAATCATTCCCCCTAAATATACAATGTTAAAACCTATAAATTGTAATTTGCTTAGGGCAAAGAAACTTCAAGATCCATCCTCTTGGCAGTCATTGGAAGGTGTTATTGATTTTAATAACAATATTATTATTCCGTTTGAATATAACAGAATCCTTGTTAAAGAGAGTGCCGAGTTATTTATTTGTTATGGTGAAGATTACATATGCATTTATAATTCAAAGCTCATGAAGATTTTTAGAATAAATTTTAAGTGCAATTATCTTGGAGGATATATATTGCCTGATACCATTGGCGGTGTGAATACTATTATTAAAAATGGTATTAAATATTTTCCTCTTAAGTTTAGAAGTGCAGATCGCAAAATATGGTTTATGATTGTCTCCAATGATAACATTTTTATTGAATTTCAAGAAGGCAATCTGGTCATGAATGGACATAGCGGCTACGCTTATACTAAAGAAGGAATTAGATACGAAATTGAGATTCCATGAAACTCATTAATAATATAGTAAAAATTTAAACGCATCAAACACTAACTATGGGAACGTGCAAGTATTGTGGACAATCGGCTGGATTCTTTTCTCGCGTTCATAAGGAATGCGAGGAAAAGCATGAGCGTGGACTGAAAGGAATGGGAGACCTCATGCGTAGATATTTCAGTGGAATCGTATCAGCTGATGATTTGAGATCGAAGCTGGCAAAGAATCGGCTGCCATATTTCTTATCTGATGATGATATTGCAACTGTGGCGATTACTGCAATTAAGGCGTATGGAGAATCTCTTAAACGTCCATATCCTTCTGATACTCTTGCACGTATTAAAGCATTCCTCAATGCGATTGCAGTCCCATACGCAAAGTTAAATGAAAAAGGCGATATGGATGCTTTGGCCTTGAAGATGTTTCAAGGATATGTTGTGGATTTCTTCGCCAAAGGAGTGCCTTTGAGTCAGATTAAAATCAGTACGGATTCTGTAACGTCTGTGCTGCCTTTGAGCCAACAAAAGAAAGATGAAGCTTACTACAGCGTCTTGAATAAGGCCGCTGATAAGTTTATGGCTGATGGATGGTTGGCGGATAACGAACAACAACTAATTGAGTCATATACATCCTCACTCGGCATTGCTTTAAATTGCCTCCCAATGCAGTATCAAAGTGAGAGCCTTGCACGGATTGGACAGGCTATTGTGCTGAAAGATTTGCAGAGAGGAGTCCTTCCTCAAAAACCACTTACAGTCCCTGTAATGTTAGGTCGAGGAGAGTGCGCACTCTGGGTTTATGATAATGTTACCATGTTTCAAGAGAAAATTACCCGCGAGTATGTTGGAGGTAGTCGAGGTATGAGTTATCGTATATGTAAGGGTGTGACCTATCGAACAGGCTCTTTTAAGGGACGCCCCGTTGAAAGGAGCCACATGGACAAGGTTGGCGTTGGCTCCCTCGTTGTGACCAATAAGCACTTTTTCTTTCACTGTCCGACGGCCAGTGTAAAGATTCCGTATTCAAAGCTTGTAGGCGTAACGCCTTATTCCGATGGCCTTGAAGTCCACAAAGAGGAGGCTAAACCAAAGCGAACAGTCTTTCAAGGCTTTGACGCATGGTTCGTCATGAATGTTCTTAACCAAGTTAACAACTTCTGAATGTCATGAAGCAATCAGACAATATATCATTAAAACGGCTGCTCAGGAAAACAAGAGTATCTTATGCAACTGAGCTGGATAAGATAATCGGCTTTTATAAAACCATTCTGGAGTTAGAAAGGAGCAAGGAGCCTGACATTGCGACTTATTATTCTTATGCCTTGCATTTCAAGGACAATGATAGTGATGTTATGCTCATTGATCTCCCTTGCAATGTAAATTTCACAAAGGTCTTTCTTGATAATAGAGATTTGACCTTCCCTAAGGATCTTTATATTGGCATCCCAGTAATTCGGAAAGACAAACCTGGTCAAGTCATTGTATTCAGCTTAACTATTGACTATGATGATTTGAAAGGTTATGACCCGTATGAGAATCTTTTACCCGTTAGGATTTCAAATCTTTCTCTCGACAGCCGTCATATTGATGATCTGGAACTTACAGAGGATCAAATTGGAGAAATTGAAGGCGAATTAGCACAAGTAAAAAGTACTGAAGACCTACAAAAACTGGTCAAAAGACAATTAGGAGAGACCGCTGAATTAAAGTTGGAATTACAGCTGGGATTGAGTTCAAAGAATATCGCTTTAGCCCAAATCTCAGCAGAATTAAACCGGCTGAATTCTTCTTTTGTTGAGAAAAATGAGATTCTAAAAGATTTCCTTACTCACACGGAATTTGGTAATCTGATTGAGAATATCTCAGTGGATGAACTGATTCCGGTAAGTTCTCTGGATGAGAGTCAAGCTTCTGTCGTTGCACATGCTCTAAGTAACCGATTTACCGTTGTGACGGGTGCCCCCGGTACAGGGAAAACCCAAGTTATCTTGAATATTATTGCCAACGCCTTAATGAAGGATAAGAGCGTGTTGGTAGCAAGTAAGAATAACAAAGCGGTTGATAATGTAAAAGAGCGGTTTGATAAGATAGATTCGAGCCTATATCTTCTGCGTTTTGGCAAGAAGGAGTATGTGAGAAGTCAAACAATTCCGGCATTGACGCATATACAAAACCGGCTTGAGGTACTAAAGAATCAACCTGACACATTGTCATCGTTGCTCTCGCAGTATCGGGATTTTATATCTACGATTAAAGATGCAAAGAAGAAACTCTCAAGAATAGAAGAACTTAAAAATTCAATTCCGCAATTATTGTCAGATAAATCGAACATCGAGGCTCAGATAGAAGCGGAAAATCAAAGATTTGCATCTGACTATGAAGGAATAAACAAAAGGTATTCCAATGTGTCTCATTTAGAGAATGCAAATTTAGCCTCTATTAGTCAGATTGTAAGTCAGATTACCAGACTACGGAACTCTCTGCTAAGCAAATATTCCGGACTCAGTGGAATCTGGCATAATCTCTTCTCTAAGAAGAAACATGCAGTAACTTACCTTGGCCACATCGAAGACCTGCCTTCATCAATTAGAGCAGAATTAAGAGAACAAAATCTCACACGCTCGACTGATGATTTTAAGGATGGGAAAGCTATCATAGAGCATTCAAAGCAGGTAATTTCACTGCTGGAATGTATTTGTGATTGGCAACGCGCATTAAGTAAGGAGAACAAACGTCATTCTACAACGATTTCAAATCTGCGCACAAGTCTCGAAGCAATAGATCGCAAGTATACAACGCAGGCTGAAGAGCTTGAAGACTTAACCAAGAAAAAGAGCGAGTTGATATTTTCAATCCGCCGGTCTAAAGAGGCTCTTATAAATCTTGGACCACAATTGGTATCTGCAAAGATTTCAGAAATAGAGAGAGGACAAGGAGCTGCCCAAAAGATAAGTGCATATAAATCCTATCTTCCAGACAATATTCCGTGGAAAGATAATGAACTTCCAGATTTTATACGCCGAAGCAGGGAGTTCATATCTGTATGCCGATTAATATCATTAACAAGCCTTTCTGTAAAGGCCGGTTTCCCCTTGGTGGATAATCTATTTGATATTCTTATTATAGATGAGGCTTCACAGTGTGACATAGCATCTGCCATCCCTCTAATTTTAAGAGCAAAGCAAGTAGTCATCATTGGAGACCCTAAGCAGTTAAGACATATCACTTCTGTAAGAATTGATGATGAAAATGTAATCCGTGAACATATGGGACTATCCACACGCCCATATCTTAAGTATGCAGAACAATCCTTATGGGATTATGCTGCGGATTTTTTGGCTCAGGCTAATCAAAATAGTTCTCCAATTACGTTGGAGAATCATTACAGATGCCATCATGATATTATTGGCTACTCAAACCATCACTTCTATAGCCGTTTCCTTGATAAACCACTGAACGTAAAGACCGACGAAAGCAGAATGACATTACCTCAAAAGGGTGTTGTTGTGATAAACATACATGGACAACAGGAGTCGGAAAATATAAATATCAATCGTGTTGAGGCTGATAGAGCAGTCAATCTTGCAAAAGAGCTATGCTCACTAAAAGCCGATGTTTCTATTGGTATTGTAACCCCTTTCCGAGATCAAGCAGACTATATCAAATCTCGACTTGGTGACTCTCTAAGAGAGAACGTAGAAGTAAATACCGCGCATGGGTTCCAAGGAGATGAGAAAGATGTTATAATCTACAGTCTGGTTATCACTGACAACTCTCCGCAACGTAAAGTCAACTGGATTGACTATATAGTACCCAATCTTGTAAATGTAGCCGTCACTCGTGCTCGACAAACCCTATATATAGTTGGAAATGCTGACTATATAAAGAGTGTATCCCCGGAACGTAATGCTTTGGGTTACTTGGTTCGTTATGCTCAGTCCAAAAAGTAATTGATTATGGAAGAAGGAGTAACAATAGAACAGATAATTAAAAGAGCTATTGAAGATAAACTGACGTTAGAGATAGATTACGCTAAGAATAGCTATGAAAAATCTTCCCGTGTCATTAGTGATGTCTCCATTAGTTCAGAATATGGTGTGGGCTATATAAGTGCATACTGCCACATGAGAGATGAAGAACGGACTTTCAAAATATCACGAATCATTGATGCACGAATTGTACCAAACCCGAATAGAAGGGCTATAACGCCTCAGTTCAACTACGAGTTTGATGCAAGCAAACCCATCTTTAATCTATATGGAGAGGAGTATTAATAACTTTTGATTTGAGATATACTTGATGTAATTTTACTGTACTACTCTGTCATTAATGCTATTCAGCAGAATTAATTAACTCTGAAAATGATACAACAAACTATATTTCCACGGGTCAACACCCACATAGCAGCGATAAGCAAGAGTTACCGTTTTAACGGTGGCACTGCAACGGTGCAGGTTGACAGCCTCGGCAACTACGAGGTAATGGTCAACGGCTCTCGCTTTTCGAGTCAAGAAAATAGCGCCAAACGTGATGCTGACTACAAGCCGGCTGTAAGCGACATTTCCTTAAAAATGGTGGCTGCCTTTGAAAAGAGAGATGCTGAGTTTACTGCAATGCACAAGAAAGCCGCAAGAATGCAGAAACTTTCAGAGCATCAGAAAAAGATTGACGCTCTATCTCCTCAGCAGTACGAAAGGGAAACATTCCCTTTATGTCGCCCGATGCGAGAAGATGTACGTCGTGAACTTGAAGCGGAGGCTGAAATTCGCTTCTCGGACTTGTATGAAGATAAGTGCAAGGAGCGAACAACATTCGTCAACGAACATGAGAAAGAGGCAATGGCAGCAAGACTCCGCGCCTACGAGGAAATCCAGTCATTTTTCAACGACTTACAAGATGACAAAGAGGCTCGTGCTAACGCATTATTTCAGAAAGAGTACAACCGTCAAAAGAAAGAGATTGAGGATTACATAAATGGTGAGACAAGCATGACCGAAAGAAACATAAGAATGATTCTTGGTGAGCTTTCTCTACCATATCGTGTTGAAATTTCCTGTGATTATGATGAAAAATCAGGATTACTTAACACTGATATTGAATTTCATGGCGACATGAATCTTCCAGCCAACAAGACCAATATTCTTTCTACGGGTAAGATTTCTGTTAAAGATAAACTCGTAAAAGAAATGGAACAGTTCAAGACCGAGACCATCGTAAGTATGATTTACTATGTCGCGGCCTCACTCTTCAATGCCGCTATAAATATTCGGACTCAACGAGTGTCGGTCTGGCTTGACGGTAAAAGGGAGGGCATCATTTGGATTCAGTTTGATCGTGACAAATTCTCTAAACTCAGCATGAGAACTGTCAATCCCATGCTTAACTATTATGATTGGCCTCGTGTCGATGCACTAAGAATGGTCAGAGGGGCCTCCCAGTTCGACACAATGGATGCCAACAGTTTCAAGAATGCAATCACACAAGCGAAAGTTGAAAATGGGATTGAGGACGTAGAACCCGAAGCATCCTCTGCTGCAACAGATTCTTCTATGGTAACCGTTTCTGTCGGGTATGCTAATACCGTAGCGGAGGCATTGCCGAATGATGTAATGCTTCAATCATTGGTAGCTGAAGCCATTCAGGCAGGAGCAACCAAAGTAACTCTGCCAAAGAAATATAAGGGTATTCTAAATGAATTGAGAGGATAACTATGTATTTGAGCCTAATTGACGCGGTTTCCAAGATAGTAAAAATGTATGGGGTCGATATTCTGTCAGACCCCAAGTTCTGGCACATCCTGTCAGATAACTATTCATTTGGTAATGAATACGCCCTGAAAGACACATTCAAAAGGTGTCTGAATATTGGATATGTCTCAAAACTCGTGGCCATTAAGGGTAACACAAAGAGAACCAAAATTGAGATTGCTCGAATTATTGATTCTGAGAAAAAAATTAAACCTGATAAGGAACAGGAGTATACCGCCGTTTTATACAGTGTAGCCGTTGCAATTGGTTCCTGCACAAAGAATGATTATCTTGAAAGGAATCAGCCTCATGAAGATCAAACTAAAAAAAACGATACTCATCAGCACAACTATCCTAAATTCAATTGTCCTAAATATTCACTTTCCAATATTGCCTGTCTGATTTGGGGCATTAGTGCTTGGATATTAAGTACTGCTCTATATGGGTTGACATTATTCGGTAAATTTCCACTATGGTTACTGATTTTTATTATCGCGATACCTCAGTTGTCTTATTGTTCTTATCTACTGCGTTTAAGTTCTAAGAAAAACAGTGATATCTCCAAATCATTAAGCCTTCCTATTATCGTGGCTTTCTTTGTTTTAGATTGTATTGCTACTGGACTGTCCATTTCCCGTGATTTATACATGTTTTTATGGTCATTCTTATCGGGTAAAGCCTATTTGATCGGCTTAGATGATTTAACTTATTCTTCACTATGGATTTGGAACGAATTTAATGATATTGGTGGTTTCTTCAGCTTAATAATATCGCTGTTATTATTGTTCTGTATTTGTTCATGTTTTATTGCCATTATATCCAAACAATTCTCATTTAGGCGTATTACACTCAATATAAATTGGATAAGCGTTTTTTTATCGGCAGTAACAATCGTATTGATATGTGTGACCATATTTTTTATTCTTGAACAAAAGAATGAACGGATAAGGGACTGTTATCTTCATTCAAAGCAGTATATCTCAGATCAAAATGTAAGGTTGCATAATAGCCGAAAGAATACAGCAGTCGATTTAAGTTTTAAGGGAATTCGGTTGGGAATAGATTTTGCTACATGTATTGGATATGCTGATTCAATATTTACTTCATCAGATAATGGGAAACAAAATTACGAAAATGTTGAGATTAAAACATACGATGATGAATCAATTGCTCATTTCTCAAGAGTTATTAAGGGAATAACCAGTTGGGATAATCAGCCTGTCAAGCTATCCATATATGAATATAATGGCAAAGTTGGAGAAATAATAGTGGAACCTGATATTTCTTATAAGGATGGTTTTAACGATTATTCGAGAACGCTTAGTTTATATATTGATAAATACGGAGAGCCGGAAAAAGAAATTTGGTCTCCGATGTTGCGTTATTTTAAAGAAGAAGGTCTTATAGATAAAGAATATGACTGGACCTATAATTATTGGATATTCAAAAACGGAATAATCAAATTAGACTTTAATTCAATAATATACCAGTCAGATGCCGTATTATCATATATAACTGAGCAAAAGGTAAAAAAAGAACAGAATGAGTATCTAATGCAACAACGTATGAAACTTGAGCAAGAACATTTAGATTCTGTCGCAAAAGAACAAGCCCGAAAGGACAGTGTTCAAAGAACATTTAGTCATAAAAATGCAATCAACGAAATATAGCGTATGAAGTGGCTGAAACCGATTCTGTTCGCATTCATATTTTTTAATCCGATAGCACTACTGATTCTATTCAAGAGCTACTGGGTTTCGTTACTTGTACCATTTATAATCGTATTGGGTGGATATTATGTTTGCAAGATAAAGAACCTGCGTTGGGTCGTTTGGCTATTCAATATTTTCGCTATCATTGGTATTTCGCTTAATGCAGAACTGGTTTTCAGAAGTTTATATGCTGATAAGGGCGTTCCTAACATCTATGAAGTAAGAGGTAAATACTATTTTAATAAGCCTTATCTGAATCAAAAGTTTGATGACGAGGAGTTTAATAGTCGTTATCTAACAAATTGTCAAGGATACCGAATTGATCTATTGTCTAATGCAAATGATTCGATAACGCAATGTGACTGGTTGTTTTTAGGGGATTCTTTTACACAGGGAGCCCAAGTCAACTACGATGAAATGTTCTCATCATTATTATATCATGATTTCCCTGATAAGATTATTGTCAATGCGGGTATGAGCGGTGCCGGACTGTATGAGAGTCTCAACTATCTTAAAGATGAAGGCGTTAGCCTTCGTCCAAAGAGAATAATCCTACAGATTGGAGCATTCAATGATTTCTACAATATCAGGGAACGTGAGGCTGGTTGGAGTGAATATTTGCTGGAGCATTCAGAGTTGTATCGGTATATTCAGTACAATCTGATTGATAACCCAGTCCTTCCTCTCGGAAGATGGACAGAACCGTTCTTTGACAACAAAGAGGAAAACCTAAAGTACAATATTTTCTTCAAAGAATCCTCTTCGGAGAAGGAAGCGGATAAGACTGCATTTGTTGAAGTTTTGTCAAAGTTAAAAAAGGAAGCAGATGAAATTAATGCAGAATTGGTGGTTATGCTCATTCCTTCCAAAGAGCAAACCTCCGACGAGATGCTTAATGAGGTTTGTGATCGGTTTGGTATTAATAAGGCAGAACTGGATATGATTGCAACAAATAGGTTGGTCAAAGAGGCTTGTAACAGATTGGGAATTGGATTAATAGATTTATATGATAGTTTCAGACAAAGCGATAAATTCCCATTCTTTCATCGGGATGAGCATCTTAATTCCGATGGTCACAGACTGATAGCTTCGGTATTAAAGTCTGCATTTGCTGCCGAAAGGTCTAAGTACAACGTGTTTAGTATTGGGAATAAGAATGATAGATACCCGACTTTCTTTGATGACGGAATGTCTATACTATTCCAATCTCAGGAAGATGAAACTTATCTTATCAAAGCATCAAATCTTATCCATTCTCGGGAAGATATTGTATGGTCAAGTCCCAAAGAACTTATACACCCTATAATTTCAAAGGGCGGAACACGTCTTGCATTTACACAGGGGGATCAAGATAGAGGTGAGACAGATGTTATCTTATATAACCGCGAAACCGGAACGGATTGCCGGGTCAATCCGGACGGGTATAGAGGGGCGATACCAACATTTAGCAACGACTCTCGATTTATTGTGTATCCGAAGTGGAGGGATAATGAGAACCCAGTAATCTGTATTTACGATATATCCAAAAAGAAAGAGGTTCTATCAATTGGAGACAAAAAAGCGGAGTGTTGGCGACCGATTTTTGCCCCAAATGATTCCATAATATATTATATTAGAATGGAATCAGATGGTTTGTTTGGAATCAGAAGCTTCAATATCTCCACAAGGGAGGATAGAAAAATACTTAAGATTACTTATAATATCTGGGATATCGCAGTGTCCCCTAATGGAGAGAAGATTGTATATGCCGGAAATAAAGACGGTAACTGGGACTTATTCATATTAGATATTGCATCAAAGAAGATTTCGCAGATAACCCAAACCATAGGCAATGAATGGGACCCCGTGTTTTATAATGATGATGAAATATGGTTTGCTGGTGAGTTCGGAATAAATAACGGAATCTATCATCTTCGGCTTAAATGATTACAATATTGATATTCCTAATAGCACTTCTTGTGTACTATACTTTGGGGTTACGCCATCAGAGCATCATTCTGACAGCGTTGAGCCTGTTTGTATATTGGCATATAGCCGAATGGAGTATCATCGTCATCGGAAGTATTGCGTTGTTAACCCTTGTGTTTTGTAGGCTGCTTACAATGAAGCAAAAGAAGTTATATGTAATACTCCCAATATTATGTATCGCTATATCATTTGTACTTCTTCGAGAGCGAATCGTCGGATTGGGATTGCCATTAGGCTTTTCAGTTTTATCTTTCACGTCCGTAAGCTTATTGGTAGACCAATATCACTGCCCTCAGAAGTATAAGCCCATTGATATCCTAAGCTATCTTTTGTTTTTTCCCAAAATATTTGCCGGCCCTATTGAACGGGCATCGCACTTTATCATGCCTTCTCTGGTAAAGTTTAATGGGATGGGATTCTATATAGGACTTAAATACCTTATCTTCGCTGCCTTTGTGAAATTCGTATTGGGTGATTGGTTCGGAAAGACGGATATGTCGGCATACGGAATCAACCAAGTGATAAATATCTTTGTGTTTGCGCTCGGATTCTTTTTCGATTTCTGGGGATATACACTCATGGCAATTGGTGTCGGTAAGTTATTCGGATATAATCTCTCAGAAAGTTTTAATAGGCCGTATGAATCTCGCACACTGCGAGAGTTTTGGCACCGATGGAACATTACACTTGGCACATGGCTTCGGGATTATATTTATATCCCACTTGGAGGGAATAGAAATAGCACATTAAAATGGATAGCTGTCGTTATGCTTGTCTTTCTTTTGAGCGGATTATGGCATGGCTCAACACTTCCATTTATTTTATGGGGATTGTGTCATGGGGGTCTTCTATGCGTTGAAAGCAAAATTATCAAGCCTGATAGGTTGAATCGGTTTGGAACAACTGCCTACCGTATAGTTGTTATGGCACTTGTAGCCTTATTATGGCAGCTATTTCTTATTGATTCAGCAGGAGACATTATACCACAGATTCATTCTCTGTTTATATATGAACCATTAGCCCCGACAATTATATGCAAACTTGGAATATGTTTGATAGGAATGTTCTTATTGACATCTGATAAGGCTATTGGAATATTAAACGGTCAGCAATCGGAGACGAAGGCCATTGTTGTGGAGGTTTCCGCTCTTTCGCTTATGTTAGTGTCGCTATTGCTGCTCAACTGCCCAATGTCGTTTAATTTCTTCTATTTCAGATTTTAACTATGAAAATACTTGGCATATCGGCATATTATCATGACTCATCAGCAGCTCTACTCATAGATAATACAGTTGTTGCTGCCGCTCAGGAGGAACGATTCACACGAATTAAGCACGATAATTCGTTCCCAGTAAACGCATGTCGTTTTTGCCTACAAAAAGCTGGATTGGAATTATCCGAAATTGATGTAGTCGTATTTTATGAAAAACCATTTCTAAAATTCGAGCGTATATTAGTTTCTCAGATTTCTTCTTTCCCAAAAAGTCTGCCGATGTTCTTGAAATCAACCCCTATTTGGCTTAAAGATAAGTTAAATATGAGAAGATTGATAAGAAAAGAACTAAAGTCAATATTTGGATTAGCTCCGAAGGAAATTAAGTTCGTTGAGCATCATTTATCTCACGCAGTTTTAGCTTACTGTACTTCCGGATATAAAAAATCGGATATATTGGTTGTAGATGCGGTCGGTGAATGGACAACTACCTCAATTATGAGAGCGGAAGGTACTTCCTTCGAGATTGTAAAAGAGCAACGTTTCCCGGATTCTATCGGTATGTTGTATTCTGCATTTACCCAATACCTTGGATTTAAGGTTAACTCCGATGAATACAAAGTTATGGGACTCGCCCCATACGGAATTGAGAGAGACCCTCAGACACAAAATTACATACGAATTATTGAGACTAATCTACTTTCGTTCAAGGATGGTTTTCCAATATTGAATCTTTCATATTTTAGTTTCACTTATGGTGATTCGATTATAAATAGAGCGAAATGGGAGAGCCTTTTTGATCTCCGTATTAGAAAAGAGAACGATGTAATTGTGCAAACTCACAAGAACCTTGCATTTGCCATCCAGAAAGTAACAGAGGATATTCTGTTTGGGTTAATATCTTCAATGAAAAAGGAATCCGGCATCAATAATCTCTGTCTATGCGGTGGAGTGGCATTAAATTGTGCCGCCAATGGAGCACTCTTACAACAAAAAGCTTATTCTAATATGTTTGTGCCTTTTGCTCCGGGCGATTGCGGTTGCTCAATAGGAGCTGCATTAGCCTATGCAATGATTTTTTCCGGGAATAGCCATTATCATGTTTCTCCTTTTCTTGGTCCCGAATATACACACGCTGAGATTAAACAGACTTTGATAGACAATCAGCTGAATTTCGTTGAGATTAATGACGAACAGGAACTGTGTAATCATACTGCCGGATTAATTGCTGACAACAAAATAATCGGTTGGTTTCAAGGCCGTATGGAATTTGGTCCAAGAGCATTAGGCAATAGGAGTATTTTAGCTGATGCGAGAAACCCGAAAATGAAAGAAATGGTTAACAGCCGAATTAAGTTCAGAGAGGCGTTCCGACCATTTGCACCCAGTGTTACGGCCGATGATGCTTCGATAATCTTCAATGAGTGTCAAAACTCGCCATATATGATGTTTACTTATCAAGTAAACTCAAAGGTTCTACCTGCTATTACGCATGTTGATAATTCAGCACGAGTACAAACTGTTAGTTTCAAAGATAATCCGCGTTATCATACATTGCTGGAATCTTTTAAGGAAATAACCGGATGCCCCGTAGTATTGAACACCAGTTTTAACATTATGGGAGAACCTATTGTAATGTCTCCCCAGGATGCAATCAACACTTTCAATAATAGCGGATTGGATTATTTAATAATTGGTAATTTTATAGTTGAAAAATAATATGGATTTCTTGAAAGAACTATATAGATTTATTTCAGAAACAAAGAAATGGTGGCTGGCTCCTCTTATCTTTGTACTGCTCATCGTGGGCCTGCTTGTCATTTTTGCTGACAGTGCTGTAGCCCCATTCATTTACTCCTTGTTCTGATATGCAACGGCTACTCAAAATTTTACAGTCCATTGGGAAAGTCATAAGCAAAGTCTTAGTTGCAACTCTGCTAACTATAATATATTTGCTTATGTTCCCCTTATATGCTTTATTCTGTCGGTTTAATCGTAAGATTAATATCCGGAATTTTGTTGTGACCCGGAAAGATTTAGATTCAATGTTTTAATAAGCATCTTTAGGGCAAGAACAGATTCAAGACAATCATAGAAATAATTCATAAGATTGAAAATCACTATCTTTTTAGGTATAATATACCATTTTGATAGTTTTCATAGGGAGCCAGCACTAAAGAATCTGAAGATATTGTTTTGAAAAACAACTCTCTTATTTCATGTGAATCCGAAGGTTTCTTGAAAAGTGCTATACAAGGAACATGAGTTGCTCCTCCTGTAGCTCGGCTATAGAAATACTCATCCGCAGTAGAAGATACAAAAGATATTTGATTATCGCCCTCTTTAGTAACGTCATATATCAAAGCTCTCCCAACAATTCTATATTTACTTTTTAATTGAGGTGAGCCATTGGAACTATAATAAATTTCAGCAATCAACGAGTCCGAAGGGATAAATTCTATTATCTCAAACTTATGTAAATACGGGTCATATGGTCTGGTTTTGTGATAATATCCGATGCTTTCCCAAGCTCCTCTAATATCTAAGTTGAGTTCTTTTTCATTAGAGGTTAGCTCTGCGCCTTTTAATTGTTGTATCTCCTCCAATTCCTTTTGTTCCGCTTCAGCCTTGCGTTCTGCGATTCGTTCTGGCGTTTTTTCAATTACAGGGGAGGCGAAAACGAAAAACAGTATATAGCCTCCTAAAAGTAAAAAGATATACGGGATCCTATTCCTTTTAGTCTTGTCTATGAAGAATAAACACTTTTGAGGTGAAATTAAAAGTGCTATTATACATATCAACCAAATAGCATTTATGCTGAGAAGTAGATTATACATACTATGGCTTTATTGTTGTTTACGTAGGTGTCAGCTTGTTAGAATGTAGGAATTTTAGATTATGAAGGCTCTGTTATTGATGTTGTTGGCGTCGGTCATCTCAGTTAGAGTCTTAGAGGTATAATAATTTGAATTTAATCCCAGTCGTTGAGGTTGGCGATGAAGTTGTCAACCGATGATTCATCTAATAGTTCGTGCAAATCACTTTTGTTGATGTGATAGTCGTAATCAACCATCATATCATCAACGATGTTTTCGCCGTATTCTTCAAGTTCAAAATCGTCCATGTTCATTTATTGTAGAATCCCATTTCGGTGGCATACTGATGTCCGTCACAGATGATAATGTCATCATTGACTAAGCAGGTGCTTTGTGTCATGATGTAACGGAAATTGGAAACGCCTGCTTCCGTACCAGCTTTTCTCATTGCGTCCAGCACCTTTTCACGTGCGTTTTGAGTATCCGTATCCCTCACAGTGAAGACAAAGATATTCTTCATCAAATCATGCGGCTTGATGCCGAGAGTGTTCTTTATCACTCTCATAATGATTTGATGCTCCCTGCCAGACAATCCGCTACGAGGTATTGCAAGGAAGAAATGGTAGTTTTTGGTCTCGTCCATTTACTTGGCGACTTCCTCTTTGAAGCAGTTGGCGGGTTTGAACGCCGGGATGTTGTGAGCCGGAATGACGAGAGTCGTATTCTTGCTGATGTTGCGGGCTGTCTTCTCCGCTCTCTGCTTAACAATGAAGCTTCCGAAACCACGGAGATACACGTTTTCGCCGTGTGCGAGACTGTCTTTGACAACGGTCATAAACTGTTCGATAACGGTAACAACCGCAGCCTTGTCGATGCCGGTTGTCTTTGCGATTTCACTCGCAATTTCTGCTTTAGTCATTTTCTTGTAGTGCTTTGAATTTGATGAGTTTCTAAATGCAAAATTAATAAAAATCGCTGAATTTCGGAACGAATTACCTGCTCAACGCCGCCTTTGGGCGGCCGAAGTTTTTGACAAAATGAAGGTGACGGAGGTTTTATGCTCCGTCACCTTCATCGCTGATATGGCATTGGCTCGGTCAAGCCTCGCCGAGCTAAAGGTTGGCTATGCTCTTTTCCTTTCCGCTATCATCTTCTTGTTGGCGTTGATGATACCTGCTATCTGCTCGGTGTACTCGCATATTCCGTTGGCGAATGCCCGGCATTGGATTATGTGGTAATCGTCAAGCGAGATTTCTATGGTGGCTATCTGCTTGTTGCCGATGTAAGCGGTGAGGGTCAACGTACTTTCCTTGAGAAAATATTTCGCGGTCCCGCAGCAAATAGATTGACTTTCGCCGATTTTATAGTAATCGTCGATGGTGTCGATTGAGTGGATTTCAATCTCCCCGTCAGTCATCGCCATTCCGAAATAGCGGGATTTGAGTTCCTCAAACTTTGCTTTATCCTCAATGGCTTGCAGACGTTCTTTCTCTCTCTGCTCCTTGATGCGCTGGCGGTTGACCTTAGCCACATATATGTCGTGGGCGGTTTTGAGGTCTTGGGGTGCTATCAGCGAGGGAGAATTGAGGTCTCTGCCCATACGCTCCAACATCTTGATGTAGTCCATCCACATTCCAACATCCTTGAACTTGTATCCGTTGCGCTTGGCTATCTTGATGGTATTCCAATAGTCCTCGATGTCAGCCTTATTCGTGGGTCTCAGACAAAGGTATCGGAGCAACTCTATCTCGTTGGCTTTCATCAGTGTCTCTGCCTTAGGGTTAGTCAGTAACTCTTGGAACAAAGTCACGGGGTGGATATGGTGGCAACTGCCTTTGA